>Ga0154020_10009883_pt1 | contig 10962 bp, 9 predicted proteins | sample Klosneuvirus_201_FD_109709 | JGI IMG/M metagenome (GOLD analysis project Ga0154020, IMG submission 109709) | Active sludge microbial communities from wastewater, Klosterneuburg, Austria - Klosneuvirus_20160825_MG | ecosystem: Engineered > WWTP > Aerobic digester > Activated sludge | place...
AAACGCGGCCATACCTGCAGGGTTCGCGCCTCACGGCATTTGAACTGCTGAAAGATAAAATACCGGTGACTCTGACTGTCGATTCACAGGCCGCATACCTGATGCAAAAGAAACTGATCGATGCAGTATTTGTCGGCGCGGACCGCGTGGCCGCCAATGGCGACGTCGCCAACAAAATCGGCACGTACTCGCTGTCGGTTCTCGCCAAAGCGCACCGCATTCCGTTTTTCGTCGTGGCCCCCAAATCGACATTCGATAACTCGATTGAGAATGGCGATAAGATCGTCGTCGAAGAGCGCTCGCCTTCTGAAGTGCTCGAGTTCGGCGGTAAATCTGTGGCGCCCAAAGTGCCCGCGCTCAATTATAGCTTCGACGTGACGCCGCAGGTCAACATCACGGCCATATTCTCAGAGACTGACACCCTCGAATAAGAGTTTTCGCTGTACAGAATAGAGAGAGGCACCACAGGCGATGATGTATTACCTGTTACTGCTGGCGACACTGGCCGTCGGCGCATGGTCTGCGCACGTGGCGCTGCTGCAGGCACCCGCCGACGCGATGCAGGGCAATGTGCAGCGGGTATTCTATTTTCACGTGCCACTCGTCTGGGTTTCGTTCATCGCCTTTATCGGCGGCGCTATCATGAGCGTGCGCTATCTCATGAGTCGCCGCCTCGGGCACGATGCATGGGCACGCGCCTTTATTAAAACGGGCTGGGCATTCACCACAACGGTGCTCGTCACCGGGCCCCTGTGGGCAAAACCGGTGTGGGGAGTGTTCTGGAACTGGGGCGACGAAAGACTGGTGTCTTTTTTTGTGATGTGGATGATGTACAACGCCTACCTGCTTTTACGCGCGACCATTACCGACTTTGAAAAAGCAGCGCGCATCGGCGCAATTCTTGCGCTTTTGGCTTTGCTCAATGCAGCACTGGTTGTTGCGGCGATCTATATCTGGAAAACCGCTTCGCATCCGGGACCGGTCTTTGTGAAAAAAGCGGGTTCGGGAATTATGGACCCGGTCATGCGCCAGGCTTTTTGGAGCAGTTTTTCTGCTTTCACGCTGCTGTTTCTTTCATTGTTGGTCGCAAGATTCAAATACGAAAAGGCCGTATCGGGAGCTATGGAAAATGCAAATTAGGAAAATTCTGCTGGCGGTTTTTGTTATCTGCAGCGCCGCACTTTCGGCCGCGGATTTCGAAACGGCCACATTAGGCAACGAACTCGCAGCACGCACCGAAAAATTCCTGTCGGGTTCAACCGCTGAGGCACGCTCCGGCATTGCCGGCTTCAGCGACGCCGAACTGCAGAAAGTAACCAACGAGTTCAAAAAGTCGCACACGACTGCCGAGCAGCGCATCTTCTGGCTGAGCGAAGAGCTCTACCGCCGCAATGCCGAGCGCGCCGCCGCAGAGCGCATACGCTACCTCTATTACGCAGTGCTCGCAGCACTGTTGATTCTTGCAGGTTTCAGCTTTATGACCTGGCGTCAGGCAGGGCGGATTTCCCGCGCTGCTGCGCCTGTAACGCCGATCGCGAAAATTCCCGATGTTCCGCCGCCCGCACTGGGCCGCAAGAACAGCAAACCCCAAAAAGGACGTTCCAGAAAATGAAAGGTATTATTCTCGCCGGCGGCTCAGGCACCCGCCTCTACCCCGTTACGCGCGTCATCTCAAAGCAGTTGATGCCGATCTATGACAAGCCCATGATTTATTACCCGCTGTCGGTGCTGATGCTCGCGGGTATCCGCGAAATTCTGATTATTTCAACACCACATGACCTGCCGCGCTTCAAAGAACTTTTGGGCGACGGCGCCGATCTGGGATTGAAATTCAGCTATGCCGAACAGCCATCACCCGACGGGCTCGCGCAGGCCTTCATCATCGGCGCGGATTTTATCGGCTCTGACAGCGTTGCACTCGTGCTCGGGGACAACATCTTCCACGGCCATCATCTCACAGAGCTTGTGACCGAAGCCGCCGCGCGCACAGAAAAAGACGGTGGCGGCGAAGTTTTTGCCTACCCAGTCCAGGACCCCGAACGCTACGGCGTGGTCGAATTCGATAAGAATTTTAATGCACTGACGATTGAAGAAAAGCCGGCAAAACCGAAGAGCAACTATGCGGTCGTCGGCCTTTACTTTTACGACAACAGCGTGGTGGCAAAAGCCAAGGCCCTCAAACCATCACCACGCGGCGAACTGGAAATCACCGATCTCAACCGCGTGTTTTTGAATGAAAAAAACCTGCGCGTCAATCTCATGGGCCGTGGTTATGCCTGGCTCGACACCGGCACACACGACTCGCTGCTCGACGCCAGCCACTTTGTGAGCCTCATGGAAAAACGCCAGGGCCTAAAAGTCGCGTGCATCGAAGAAATCGCATTTGTCAAAAAATACATCACAGCCGAACAGCTGGTCAAGCTCGCTAAACCGCTCGAAAAGATTGAGTATGGCAAATACCTGCTTCGCCTCGCTGAGAATAAGTGACTGTGAGCCTGAAATACGCAGCGCCGATTCTGATCGAACCGACTGTGCATGGTGACAGCCGCGGCTATTTTTTTGAACCACACAACCAGCGCACGTTTAGAGACAAATGGGGAATCGACGAAATCTTTGTGCAGGACAACGAATCCTTTTCCAGCCGCGGCATTCTGCGCGGCCTGCACTACCAGATTGGAGACAGCGCGCAGGCGAAGCTTGTGCGCGTCGTGACCGGCAAAGTGCTCGATGTGGTTGTCGATATCCGCAAAAGTTCACCGGAATTTGGAAAGGTGTACAGCTACATTCTGGATGACGTAAAAAAACACCAGTTGTTTGTGCCACGCGGTTTTGCACATGGCTTTGCCGTACTTTCAGACACGGCCATATTCCAGTATAAAGTCGATAATTTCTACTCGAAAGCCGATGAACGCGGAATACTGTTCAGCGACCCGGCACTCAAGATCGACTGGCAGCTCGACACCGCGCAAATACAAGTTTCAGAGAAAGACCGTGTTCTGCCGCTGTTTCGCGACGCCGAATTTTTTGTATAGTTATGGCGACTGAACAACTGGTACTGATTACCGGAGCAGGTGGGCAGCTGGGGCAGAGCCTGCGTAAAACTCTGCCCACCGGAATGAAGGCGCATTTCGCCCGTAAATCCGACATGGATCTGTGCGATGCTAAAAGCATCGAAACCTGGCTTGTCAACAACCGACCGGATATCATTATCAACGCCGCTGCATACACCAAAGTGGATTTGGCCGAAAAAGAGCGCGATGCGGCTTTTGCCGGCAACGAAACGGCCGTGCGCAATCTTGCCGTCGCCGCCAAAAAAACCGGCAGCCACGTGATTCATATCTCGACAGATTTTCTGTTCCATGGCGCATTCAACCGGCCGATCGATGAAACAGGCAAAATTAATCCCGTGGGTGTGTACGCTGAAAGTAAAGCCGCGGGCGAACAAGCGCTTTGGGCGGAGAAAATTTCTTCGACAATCGTCAGAACCTCGTGGCTGTATTCTGAATTCAATGCAAACTTTATGAAAACAATGATACGCCTCGGCCGCGAAAAGAGCGAGGTGCGCGTGATTGCAGACCAGCATGGGTCGCCCACCTATGCGGTCGATCTCGCGCGCGGCCTGTGGCAGATGGTCGCACAATTGCGCGGCAAACCGGTGAAAGCCGCGACGACCGAAATCTATCATTTCAGCAATTTTGGTGTGACCACCTGGTATGATTTCTCCACCGCGATTCTGGGGATCACGGGCCTGCGCACTCCGGTTGAACCCATACTCACCGACGAATATCCTTTGCCCACGCCGAGACCGGCGTACAGTGCGCTGTGGCCACGAAAATTCGCGCGCGATTTCCGTTTTCCCATACGGCATTGGCGCACTGCGCTCGTCGAAGCAGTGAATGCATTCAAACAATCTGAAGGAGCTCTTTGATGAAAAATATTCTTGTGACCGGTGGCGCCGGATTTATTGGTTCCAATTTTGTCCTGCACCTGCTCGAAAAATATCCCGACTACACTGTCGTGAATCTGGATAAAATGACCTATGCCGCGAACAAAGACTACCTCGCGGCCGTCGCAGAAAACCCGCGCCACAAGCTCGTGGTCGGCGACATTCTCGATAAAGAACTTATATTCAAAATTTTCGCCGAGCACGACATCGAAGGTGTGATCCACTTTGCCGCCGAATCGCACGTCGACAACTCGATCAGCGGCCCGGCTGTTTTTATCGAAACAAACGTCAAGGGCACCCTGTCACTGCTCGAAGCGGCGCGCGCGCACTGGTTAGAGGCGCCGTTTAAGCCCAAAGCCGGTAAAGAAGACTGCCGCTTTCTGCACGTGTCGACCGATGAAGTGTATGGCTCGCTCGGCGACACCGGGCTCTTTCGCGAAGACACTCCTTATGCACCGAACAGCCCCTACAGCGCATCAAAGGCAGGCAGCGACTTTTTAGCGCGTGCGTGGCACCACACCTATGGCATGAACTCGGTGATCACGAACTGCTCGAACAACTATGGCCCGCACCAGCACGATGAAAAGCTGATACCCACCATTATCCGCAAGGCGCTCAAAGGGGAAAAAATTCCCATTTACGGCGATGGCAAAAACGTGCGCGACTGGTTGTTCGTGCGCGACCACTGCGCAGGCATTGATCTCGCATTCCATACCGGCAAAGCGGGTGAGACCTACAACATCGGCGGGCGCAACGAGCGCAACAACCTGCAAATCGTCGGCACGATTACAGAGATATTACAGGAGATCGCTCCGCCTCAATCGCGCCAGCTCGCGATCGACAGCTATAAAGATCTGATCAGTTTTGTCGCCGACCGACCAGGTCACGACAAACGTTATGCAATCGATGCGACAAAGATCGAAACGCAATTAAAATGGAAAGCTGCGGAAACCTTTGAAACCGGCATACGCAAAACGGTCGAGTGGTATTTAAAAAAATATAGCTGATTGAAGCGCGCTTAGCCCATGAATTCATTCATGGACTAAGCGATCAGCATATTCACAATCTCTTCCATCTTCATCGAGCGCGAGCCTTTGACCAGAATCACTGCACCCTTAGGCTCGGTGCGTAGCTGTTCGCACAGTGCGCCGACTGCATCGCGCGCGAACAGGTAAGCCGGTGCTTTTTTACCCGCAATTTTGCGAAAGGCAGCGACTGCATGCCGCATGTCTGACCCAACACCGTAAAACGCGGAGATCCGCGCTTTCGCTGCTTCTGCACCTGTCCAAGCGTGCAGCGCCTTGCTGAATTTTCCCAGCTCTTTAAAATCGCCGAACACGCACACCACGGGCCGGCCATCGGCAATCTGCAGCGCAGAATCGATCGATGCAACTGCGGAATCAGGGTTTGCATTGTAACCGTCGTCGATGACGCGGAAGTATCCTTTTATGATTTGCATGCGCCCTGCGGCAGGTTCAAACCTGCGAATCGCCCCGGCGATTTTTTCAGTGGGTATGCCGGCATCGCCGGCGACAGCGGCCGCGAGGGCAAGGTTTGAAACCCAAGCCTTATTGGCATAAGGGAACAGCACACGCTCGCCACGCAGACCGAGCTGAAACCCGGCGGCAGAGTGCGAAAGAATCTGCAATGCGGATTTATTTTTCATAGACGCGTCGATTTTGTGCAGCAGGATTTTCCGGCGTTTAGCGGCGGCGGCGACAGTGGCGAGTTCGGCAATCGTTTTCGGCACATAGAGCGCCCCACCCTGCGGCATGCCGTCGATGATCTCCGCCTTCGCCGCAGCGATACCCGAACGCGAGCGGAAAAATTCGATATGAGCATGGCCGATGCTGCTGATGACTGCAACGTGCGGCAGGGCAAGCTGAGACAGGTATGAAATTTCGCCGGCATGGTTCATGCCCATTTCTACAATTGCCGCGCGGGTCTCAGGCCCGATCGCGAACAGAGTGAAAGGCAAGCCGATATGGTTATTATAATTTTTTTCCGTGGCTATACAGGCGCGACCGAGATGCGCATGAAAAATCTGCGCCAGCATCTCTTTCGTCGTCGTTTTGCCATTGGAACCCGTGACCGCAATCACCATGGGGGCAAAGCGGCGGCGATGGAATGCAGCGAGTTTGCCGAGCGCAATCAGTGGATCCTGAACCGGAATCAACCGAATACGATCCACTGCAGGCAGCGTTTTTATGACCGGATGGCCTTCACGGATAAAGGAAGCGACTGCGCCGCGTTTGAAGGCATCTGCAATATAATCGTGGCCATCGCGCCTATCGGCGAGCGGCACAAAGAGTGAACCGGGCTGCACTTCGAGCGATGAATTCGTCACCGAGCTGATTTTTACAGCCGGTGCATTCAGCGGCGGATGGCCCTTGGCAGTCACTGCCGAAACCGTAAAGAAATCATAGTTAATCTTCGCAAACACGCTGCGATTAAACCGGTTTGGGCGCACCGGTGTCACTTTCTTCTCGAAAGCACGACTGTCGTTTGTCTTTGGTCGCGTGCGGGCAATCATCGCGGGCTTTGGATATCTGGGCGGAAAAATCGCGGAACTGCTGCAAGGGGAACACTTTGATCTGACCGCAATCTCGCGATCTGCACGAGCCGTTCAAGAGAACGGAACGCCGGCTCTCCGCTTCATACAATGCGATCTGGCAGTAGATGTGCCCAAACTGGAACTGCAGAACTATGACTCGGCCATATTCTGCCTCGCGCCGGGACGCGGGGGATATAACAAAGATACGTACAGGCAGACCTATTGCGATGCGCAGCGCAATTTTCTGCAAGCAATCAATGCACGCCATTATATTTTTATCTCCAGTACGGCGGTCTATCCCGATAGGCCAGGCACATATGCCGAAGACATGGCATTGCCGCATTCTGAACGCGCACAAATTTTATTAGCCGCCGAACAGATTGCCCTCGAACAAAAGGACAGCTGCGTGCTGCGACTCGCAGGACTCTACAGCGCCGAGCGCCCGATTTATCACAAAAGTGGTACGCAGTACAACGACGACAAACTGGTCCACTTTATACACCGCGACGATGCGGCGCGTGCCGTTGTGCATGCGATACAAAACCAGCTCACCGGCATATTTAACGTGCACGATGGCAATCCACAGCTGCGCAGCACGATATTAAACTCTCTCAGGGCAGAAAAAATGCAACCACAGGCTGCCGCACGGCGTTTGCTTGACTGCGGAAAATTTTTCGCCAGCGGATTCAGGCCAATTTATGCGGATTATTTTTCCGGGGCAGAAAAAGTACAGAATTGATTAACACGACGTTACCGATCGAAAGAGTGTCGATATGAGACTCTTAAGGCTGTTACTGATATTAACGATCGCTCCGCTCGCGGCAGCTGAAGAAGAGCTCATCGAAACCGAAGACGCGGAAAGCAGAGACGAATTCACGCTGCTGCAAATCAGCGAACGGGTACGCAACCACAGCGAACTAATCAGCGCCCAAAAGTCCAAAATCCAGAGTACAGAGGCGCAAGGCCGGCAGGCGAGTGCGTGGCAAAACCCGATCGTCTCGGCCGAACTCGGGCGGCTCAAAGACACACTCAACAACAACATGACCTATGATTTCAGGGTCACACAGCCCATCTATTTTCCCGGTAAGATGGGCAAGCAGCTCGAGATTTATGAGCGCGAAGCAGAAATGCAGAAAATAGAGGGCGATGATCTTGCCGAATCGCTCTCGCTTGAGGCGGCCTATTACGCATATGCATTCAGCATCGCCGAACTGCGGGCTTCACACAGCAAACACAGAATTCAACGCATGTCTCTCATGCGCACGTACATGCGTGCGCAGGCCTATGCCTCGCCGGCAAAGGTTATCCAGCGGAATATCGTTTCCAGCCAGTTAGTCGCACTGCAGAAATATCTCAATCAGGAGATTGCAGAGGCGGAAAGCTCATGGCAGAAGCTGAATGTGTATCTGAACCAGAAAGAGAAAGTAAAAGTTATCACTCCGTGGTTGACTGACCTAAAAGACATCGACGTGGTCGACTTCATTAACAAGGTTCGCAGCGGCAACCGCCGCATTAAAGCGAAACGAGTCTATCTCTCGCGTATCGAAGCCGAAGTATCTTTCGCAAAACGCGTGCCGCTGCCCGATGTCAGCGTGAGCGCATTCTACCGCCGCGAAGCGCTCGAAAACCCCGGCATCAACCAGTTTTTTGGCGGAGCAGTGTCGGTACCCATTCCGGTGCTCAACGCGAACCGTTCGGGTGTTGAGGCTGCGGAAAAGAAGCTGGAAGCCGCGCGTTCTGAGTACAAGTATCTGCAGCGCGAAGTGCTGCAACTGGCACGCGCTGCGCACGCAGAATACATGCAGAAGAAAAGATTATTCGATGATTTTAAAGCAGAAGAAATTCCTTCTTTGGAAAGGCAGATGCAGTTTGCTGACCGTGAGCTGAAACTCGGCCGTATCGATCTGCTTTCTTACCTCGAGCTTGAACTCAAAACGCATGAGGCACTGAGTTCATACTACGATACGCAGCTCGAAATCGTCAAAGTCATAGCGCAGATGATTTATCTCATGGGTGACAGCGCAATCTATCAGGGAGATTTATATGTTTTCCAAACTCATTGATTCGGCACTCGCTAACCGTCCACTCGTGCTCGGCGCGGTGGCGATGTTGTGCCTGGCGGGTTTTTATTCCATCACCAAACTACCGGTCGATGCCGTACCCGACGTCACGAATGTGCAGTCGATGGTGATCACTAAAACCGGTGCGCTCGACCCGCAAAAAGTCGAAGCAACAGTCACTTATATCATCGAAACAGAACTGCAGGGTATTCCCAAAGTCGAAGAAATTCGTTCGATTTCAAAATATGGACTTTCGCTCATTACCATCGTCTTTGAAGAAGACACAAACATCTATCTCGCGCGCCAGCAGATCAGCGAACGCCTAAACCAGGTGCGCGACAGCTTGCCGGCCGGTATTGTGCCCGAACTGGCACCGCTTTCGACCGGTTTGGGCGAGGTGTTTTTCTACGTTATCGAAGCTAAACCCGGCAGCGAATTGGCGTCAAAACCCGAAAAAGAGAGGCTGATTTACCTGCGCACGGTGCAGGACTACATCATCAAACGCCAGCTTAAAGGCGTGAAGGGAGTAGCCGATGTCGATACGTTCGGCGGTTATCCGAAAGAAATCCACATTAACATCAATACCTCGCGCCTCGACCAGTACGGCCTCACCATCGAGCAGGTTTCGGAACGCCTGAATACACTCGGTGAAAACTATGGCGGCGGCTATATACAGCGGAAAGGCAAACAGATCGTGATACGCACTCTGGGACGCGTCACAGACCTGGATAAAATTCGCCAGGTGCCGATCAAACGTTCGTTTTTTGGTGCCCCGATCAAACTCGGGGAAATCTGCGATGTCGAGGTACACCATCCGCAGCCGCTGGGCGGTGCCACTTACAAAGGGCAAGAGGCAGTGATCGGCATGCCGATGATGCTCGCCGGGGCCAACAGCCGCAATGTCGCGGCAGCGATCGGTGAAACTTTTAAAGACCTCGACCTGCCGAAAGATGTGCAGGTCAAAACCCTATATTCGCGCGATTATCTCGTAAACGCAACGGTGAAGACCGTGCTCAAGAATCTTGCGGAAGGGGCTGGCTTCGTGGTGGTCGTTTTACTGATGATTCTCGGCAACATCAGGGCCGCCATTCTCGTTTCGCTGGCAATTCCCATTTCGATGCTCATCGCCGTCATCGGCATGAACTATTTCGGTGTTTCAGGCAACCTCATGAGCCTCGGTGCGATCGACTTCGGTCTTCTCGTCGACGGGTCTGTCGTCATGTTCGAGAACATGATCCGACGTATGGAAGAACACGACTGGTCGCTGCCGCTCGAGGGGCATCGAAAACGCAACCTGATTCTCGGTTCAACGATTGAGGTACTGAAACCCATCGTCACCGCACTGCTGATTATCATGGGTGTGTTCGTGCCGCTTTTTGCCCTCGAAGGCGTAGAAGGCAAAATGTTCCGCCCGATGGCGCAGACGGTTTTGCTTGCGATGGCTTCAAGTCTTGCCTTGGCGCTCGTCTTGATGCCGGTTTTGGGCTATCTGTTTTTCAAGATCAAACACAAGCCGGGATCAGTGCCCGGCGACCACACGCCTTTTATTCTGCGTTATATTCTGAAAGGTTATGAACCGCTCCTCGAATTTGCGCTGCGCCGTCCTTATGCGGTCATTGTTCCGACATTGGTGCTCACGGTGCTTTCCATGGGACTGTTTTTCCGTCTTGGGGGTGACTTTATTCCAAAACTGAACGAAGGTGATATGGTGATCAACTTCAGCCGCCATGTCTCAGCGGGATTCGACGCGGTTCTGAAAACACAAAAACAATCGGACGACGTCATCAAAAGTTTCCCCGAAGTCAAAGAAGTGTTCAGCCGTTTCGGCACGCCACAATCGGCCACCGACCCCGCCGGCGTATTTTTCTCCGACACGTTTGTGATCCTCGAAAAAGACACCTCGAAATGGCGGAAGAAAAACGGCAAAACACTGACGAAAGACCAGCTCTATAAAGAGATGATCGAAAAAATCGAAGCCGATAAAACGATTGAAAAACAGGAAGCCTCCGCGACGCAGCCGATCGAAATGCGTTTCAATGAAATGCTCGAAGGGTCACGCGCCGACGTCACCATGCGCATCTACGGTGTCGATATCGATAAACTGGCAGAGTTATCGAGTAAGGGTGAAGAGATCCTGAAGCGCGTCAAGGGTGTCGAAAGCGTACAGTCAGACCCGATCATCGCGCTGACAAAAAGCCCCGTACTGGATATCGAACTCAACTATAACATGATATCCTACTATGGCTTGAGTCTCTCTGACGTGAACCGCGTTGTCGAGATGGCGATGGGCGGCAATAAGATCGGAAATTTGTACGAAGGCGCTTACCGCTTTCCGATCATCACGCGGCTGTCGCCGAAACTCAGAAACGACGTCGCACACATCCGGCAGATTCCCGTGGGTC
>Ga0154020_10009884_pt1 | contig 10961 bp, 16 predicted proteins | sample Klosneuvirus_201_FD_109709 | JGI IMG/M metagenome (GOLD analysis project Ga0154020, IMG submission 109709) | Active sludge microbial communities from wastewater, Klosterneuburg, Austria - Klosneuvirus_20160825_MG | ecosystem: Engineered > WWTP > Aerobic digester > Activated sludge | place...
AGTTGATGGCTTCCTTTTGAAAAGGCATTTTCTCAGAGCGATGCGCCTCCAATGGGTGGGATTTTGAGGTCTTCCCTTGCCAAATGAGTTGCAGACCCACAATATCATTTGTAGAGCTGAGCCCCCAAATCCTCAGCAGTCATTTTCCTCACAAATTTCTCCATTCAAAATTCGTGCGAAATAAAAAAAATTACTGCGAATGAACAGTGGCCAAAGAGAATGGCGGCCATTTTCGTGCGAATAATTAATGGACAAGAGAGCTTCCACCCCTAAAAAATCTCGCGCCTCTGTGCGAATAATTACCGGCCCTACGGTACCTTCTCGCCAATTTTTCAAACTGACACTGGTTGTTGAGAATTCTTCCAGAGCATCCTGGTGCTCTTCTCGTCAGAGGCTCCACTCTGGGCAAAGTAATTTTTACTTGAATATGTGGAATCAAGCTGTGGATAAAAGAACAGAGCGGCCAGACATATCCTCGATCAAGACAAAAAATGTAATAGTCTTTCGCCTAACGTTGCAATGAAGTCTCAAAAAGATGTACACAGAAATTTTATTTACATGCAAGAATGAGATCAACTAGATCATGAGCTACTTGATTCCGTCGTCGACTTGTCGCCTCTCTCTCTCTCCTTCTTTCCCTTGTCCTCCTTTTCGCGCCTTTCCCTCCTCTCCTTTCTGTCCTTCTTCTCGGCGTCAGTCTTGGGGCGCTTATCACTCTGGGGGCGCTGACTCTTCTCCTTCTTCCCTCCCGATGATCGGTCTTTGGCGACGTTCTTCTTGTCCGACTTCGGGGTTTGGGGGGTCTCTTGGTCGTCGTGCTTCTCCTTGGAGTCTTTACCGCGCACCTTCTTCTCTTCCCTCTTGTCTTCGACATCGCGGTCCTTTTCGCGCTTCTTCTCCTCCTTTTCCGTGGTATCTTTTTCTTGTTCCTTTCCATCGGCTTGAAAGCTCAGTTTGCGATGCGTCGTCTTCCTCGGACTCGATGACTCCTCCTTCTTCTCAGTGAGATCGAGGTTCTGGAAGAAGCGGAAAGGATTGTCTGGAGAAAGTTTGGTCGTGTCAATCTCTTCCTCTAACTCGTCCTCGTCCATGCGCTCATCAGGGTTCACTGGTTCGACCTTAGGCATAATCGGAGGCGTCTCATTCTGCAGCGTCGCCCACTTGACGTCCTTGAAGAAGGGATGATCTAAACGAAGATTCCGTCAGAAACATTAGCTTCGAATGCGAAACCCTTAAAACTTGAAAAGAGTGCGAGCCTTTGATATCGGTGGCTCCTCCGAGGGCTCCGAGCCGCTTGTGCGGATCGCGGTGTAACAGATGCTTCAAGAGCTTTTGGCACTCTTTTGAGACGCCTCCGCGCTTATGCTCTGGGAAGTTGATCGACGTTTTGCGAATATTAGAGAAAGTGTCATCTCGGGTACTTCCACGAAAAGGTGTCGTTCCATAAAGCATCTCATACATGAGAATTCCTAAAACAAATCGAGTGACACTAATATGACAGACAGCGAGGCCAAGAACCCATACCAAAGGTCCACCAGTCGACTGTAGCATTGTGACCTGTTCCTTGCACGACCTCAGGTGCCAAGTACTCTTCAGTTCCAACAAAACTACATGCGAAGAAATTAGAAGGAGTATTCTAATCGAGGGGGGAGACAAGCGATCCCACACCTGTTGGTGACGAGCTCAGGCTCGGACACGACTCCATGAGCACCAGAAAACATTTTAGTAACGACACGGGGCTGTACTGGGGCAGCTGATCCCTTCGAAAGGTCAAAATCCGTCAACATGAGATGACCGCTACAGGAAAGGATCAGAAAAATGATCGCGAGAAGAGAAAGGTTTGCAGTACTTGGCGTGCATGAGCACGTTTTCGGGCTTGAGGTCGCGGTAAATAAATCCTTTCTTGTGGAGATACTCCAAAGCCGAAAGAACTTCCGCGCCATAAAAGCGAGCTTCAGATTCTACGAAATTAGGGTCAGAGCTCTAATTGAAAACATTGGCAAGGAATTCCAGAATTCCGTGCTTTTCAAAAGTGCTTTTCGAAAGTGAATTCAAAGGTCGAACCTTTCAAACAGCGAAATGGCTGGCGCTGGATGAGTCGGTAGAACTCTCCACCCGCGCAATAGTCCATAATGAAGACGAGTGAATGCTTGCTCTGGAAAGAGTAGAAGAGGGAGACGATGTTGGGATGGTCCGCGGTCACCAAAATCTCCCGTTCCGTGAGAATCCTCTTCACTTTGTTCCTTTGCATCATGTCGTACTTCTTTGCCACCTTCATGGCGTAGAGTTCACCTGTCTTCTTTTCGCGAACGAGGTACACCTTGCCGACGGCTCCTTTGCCGAGCTCACGGATTTTCTGGAAGTCGGCGAGGCCCGTGGCATCCTTCGCAAGAAAAGTCTCATGGAAAACAACGGAAAACAGGAGGGATCATCAGGTCCACTGCCCATACACAGCAAAATAATGCTCCAGATCACATTTAAAATTACGTGTGTGTGCGTAGGAAACAATTGAGGGCAAGGCGAGGAGCAAGGGGTACGTTTTTCAGATGGCTATTGATTTGCAAAGCTCGTCGAGCCTTGCTGCTCTTGACCACCTCGCCCTCGTCCTTTGATCCCTTTGAACGAGGTCGAGGGTCTTCTTTGTTGTCTTTGTCCTTGGAAGAAGGCGAGGACTTGGGCTTCTTCACTGCCTTGGCTGAGCCGTCGAGATCGCGGTGTGGCTGGGTACTACTGGGAGGCTCTTGGTCATCCTTATCGGGGTCCTTTTCTGACATTCCTTGCCTAGGGCGATGAAAAGAATAATCTACGGCAGGCGGCAGCCGACATCAGGCTTGGGCGAGCCGGGCTTCGAAGAACGTGCCGAGCCCTGCTGGCAGTTGTCGAGGTCTTTTCCGCCGCTTTCAATTGCCCTCCTGATCTCCTCATTTCCGCTACCATTGAGCTCGAGGACGGTATTTCACAATGATTTTATTATATTTTAAATACATAAAAAATCAATTGTGCGAGTGGCTGTTGAGCCTTTGTTCGGCGTTTGTGTCCCGCGGACAATTCGCCCTCGCCTCGCCCCTCGTGTTGATTTGCCACCTCGGCTGGTGTCTTTTTGTTTAATTAATATATTCTTTTTCTTCTTCATTTTTGCTCCAATCCTAGCCTCTCAAAATGGACGGCCCCGTTCAGAAGCGCGCTCGTTCAGAAGTCTATGGATTCGTCATGTGGACCTTGAGCTGGGCCGCACTGTGTACGCTTCGTTCGCACTAATTCGAGGACTTTCGCTCCGAATTTATAACTGTCGCTATTAGCGGTGGTATTGATTGACCTTTCTCGTAGTCGCTTACATCCTATGGGCCTTTGTGCCCGACTCAGTGTGGCATCCGCTCGGCATTTTCTATTACCCTAATCGCTATTGGTCCTACGCGGTGCCCATGTATATCTTCTTGGTATGGGTATTCACCATCGTGGTCTACTTTGGATACAATTTGATCAACACGGAACCTCTCAACTCCTACTATACCATCACTGGTTCGCGTTCTTACCACCCAGCGCTTCTTGACAAACATGTCATTATTCTTTTCTCCAGATGAAAAGGCAAATGATGAAGGCGAGACGCTGTCCCTGAAAGACCCCGAGCAGATTGTCCCTATTGGTGACGTGCCCATCACGGTCGTGAACGAACTCCTATACAATCGCGCCCGCGAACCTTCATTCTCCCCAAACTTATCGGCCAGCTCAGAATTTCCAGCTCCATCAAGATCGTCTTTGGTACCGTGTTCTTGCCTCGTGACCTCCCTCTACGCTTGTCCTCCTGGCTGACTTGTCCTCCGTCATGTAGGCAACACTGCTCGACCCGGGCCAACTTCGCTCAGCAAAGCGGCGGGACCACTTCCGCCAGTTGACATCGTGAGTATCGTGAGCCTCTGTTTGGTTGTACTTTGTGAAAACTGATGTATCAAGGATATTTCATTTGCGCTCAATGTTGGAAATGGGCCAGCTGAACTTGTATTCGTTAAATAGAAATAATTTTACAGGAGCTGGCAGCCGCTCTTCTCCTTCTTGCCACCCTTGCCCTTGCCCTTGGCGGCAGGGGGCGAGATGACGGCGCGGATGGCCTCGTCGAAGACGGCCTTGAGGCCAGTCTGGGTGAGGGCGGAGCACTCCATGTACTTGACAGCGCCAATCTCCTGGACCATCTGGAGACCCTGCTCGTAGGTAATGGGCGACTGCTTCTTGCCGGCAAGCTTCTCGCGAGTGGCGGGGTCGTCGCGGAGATCGACCTTGGTGCCGACGAGGATGATAGGAGTGTTGGGGCAGTGGTGCGAGACCTCGGGGTACCACTTGGCGCGGACGTTCTCGAAGGATGAGGGGTTCACAATCGAGAAGCAGACGAGGAAGACGTCAGTCTGGGGGTAGGAGAGGGGGCGGAGACGATCGTAGTCCTCCTGACCTAGAAGACAGAGGGCATGAGAACAGCTCGAGCGCAAAATGGTCGAGCCGACATACCGGCAGTATCCCAGAGACCCAAGTTGATGGGCTTGCCGTCGACCATGACGTTGGCCGAGTAGTTGTCGAAGACAGTGGGGATGTACTCACCTAGAAACATAACTTGAGGCATGGGACGAGGCATCGTCGGGGGCAAAGATAAAAAAACCAGTGGGCTCGACGACCACGTACAACCGATGAGCGTGATGTCCAGATCACGCCAAAAACAAAAACAAATGAGAGGAGCGAACTAAACATTAACACGATAACATCCATCCCAGGAATGAAACAAGAGCGAGACGAAGAGAGACGTTGGGCCACGAGGACCTGGTGCACCAGGCTGGGCCGCAGTGAACACCAATCGAGCCAAAATATCAAGAAAGCGCGATGCGTTGATAACAATTAATCGCATTTTACAAAAAGAGCAGAGATGGCAGCGTGCTGCGGGGCCAATTCAACAGAAAAAAACCAACCAATCAAGGCACGTTGAGAAGGCTCCCAACACTCCAGCAAGCCCCAAAGGCCTCGGAAACAAAATACTTAACAAAATTATCACCAAAGAGACAGCAACGAGGCCCTCGGAAACAAGAGGAAGGAGGACCAGAAGGGCAATTGAAGCCACCAAAGTATCAGACGGAGGCTATTCGTACCAGGGAAGGCGTTGGTGGTATACGAGATGAGCAAGCACGTCTTACCGACGGCACCGTCACCGACAACGACGCTAGCAGGGACAAGGTGAGCGAAGGACCACACAGAGCCATAGAATTTCGCCACAGATCTCAGACGGGTGGAATATGATACCACTTGATCGCCTGCATCTTGTTCTGAAGAAGAAGAATGGCGCCAAGGCGGCGGTCTGGCGGCCAAGCGGCTAAGATCGCAGCAAGGACGCAAGGGCCGACGAGCTGTGGCCCATCGGTTCTCATTTGAGCGGAGAGTGACGCTTCGAGCCGGGCCTCCGAAATTGTCCTCGTGGTGCTGCGCTAATCCAGCCAATCGAAAGGTGTTTCAATAGCAAAAAAAGTGAATAATATTGAATTGTTGTGATTGTGGGAGCTCGGTGGAGCCGTCGGAAAAGGTTCCGAGTTGGTTGGTTTCAACTCGACGGCAATGTCTGCCCCTCTAGACGCCTCGTACGACCGCGCCAATGCATGTTGATGAAATTTTTAGGTTTATATTTCATGTGTAGGCCCGCACGGGACCCCTCCGCTGGTGACGGAGGAGAGACCCCGCCGCAACTCTCCCTGTCTCCTCGCCGAAGCCTTGACAGCGGCGACTCGGCCACCTCGCCTCGCGACTCGTCACTAGCTGGTAAAAATCAATCAGACGATACTGCTAGCTCATCTAGTAGTCCCGTGGCCGCGCCCAAGGGCGGCCATGGCTCGTCCTCGTCGCTCGTCGAGTCGCTCAAGCTCAGCGTCGAGGCCGACAGCTCCAAGCGCATCAAGAGCAGCAAGGGCGCCCTCGTCGTCGAGGAGAAGAAGAGCCGCGGCTCCAGCATTTTCAAAAAGACGAAAGCGTCGACTAGTGGATCTGCCAAGATCTCGATTAGCGCTGCCTCGACGGCGGCGGCTCTGATCGCGAGCGCCCCACTGCCGTCGGCGGCTGTCGCTCAAATAACAGGCATACCCCCTTATCCCCATTGGTTTTACTTGGAGTAGCATCCTCCCTCTTCTTCCCATATTATATACTTAATTCTCTATTTTTAATTTCATGGGAGTTGAGGACGCACGCGTGCTGGAGGGCTGGCTTTGCTTCTGCCCTTTTTGGCATCTCAACTTCGGAATAATTGTTCGTCGCTTGATATTAATTTTGTCATATTTGCTTCATTTTTATAGAAATCAAGAAGCATGTGAAGCAGTATGAGAATCTCGAGGCGGAGCTGGAGGAGCTGGTGAAGCAGGGCGACCCTTTCGTCACGTCAGGCGCCGAGGACTCCAAGGTCCTTGCCATCGCTCGCGAATCGCGCCTTCATGCCCCGGAGACCCAGGCACGCCTCCCAATAGATCTCTTCAACAATGATACTTGCTTGGAGCTTATGTTTATCTTTTTTTAGGAGGTGCCAGCAGACATGAAGGTGGTTCCTCGCTATGTGTTGGACTGTTTGGCCGTGTACCATGGCGACAAGTTGTTCCACGTCGCCACCACGCAGCCCGAGAGCATTCCTAGCGCTTCGATTCCACGCCGCCTCGTGTACTCTCTTCAGGTTTTCTGCGGAGAGCCTTTGGCATGTCATGATATGCTGACTTGAGATTCCTGTAGGCATGGAAGGGCTGGAAGTCACAGCGATGCCTCGTTGAATCCCTATCTTGGAGATCGGGCTTCAAAGGTAGCCGCACTTCCTCTCTCCAGTCAAGATTCAGGACGGGTCAAACGCGAATCCAAGGGCAAGAAGACCTCTAAGAGCTTGCTGAAATCGCCACGACACTCAGATAAGAAAACGAAAAAGAGTCAGCCTGGCAGCGAAGAAGGTAGCCGCGATCCCTCGAGCGACGACGATAGCTCTGAGAAGGATTCGACCTCGAGCAAGACCTCGCGCAAGTCCTCCCTCTCGCCAGCAGTCGACACCAAGAGCACTCTGATAGTTGTCTCTCCGAGGAAATTTGATCGCTCCGAAGATGATGCCGAGGAGGAATTGTCTGATGCTGATTCTGAGGAGGAGTCCCTGAACCCTACGCACCCCTCCACCTCGAATGACACAGCGCCCGCTACTCCCGCTCCGATACTGACTGAGCCGACGTCTCCATCTTCTCCTCCAGGCGACCACACGTTGGAAACTCCAACGACTCCACCAAAACGGCCGACATCACGCCCTCCGTTGGGGTCGACGGTTCCAGCGAAAAGGTATAACACGTGGTCCCCCAGCGATATGGCGAGTGTTAACGGAGGAGAAGACGCCTCTACGCCGTCCACTCCGAGTAAGCTCGACGGACAAGGGGCCAAAGTTGGTATCGACTCCAATGAAAAGAATGCTGACAGCGACGTCGTCGACGATGACGACGGTTTGAAACTGCGGCGGAGCGCTTCACAGTCATCAGTTTCACATACCCCATCTATATCCGTCATGAATGCGACCTCTCCTGTATGTCCTGTGTTCATCTCAACATGTTCAGCTCTCCTTTTCACCCCACCTTGTTAGGGAACTGACACCATTGGTGGTTCGCGATCAGGTTCATCTCCTTATTGTGTTCGATTCGCATGTCTTTTGTTCATATCTAATCGTCTTTCTAGTTTCAACTTCGGCGATCAGCCTCGCCGAGGCGGTCGCCCTTGCTGCGAGTGTGCGAAGATGATTACTTCGCATTTTGTTGTTAGCATTATAATCTGTGTTTTCTCTAGTCTGGATTGCCTCCTGTGGCAAACGGCCCCTCCTCCTCTGCACCTTCCTCCCCACCACCCTCCGCCCTCTCCTCCACTTCTTCTCCTTACTCATCGACCACTGAGTCGAATCCTTCCCTCATCACAAAGGTCGAGAAGGAGAAGGTGGTCATCGAGAAAGGCGATGCGTCAATCAAATCGCGCCTGGCTTCCGATTTCCAGGACACTTTCCTCAATGAAGACCAAGCACAAAGGGTAAGTTTCCGAAAACCTCCTTTTGTCTTCCTTTTGGTTTCATATCGTTTGGTGTATAGTTCAAGAGCTATGGACCTCTCTTCACTGCGACATCTTCTGCCAAGAACTTAGCGCGTGATGCAATGGGCGTTCAGCCTTTCCCTTCCAAAGAGTATGTCTCCCTTTCGTGTCCCTCTGTCGAATCTATCTATTTGTTGGTGCTTAGAGCGCTGTTACGATAGGTCTCAGAAGCTGTACTTCTATTTGGAGATGGGTTATTTGATTTACCCCAATGTGACGTCTTCGCCCGTGAGCATCGTCTTGTCGCTCTTCGACCTGAGGCAAAAGACCAAACTCTCAGAGGACTTCACCCTCACTTGGAACTCACACGCCATGCCTCCTTGTGTACTCCTCTATCATTCCATCTTTTGTATTGTTGTTTTTGATAGAATTGTAATGATAGACTTCGGTGGAAACGACGGCGAAACGGTGTATCTTTGAGCTTAAGGAAGAGGCGGAGGACATCTTCCTCGTGGCGCGCTTGCTGTCCATAGGCGATGAGCTTAAGGAGAAAGGGAAGGAGAAGGAGAAGGAGAAAGAGAAGGACAAGAAGAAGAGCTCCGATAGCTTACCAGCCGTGGAGATTGGCAGTATTCTCCCCCTTACACCACCTCTTGCCCCAAGCACACCTGATTTGCTAACATATACATCTTTAGATGCAATTACCATGTTGCGATATCCGTTTGCTTGGGGTGGAGTTCGCCTCTTCAAGCCAGGTCAGAAGGGCTATCCCGTGCAGATCCCATTGACAGCGCTCACCAAGGGCACCATGGACGAGGAGAGCTTGGTCGAGCTCCTCCTACAAGGCGAGAAGGTTCTTAGGATCATTTTATCGGTTTGCTTTTTCGTTTTGTTGCATTTTTAATTTCTTCAACCAATGTAGAAAGATAAGAAGGCGGAGAGCTCTTTGTCCTTCAACCTCAAGGCAGTCCGCCAGCCCCACGGTTTCCCTGGTACCTTCTTCTCCCTTCCTTCTCTCCTCTTTTGATTGATATCCTTTTTATCATAGGAGTGATCACGCCATATTACCACCCTGTGAAGCCTCAGCCTGGCAATGCCCTCTCAGTCGACACGCATTCGAATTCGTCACATGTGATTCGTGAGCTGGACACCTTTGAGAGCGACTCGGTCCTCTTCGATCACTTCTATTCGCATCTCTATGTTTACCCTGCCAAGATCAACAACTTCAAGGCCAAGTCGCCTGCCGTCCTTCAGATCTCCATCAAGTTCAAGGTGCGCTTCCTTACCATCCCCCTCTTGGTCTCTATCTTCACCTCTGCTCTTATCAGGACAATGACACGAGTTTCGATGCGCCGGGTCTGCCGCTCATCTATGGCTCCAGTCTCTGTGACAAGTTCGTCACTGAGCTCCGCACGTCGCTTGCCCCTGACTCGCGACCTTTGTTCTTTGACGGTCCCGCTTCGCTTCGCCATCTCGTTCCATGTTGCTGATGCTCTCTGTTGATCTCATGTGGTTCGTGATGATAGAGTTCAAGGTGAAGTTGCCGATGGTCCTCCACGAGAAGCACCACCTTCTCTTGACTGTCTATTCGTATAACCCTAAGAAGATGGAGGAGAGGGCTATTGTCGGCCACGTCATTATTCCCCTCTTCAAGAATGGCCGGTAACTCTACTTGTTTATAGATACATATATATTGTTGTCGTTATCTTTTGCTCATTGGGCCTCAAATAGGATATGTTTGGCTGAGTCGTTTGGTGAGCTGCATCTGATTCCGCAGTCGCCACTGCCCAGCGGTTACTGCAAGACCTTCGCCTCCTACGTTCCTGATGCCAAGGTATCACTTGTCTGTTTGGTACTTGGAGCCTCGGAACATATCCTGACTTGAGTTGTCGCCTAGGAGAAGCACCCCAAGACGGTGACTGTGAATTATAACCTCGTCTCCTCGGTTATTCCGAAAGACGCGCACCTTCTCGACTTTTTTGAGCGGCGGCTGACGAACCCCGCTCCAAACACCAATCAGAAGCTCGTGCGCTCCCACTCTCCTAAGTTCATTTTCTCTGTTTGTCGCATCATCTGTTTCGGATGTAGTCGGCGATCACGAACCTGCTGAACGCGGCGGAGACCGAGCTGGTCAAGTTTGCTCCGGTGATTCTCAACATACTTCTACGGATGATCTGCTCCGAGAAGATCGATCAGGGCAAGGAGGCCTTCCTTACCCTCCTTAAATACGTCACTTTGTACGTCTTGACTCCTCCTCTTTGCTTTTGATCGTGGCTCTCACTGTTCGTCCTCTTTGCTTTTCATCTTCTTGCTCATTGCTACTTCTTTGTTTAGCTTGGATAAGGCGGGCCACGCACGGCTACTGCGCTCGTATGTCTCGTACCATGCCAACCCCATGGGCCGCGGCACTGCCTTCTCAAAGGTCTCTAAGAAGAGAATCCACGACAATATCATTCAGTGGACGGTATTCGCCTTCATCTTGGCATGGTGACCGACTCTTTGCCTACTACGATGCTCATGTCGTCTCGTTGTAGTCTCGGCTCTTGCAAGATCGAGTGATTGCGATCGAGGGCTTCAAGCAGTTTTGGTTTCTCTTCCAACTCGTGACTCGCTTCATGGCCTTCCATGTGGATGATGAGAAACTCTATGATCAACCTCGGCGCTCGCGATTCCCTTCCTCGCTTGATGAGGAGCTCACCGTGGTCATTCAGGTAATATTTGTTCTCTTCGTCTTTTGCTTACTTGTCGAAGATTTGAATCCCTTGTAGATGGTGGTCTCCCTTCAGCCGCACTCAGTGACCGACCTTGCCAACACTGGCACTTTCATCAAGGACCTCTTCGCCCTCTATGACCGAGGAGCCGTTCTTGGAATGGTAATGATTTGCTACATCCATTGTGACTTTCTTTGTCTC
>Ga0154020_10009886_pt1 | contig 10959 bp, 10 predicted proteins | sample Klosneuvirus_201_FD_109709 | JGI IMG/M metagenome (GOLD analysis project Ga0154020, IMG submission 109709) | Active sludge microbial communities from wastewater, Klosterneuburg, Austria - Klosneuvirus_20160825_MG | ecosystem: Engineered > WWTP > Aerobic digester > Activated sludge | place...
CACCCCCAGCCGCGCCGCCCCACCCGCCGAGACTGGCTCGGATACCCAGACCGCCAGGCCCCCCGCCGCCGCTGCCGTCGCGTTGACTTCCGATCGCAGCACCAGCGGGACGCGGTCGGCAAGCAGATCCCGTACCACTCCGCCGCCTGTCGCTGTCAGGACCGCCAGCAACACCACCGCGATCGCCGAAAGCTCAGCCTCAATCCCCGCGAGCGCACCCGCCGTCGCGAACGCGCCCAACCCTGCCGCATCGGCGATCGCCAGCAAGAATCGCGGATAGTCCCGCCGCCGCCAGATGAGCATCGAAGCCAGCAGCGATGCACCGATCGCAAAGAGCAGGTAGTCCGGCCGATCGAGCAGCAGGGGCACGCGCCCCACCACAACATCCCGCATCAGGCCGCCCCCGGTCGCAGTCACCACGCCCATCACCAGCAGCCCAAACACGTCCAGGTTGCGCCGCACGCCCACTTCCACGCCCGAAAACGCGAAAGCGACAATGCCCGCCCGGTCCAGCACGCCGACTAGATCGCCCGCGTCGATATCCACGGCCCAAGGGTACGCCGCCCGCCGCCAGGCGCCACTCCCCGGTCTCCAAACCCGCGAACCCCGAGCCTACTTCTTCGGCGCGTTCAACCACGTCATCATCGAGCGCATTTCCGCGCCAACCTGCTCCACCGGGTGCTCCGTTTCGAGCCTGCGCGTCGCCAGGAAGTGCGCCCTCCCCGACATGTTCTCCAGGATGAACTCCTTGGCGAACTGCCCCGTCTGGATCTCCCGGAGGATCTTCTTCATCTCCGCCTTCGTCTGATCGGTGATGATCCGCGGCCCGCGCGTGTAGTCCCCGTACTCCGCCGTATCGCTGATCGAATAGCGCATCCGCGAAAGGCCGCCTTCGTAGATGAGATCCACAATCAGCTTCAGCTCATGCATCGTCTCGAAGAACGCGCTCTCCGGCTGGTACCCAGCCTCAATGAGCGTCTCGTACGCAGCCTTGATCATCGAGGACAGGCCACCGCAGAGAATCACCTGCTCCCCGAAAAGGTCAGTCTCCGTCTCCTCGCGGAACGTCGTTTCGAGCACGCCCGCGCGCGTCCCGCCGATCCCCTTCGCGTACGCCAGGGCGACTTGCATCGCTACCTCGCTCGCATCCTGGTGGACCGCCACCAGGCACGGAACTCCGCCCCCTTCCGTGTAAACCCGCCGCACCAGGTGTCCCGGCCCCTTCGGCGCGATCATCGTCACATCCACGAACGGCGGGGGCTGGATCTGCTGGAAGTGGATGTTGAACCCGTGCGCGAACATCAACATCTTGCCTTCCGAGAGGTTCGGCTCGATGCCCGTCTGGTAGATAGCCTTCTGCACCTGGTCTGGCGCGAGCATCATGATGATGTCCGCCTCTTTCGCAGCCTGTTCGACTGTCGCCACCTTCAGGCCTGCCTGCTGCGCCGCTTCCCACGATTTCGAACCTGGATAGAGCCCGATCATCACGTCGCAGCCGCTGTCCTTCAGGTTCAGCGCGTGCGCATGCCCCTGCGACCCATACCCGATGACCGCGATCTTTCTGCCCTTCAGCAGGGAAAGATCAGCGTCCTTGTCATAATACATAGTGGCCATTCGAGCGGGTCCTCCAGGATTTGTTAGGTGTAGACGAAACCGGGCTTCCTTCGCGCCCGCATCAGCCCGGGATTATCGGGGACCGGGAATGCCGGTCGTGCGCCAGGTTCTCAAACGGATTGACCCCGATCTCGCGGAGCATCCAGTAGACCTCGACTACGCGCACCTTGCCATCAACCAGGCGCCACCACTCCGCCAGCCGTGGCCGTGCCGGGTCAATCGCCCATTCCACAACAGCGTCGTGTTCGCCGGCAATTACACGGGTGGGGCGCAGCGTGCCAAACGCCGGCTTCGGGCGCGCACCGCTCAGTGCAAGGGCCGCTTCCAGCCCATGCGCCACCCCGTAGACCCCGTCGATCAAAGCGAACTTCTCATGAACCAGCGCGCCCATGCCCTCCCGGTCGCTTGCGGCCACCGCAGCCAGGAATTGAGCCACCGCCGTACCCGTCGCGCTCGCATTGCCGCCCTTGAATGCCCGGGCATCGGCCAGGGCCGTAGCAGCCGGCTTGTCGAACTCGATGTCGCGCAGCGTGCCGTAGAGCCGCCGAGCGGCCACTTCGCCCGATGCCCCGAATTCGAATACCTCGAGCACGCGCTGGCTGAACGGCCGCCAGTCATAGCCCTTTGCCTCAATCGTGGCTCGCGCAGCGACCACGTCGTCCTGCTCGATCACCTCCAGCTCGCTGTAGGCGCAATCGGCATAGTCCCGCTGGAACTGCCGGTGCCAGTCAGTGATCGCCACCGCATCGTGCAGCGTCGGTCCCCGGAACGAGGCGAACACTGCGCCCGGTGCGTGGCAGGCCTCGATCTGTGCGAACCGATCGTGGTTGATAGCCGAAATGAGTGTGTTGACCGTGGCGATATTCGACATGGGGGCACGTACTACCTGATCGTGGGGTCCGCTGGATTGTAACCCGCCCTGCAGGAGCGCGATAGCACACCGCCAATGGCTCCGGCCCGCCAGCGGTCGTGCCCCCTACCGTGCTGGAGACGTAGACTTTTTGTGGCGCCCAGCGCGTTGGCAGAGGTGGTCATCAATGTCTGTTCGTCCCGATCCGGGTGGGTTCCCACAACGGCGTGCTGGCGAAGTCGCCGCCGTCTCCGCAAGCCAGATGCGCGACATCCAGCGAACGGCCCAGGAAGAATTCGGCGTCGATATCCTCCAGCTAACCGAGAACGGCGGCCGGGCCGTCGCCACGCTCGCCCTGGCCATGCTTGGCGGCAAAGGCCGTGGCCAGCGCGTCGTTGTCCTCTGTGGCGGGGGCAACAAAGGCGCCTCGGGCCTCGCCGCCGCCCGCCACCTCGCAAACTGGGGCGCGCGTATCGATCCCATCGTTTGCGGAGTCGAGCAAGAAGCGTCGTTCACCGCCCGCCGCCAGCTCCACACGCTCCGGCAGGCCGGCATCCTCGAACCCGCCGACCTCGAATCCAGCGAAATCACCGTCGAAGAACAGCTCGCCGCCGCCGATCTCGTGATCGATGCCCTCGTCGGCTACGGCCTCGAAGGTCCGCCAATGGGTATCGCCGCCGCCGTCACACACCTCGCTATCGAGGCCCGCCGCCCCGTCCTCGCCATCGATGTCCCCACCGGAGTGAACGCCACAACCGGCGAAGTCAGCCATCCCTCCATCCGCGCCATCACCACCCTCATGCTCGACCTCCCCAAAAAGGGCGTCCTCGATCCCGCGGCCCGGGGCCATACCGGCGAACTCTACCTGGCCGACCTCGGGATCCCCCTCAGCCTCCACGAACGCCTGGGCATTCACTCCGCCGCCCTCTTCGATGAAGGACCCCTCATCCGCCTCCGCCGCTAGGCCGCCGCCCGTCCTGTCGCCTTAGCGCCCGGGCCTGTTACCCTGCCCGTGCGAAGTCTTTCGTGCGAGGCTAACCGTGTCGGCATCACCTGCCACACTCGATCAGGCGCTCGAAACCGCCATGCGCTTCTTTGCCGAGTCGGTCATCATGTTCGACTCGCTTCGCTTCCGCGCCTGGGGCGAAATGGGCCTCACCACCACCCAGCTTCGCGTCCTCTTTCTCATTCGGGCTACCCCTGGCGTCACCTCTGGCGAACTCGCCCAGACCATGGGCGTGACCCCGCCCACCATCTCCGGAATCGTCGATCGCCTGGTCCGCATGGAGCTCGTCCGTCGCGAAGATGACGAATCTGACCGCCGGCTCGTCCGCAACCTGCTCACCGAGCACGGCAACATGACCTGCAGCGTCCTCCAGCAACGCGCCCAGGCCTTCACCCGCCGCATCCTCTCCGAACTCAACCCCGCCGAACTCGATGCGCTGGCCGTCGGCCTCGGCGCCTTCGTTCGCGCCGGCAACGCTGTCGCCAGTGCCGAACCTGCTCCCGTGCCCCCTCCCAAACCATCACACCAGAGGTTCCCAGAACAATGACTGCTTCCCGCCGCGTCCGCTCCATCGATCTCGAAAACCCCTTCATCGAGTCGTTCGAAGGGATGTGCGAAATCCTCCTTGTCCGTCATGGCGAGCAGCAGTTCTTCGATAACATCCCGCTCGGCCAGGCCTACGATGCACCGCTCTCCTCGCTCGGCCGCCGCCAGGCAGAGGCCGTTGGCCAGCGTCTCGCCCCCGCCCGCCTCGGCCGTGTCTACTCGAGCGACATGGTTCGCGCTCACGACACCGCCAGGGCCATCGCCGGCCACCACGGGCTCACCCCGGTGGTGCTCCCGGGCCTTCGCGAAATCGACCTCTGGCAGCGTGCCCCCCAGGATAAGGGCCTCCTCGATCTCTACTCCCGCGAGCAACTCGCCGACATCTATCGCGAAGTTACCCGCAGCCGCAAACACAACGCCTATCCCTACTGCGAAGATGTTGATTCCTTCCGCGCCCGCGTCTTCGCCGCGATCGACCAGGTTGTCGATGAGAGCACCGGCATGCGCGTCGTCGTCGCCTGCCATGGTGGAGTCATCAACGCCGTCCTCAGCACCGTCCTCGGCTCCGCCTTCGATCACCTCGTCTCTGTTCACCACACCAGCATCTCGGTCCTGCGCGCCGCCGATACCCGCCGTGTGCTCCTCACCATCAACGACTACTCGCATGTCATGGCATTCCAGAGCTCGCGCGGAGACATGAACGCCTGATGGAGACCCTCAGGCCCGACCCATCGTGGTTTGAGATCGATCCCGCCTTTTACCGCCATGGCGGCAGCTGCCTCAACACCGCCGAGGCCGAGGCAATCGACACCCGGCCCGGCCAGTCAGTCCTGGTCACTCCCCCGGGAAGCGGCGAAGAAGCCATCTCGCTCGCCAACCTCGGCGCCCGCGTTACCGTCCTCGGCAGCGAACCTGCCCTGCGCCAGGCGCGCGAGCTTGCCGGCCGGGCTGGCGTCTCCCTCGCATTCAGCGAAGGCGACGCCGCCAACCCGGAGGTCCCCGGCGATCCCTTCGACGCGGTCTACTCACCGTGGGGCGCACTCGATGCACTTGCGGATTTCGAGCCCTGGGCCGCCGCCGTTGCCAGGCTGCTTCACCCGGGGGGAAGGCTCGTCATCTACGACCGCCACCCGATTTCCAGCATCGCCGCCGTCCACAACGGCCTCTTCCTCATCGGCCATTCCTACTTCGATGACGACCTGCCCGGCGCCAACGGCTGGACGCTTGCCGACCTGGTCAGCGCTCTGGGCGCCGAAGGCCTGGCCACGATGCTCTTCGATGAGTTCCCCGGCTCCGAACGATTCCACACCCCGCTCGACCGGCTCGGCGTTCGCTGGGATATCCGCTGGCGTCTCCCCGGCGCCATGTTGCTCGTCGCCATCAGGGTCCACTGAAGGCCGGGCGAGGGGGACCAATGCGCCGCCTTTGCCTCGGTATCGCCCTCCTCGCTCCTGTGCTCCTCGCCGTCGTCCGGCTTCGGCGCTTCCAGCGCTGGGCGGTTTCCGGCGCTAGCATGTCCCCCGCGCTCCAGCCGGGCGATTGGCTGCTCGTCGAGCGCCTCGGTCCCGGTTCCCGGCAGCCCTCCCCCGGGGAAATAGTCCTCGTGCCCGATCCCCGCGAACCATCCCGGGTGCTCATCAAACGGCTCGTCCGCCTCGAAACCGGCGGATTGGCATGGCTCGAAGGCGACAACCCGCCCCACAGCACCGATAGCCGCCACTTCGGCCCCGTTCCCGTTGCCTCCGTAAAGGGCGTCGTGCGTTACCGTTACTGGCCACCCCGCCGCGCCGGAAAACCGGTCTAAGAAGGCCGCCGCCCCTGCCTTGTGTTTGTAATCACAATCCCCCCTTGTTAGACTCTGTTCCGCCGGGTCGGGCGCTTATCGCCCGCCGTGAATATGGGGGCGCAATGGCGTACGGCAGTGGTATCGCGAAGGGCATGGGCCTCACCCTCAGGAGCCTGTTCCAGCCTGTCGCCACCATCAACTACCCCGAGCAAGCGCGCGCTGTGCCCGTCTACGCCCGCACGAACCTTCTCTGGTTCGAAGAGCGCTGTACTGGCTGCTCCACCTGCGCCCAGGCCTGTCCCGATGGCTGCATCCTCGTCGCGACCAGCCAGGACACCGAAGGCCGCCGGAACATCGATCGTTACGAAATCGATTTCCGCATCTGCATGTACTGCGGCCTCTGCACCGAGGCCTGCCCCTACGAGGCCATCCAGCCCGGCGGACCGCTCGACGACGCGGTCTACCGTTTCGATGAAATGTATCGCGATAAACACGCGCTCACCCGCGTGGCGGAATCGTTCCTCGCAGGGAACAACAACACCTATCCCAACGGCATGAAGGCTCCGGAACCCGGCGCCGACTTCCACCGGCTCTAGCAGGCAAACATGGTTTCCATTACGGTTGACGGTAAGGTCCTGGACGCACCTGCCGGCGCTCCTCTTGTCGAAGTCCTCAAGAACAACGGCTTCTACGTCTCGAGCCTCTGTTACGTCGATGGGCACAAGCCTTACGCGGGCTGCCGTTCCTGCCTCGTACGCATCGAGGGTCCCCCGGCTCTTCAGCTTTCCTGCACCGCCATCGTCCAGGAAAACATGGTCGTCCACACGGATACCGATGAGGTGCGCGAGGCCCGCAAGTCCGTCGTGTCCATCATCCTCGCCAACCACAGCGACCGCTGCCTCACTTGCCATCGCCGCGAACACTGCCATCCTGGCGATGTCTGCCTCCGCGATGACGTCGTCACGCATCGCTGCCTCACCTGCTCCAAGAACTACCGCTGCGAACTCCAGGCCACCTGCGAGATGGTTGGCTCCTCCGGCTACGAACCGTGGGTCGGTGAAGAACGCTCCTGGTACCAGACCCAGCATCCGCCGGCCGACCGTGCGAACCCGTTCATGGAATTCGACCCACAGATGTGCATCCTCTGCACGCGCTGCGTCCGCGCCTGCGATGAAAAACGCCACACCGGCGCCATCAGCCTCAGCGGCCGTGGCTGGGATACCATGATCGCCTTCGGCGCCGGTGGCGCCATCCACGAAAGCAACTGCGACTTTTCCGGAGCTTGCATCGATGTTTGCCCCACCGCGACGCTCATGGAGCACCCCAACAAGTGGGTCGCGAAGCCGGAAGTCTGGACCACCACCACCTGCGATTCCTGCGCCGTCGGCTGCAGCATCCGCATCGGCTCCAAAGATGGCCGCGGTGTCATCGTCCGCCCCGGCGATGGCAACCCCGTCAGCGGCGACCAGATCTGCGTCCGCGGCCGCTACCACTACGATTCGCTCAAACCTCGCGAGAGGCTGAGCAAGCACCTCGTCCGCCGCGGCAACGTCCAGGCACCCGTCGATCTTTCCACCGCCGCCGCAGAAGCCGCGAAGGCACTCAAAGCCGCCGCTGCGAAGGGCCGCGTCGCCGTCCTCGCCGGAGCCACCATCACGAACGAAGAAGCGGCACTCGCGCAGACTATCGCGCGTGCAGCCTTCAAGACCTCCGCCGATAGCGCCCTCGGGCCTGTCATTCGTGCCACGAAAGAGGCTCTCGAAGCGCGCTTCGGAACGTGGCGCATGGCCGCCGATATGACTCGCATCCGCTCATCGAAGGCCATCGTCGTCATCGCCGATGACCTGGAAGAGAGCCACAACGTCGCCAGTGTCCGCGTCAAGGACGCTGTCGTTCACCACAAGGCGAACCTCATCGTCATTGGCCCGCTCCGCAGCGAACTCGTCGATTTTGCGGCGCTCTGGGTGCGCACCCCGGCCGGAGAGGAAGGCCTCGCGGCCGCGCAGATCGCCGGCGCCCTCGCTGGCAAGCCCGCCCCGAACGACGATATCGCCCGCGCCGCCGCGATCCTCGCCGCCGCCCCGCGTGATGAAACACTCGTCATCTGCGCCCCCAACCCGGTCAGCGCGCCGCTCGCCGCCGCCATGACCGGTGGCGCCGCGAACCTCGCAATCGCGCTCTTTGGCGCAGACGCCAGCAAGAACCTGGTGGTGCTCCCGCCGGAAGTCAATGTGAACGGCCTGCTGGACCAGGGCATCGCAGCCGAGGGATCCGCCAGCCCGCTCGAAGGCGCCACCGCCGCACTCATCATCCGCGATGACCCCGCCCTGCGCCTTCCCGGCTCAGCCGAGGCCCTTGCCCGCATGGATGCCGTCGTCGTCATCGATAGCGTGCTCCACGCTACCGCCAGGAACGCTGCTGCGGTCATCGCCGAAGGGCGCGCCTATGCCTCTACCGGCACCTACACCCAGGGCGATTTCCGCGTCCAGCGCCTTTCCCCGGCCATCCAGCCCGAAGGCGACGCCACCACGATGTTCGAAGCACTCGCCGCGCTCGCCGGCGCCCTTGGCGTGAGCGTCCCGGCTTCGCCCGAGGCCGCGCTGCTCGGAATCGCAAAGGCCAACCGCGCCTACGAAGCCGCTACCGACTTGATCATCGGCGAGGGAGTGCGGCTCGAAGTCCCCGCTTCACCGCAGGCGAACGACCTCCCCGTCGAAGCCCTGCCCGCCGCTGATGGCCTGCGCATCGTCACCTCGCGCGACCTCTACACGGCCCTCGATGCCGCCGCCATTCATCACCCCGAGGCAGAAAAGCTCCACCGCTACGACCGTATCCAGTTGAGCGAGCAGGATGCGGCCGCCCGAGCCATCAGCTCGGGCGACGAGATTGCCATAACCGCTGGCGGCGCAACCATCACCGCCCTGGCAACGGTTACGGACCGCCTCCCCGCTGGCCACCTCTATATCTCATCACTGCTCCAGGGTGGAGCGGTCAGCCGCTTCTTTGGCAATGGCCACCTCCCGGCCGTCGCACTTTCATCGAATGGCCCAGGGGCGCCGGCGACACCGCAGGCAGCCCCCGCCATCCAGCCGCTTGCATCCACGATTTCCGGGCGCGTTCCGGTCGAAGCCATCACGAGCGTCGACGAGACCGCCCGGGCCACCCTCAACAGCGCAGGCATAACCTGGCTCGATGAGTTCCTCGATGCCGCCGGCCCCGCCGATGGCCGGAAGGCGCTCGCCGAAGCAACTGGTATCGCCGCCTCGCAGCTCCTGGAGTGGGCCAACCGTGCCGACCTGATGCGAGTTCCCGGCGTCACTGCCGCACTTGCCGACCTGCTGGAGAACGCAGGCGTCGATACCGTCAAAGAGCTCGCCACCCGCAACGCCGGCAACCTGCACGCGAAGCTTGCAGAGGTCGGCGGCGATAGCGCCCCCGGCGCCGGCGCCGTCGAGCGCTGGATTGCCGCCGCAAAGACCATGTCCCCGGCGGTCACGCACTGAGCCCTTTCCCACGCGAACAACGAAGAACCCGCCGGGCCAACGGCGGGTTCTTTGTTGTTTTGGCTTCTGACTGGAGAGGTAGAACCGGCTGAAGCCTGAATGCCCATTGAATAGTGGCGGAACGCCAGGCGGGGGAGTCGTCTGGCGCCGCCAGGACGGAAGCCGCTCGATAGCGGCACGGTGAGAGGATTGGCGATGGCCGCGCCGGGTGCTGGCTGTCATGCGACTTCCAACCAGCACCGCAGGGTGGGGAGAGCGTACGGGCCACCGCCTCTCCTGACACCACTTACTCTAGGAGCCCCGTGTGAAGCAGCGATGGCGTTCACGTAAAACGAACGCAAAATGTGGCTCCGTCATCCCTGCGGGGCCACATTCGCCGCTGCCGTGCCTGCCCGGAGGTTTCTCAGGGCACCGGGAATGCCGCGTGCCACAGTTCGCCCTGCAGAGCGGGCGCCCCCGAGCTCGTGCTGGCCTTGTCTACCCACACCGCGTCAGCGTAGCCGTCTCCCCGCATCGTTACCGATGCACACGTTCCCGCGGCCTCGCTGAGTACCGTCACGCCGCTGATTTCGCCATCGGCACTCCCGGTCACGTACACGGCCTGCTTCGTGATGTCTGATTTCGGGTCCATGCCTTCCGATTGCTCCCACCCCAGGACCATTGCCCCGCCGTCATCGCAACTCAAACGGGCGAACCAGCCGTGCCCCGCCACCACCGGCGCGCCAAACGTCTCCCCGCCATCCGTCGAACGCACCACCGAGATATCACCGCGCCCGTGATAAGCGAGCCAGACGGTGCCGTTCTCTCCAGCGCAGACTGTCGGGTCGCCCGTGTTCGGACGTGCCATCACCTGCTCCTCCAGCCAGGTCACACCGCCATCCACCGAGCGCCGCAGGTACACCTGGTACGGTCCCGAACGGTTGTCGCGCCACATCACCCAGACCTGCCCATCCGAGATGTCGATCGCCGGCCACAACGGGGCTGCGTCCGACCCATCGATTCGCCTCGGCGCCGGCCACTCGCCCGTCGCCACGTCACGCGCGGCGAAGTGGATCTCCGAGCGAGTCTCATCGCCGATCGACCATGCCGCCACGACCGTGCCATCGTCCGCCGCGAGGGAGAGCGCCGTCCCGCCCGCCTCCAACAGCCGGGGCGCACTCCATGTCGTCCCCCCATCCAGCGACTCCGCGAGGTAGATCGATGGCGACCCGTTTGCCGGGGTCTCGGTCCATCCCACCACAATCACATCCTCCGTCGCTGCAATCGCCGTCAGCGAAGCCCGGCCCTCCGCCGTCGATACCGTGCCAGTCGTCATCGCCCCAGCACTACCCGTCGAAGAACCATGAACCACCGTCCGTCCGCCGGTGATGAAGACGTAGTGCTGCACACCATCAGCCGTGGTGACTACCTGGGCCGCATTGTTGAAGCCGATGGCAGTCGCCGAACCCGCCACCCCTGCCCGCTCGGGCGCGATCGCTTCCGAGGCCCCGGGGATGCTCACTTCCGCTCCCCCGGGTGCGGTGACGGCCGGCGGACCCGGCACGGCGCCGCCCGCCATGTCTCCCGAACACCCCACCACGTTCAGAACGATCGCCGTTGCGGCCGCCAGGAAACTCGCCTTCATCGCCGTTACTCCACCACAGGATGTGAACGG
>Ga0154020_10009887_pt1 | contig 10959 bp, 8 predicted proteins | sample Klosneuvirus_201_FD_109709 | JGI IMG/M metagenome (GOLD analysis project Ga0154020, IMG submission 109709) | Active sludge microbial communities from wastewater, Klosterneuburg, Austria - Klosneuvirus_20160825_MG | ecosystem: Engineered > WWTP > Aerobic digester > Activated sludge | place...
GCAGCATAGTTCGATTCAAGCGGCAATCGCCACTCGGGCATCATTCCCATGATATAGATGGTCATGCCGCGACCAAGAGCGGTCGCGTAGACTTCATCGAGATTCGCAAAGGTCAATGGCCACAATTCGCGATGACGCATGATCATCGCCATCTTGTGCATGTTGACAATCTCTTCGGCTTCTCGCTTTGGCAGGAGTTTTGGTTTCAGATCGATTTTGCGTGTAATTTTGCGAAGGTCAGGATATTCTTTTTCCAGAGCCTGTTTTTGGTAATGCATTTCGCCCGAAGCGAGTTTCACATTGGTTCGTGCAAAAGGCTGGTTACCGATATCGATAGTCAATGGAATGTCCATTTTGTCGAAGAGCAACCGTTTGAGGCGTTCGTCTTTGGACAGGCGTTCAAAGATATCCATGAACCACTCGAGTCGATTTACTCCGCGCACGGAAGTTTCGGCATCGATGATGTCGGTAGTGGGCATGAACGGATCATCGACGGCATCGTTTTCGCAATAAGTGAGTAACTCAGGAAGCAGATCGAGTATTGGATCGTTTTCCAAATCCTTGTAAGTATTCCAGTCGATGTCAACGGTCTTGGGATATTTCTTGAGCAGCCACTTCGTCATGAAGTAGGCATAAGGGTGACTCAGTTTCGTTCCGACGATACCCGTCTCATCGAGGGTGTCTTTGTCGGGTGACTTGAGCAAATTCACTCGTTCATGGAATTGCGCCAGTTCAGACTCGACGATAGCCAATACTTTTGCGTTGTCTGGAAATGCTCGCAGATAGCAAAGCGATTCGTGATAACTCAACAGCTGGTCGGCCTTCGGTACTGCTGTATCGCTCAGTTCATGCAACAGTTCGAGTTTCTGAGTCGGGAAGTCGCCGCCGAAACTGCTCTTGATGTCAGTAAGAATTTGAATCAGTTTGCTCGGGTTTTGACCGGATTGTGCGGTCTTTGTCACTAAGTCTCCCTGGTTATTGCGGTAGAATCTTCTCTAAAATGCACACTAAAACGCTTGCCCGCAACAGTTTTTACCAGAAAGTGAGCAGTTTTGAGATTGTGAAAAAAAGCACAAAATTTACCCGAAACCTTTGAAATTATTGTGGCTGAGGCCCGAAAGAATACTATATTTCGGTGATTAGATAAACCCGCAACGGGAGTTGTAGTTATGATTAAGAAAGAAGAAGCCCTACAATATCATTCGATGGGGCGCAGAGGTAAAATCGAGGTCACTCCGACCAAACCCTGCGTAACACAGCGTGATCTTGCTTTGGCATACACTCCGGGCGTCGCAATTCCTTGCCTGGAAATCGAAAAGAATCCATCCGATGCATACCTGTACACTGCCAAAGGCAATCTCGTCGCTGTAATCAGCAACGGTACCGCCGTCCTTGGGCTCGGTGACATTGGCGCTCTCGCCGGCAAGCCGGTTATGGAGGGCAAAGGCGTATTGTTTAAGAGATTCGCCGATATCGATGTGTTTGACATCGAACTTAATACGAAGGACCCGCTGGAGGTCATCCGTACCTGCCAGATCCTTGAGCCGACTTTCGGTGGAATCAATCTTGAAGACATCAAGGCACCAGAGTGCTTCCAGATCGAAGAAGAACTCAAGAAAACCCTGACCATTCCAGTCTTCCATGATGACCAGCACGGCACGGCGATTATTTCCGCTGCCGCGTTGCTCAATGCGCTCGAATTGTGCGGCAAAGATATTTCCAAGATTCGTGTCGTCTTCTCAGGCGCCGGCGCTGCCGGAATTGCCTGCGCGAAGCTTTATCTGTCGCTTGGCGTCAAGATTGAAAACGTCCTAATGGTAGATTCCAAGGGCGTCATGTATGAAGGGCGCGACGACAAGTGGAACAAGTACAAACAGCAATTCGTTCGCAAGACCGACATTCACACGTTGGAAGCCGCAATGAAAGATGCCGACGTCTTCGTCGGTGTGTCGGCGAAGGATGTTGTGACCAAGGATATGGTCAAGTCGATGGCGAAGGATCCGATCATTTTCGCGATGGCGAATCCTGATCCGGAAATCACCTATCCAGACGCCGTCTCTGTCCGCAAGGACTTGATTATGGCGACGGGCCGTTCCGATTATCCCAACCAGGTCAACAACGTGCTCGGCTTCCCGTTCATTTTCCGCGGCGCACTCGACGTTGGCGCAACGGCAATTAACGAAGAAATGAAGATCGCCGCTGTCAGAGCTCTTGCCAACCTCGCCAAGGAAGACGTTCCGGACTCGGTGGCACGTGCTTATGGCGTAACCAGTTTCAAGTTCGGCCGCGAATACATTATTCCGAAGCCGTTTGATCCGCGCGTCCTGATTTGGGAAGCTTCTGCTGTGGCGAAAGCCGCAATGGACTCCGGTGTCGCCCGCAAGAAGGTTGATATCGAAGAATACAAGCACGAGCTTGAACATCGTCTCGGCCTTGGCCGCGAAATCCGCACGATGCTGATCGAACGCGCCAAGAAGTCGCCGAAACGCGTTGTCTTCAGCGAAGGCACTGCTCAGCGCATTCTGCGTGCAGCGATGATCGTCAAGCACGAAGGCTTCGCGCAGCCGATCGTTCTCGGCAATGAGACTGAAGTCCGCAAGGTCGCAGCCGAAGGCGATATTGATCTTACTGGAATTGAAATTGTTCATCCACATTCATCGCCGAACTATGAAAAGTACGTGAAGGAGTTCTTCCGTCTGCGTCATAAGAAGGGCGTCACGCTCGACGATGCGAAGTTCATCATGCGCAACCCGAACTATTTCGGCGCCATGATGGTTCACATGGGCGACTGCGATGCGTTCCTTGCCGGTGTTACTCAGCAATATCCTGAGACAATTCGTCCGGCGCTGGAAATTATCGGAAAACGCGATGACTTGTCGATCGTAAGCGGTTTGTTCGTTCTTATCATCAAGAACAAACTGTACTTCTTCAGCGACACGACGGTGAATATCACGCCGACGGCAGAGCAGCTTGTGGAGATTACTCTCTGCTGCGCTGAGGCTGCTCGTCGCTTCGGTATCTCGCCGAAGATCGCATTACTGTCGTTCTCGAATTTCGGTTCGGTGAAACATCCTGAAGTTTCCAAGGTTCAGGATGCAGTCAGAATATTGCATCGCGAGTATCCCGACATGATCGTCGATGGCGACATGCAGGCAGATACTGCAACCGACATCAATATACTGCGCTCGAACTTCCCGTTCAGCAAACTGCAGGATCAGGCAAATGTCTTCATCTTCCCGGATCTATCCTCGGCAAACATCGCCTACAAGCTGATGATCAAGCTTGGCGGCGCTGAAGCGATTGGGCCGATTCTGATGGGAATGAAGAAACCTGTCCATGTCCTGCATCGCAGTAATGACGTCGATCAAGTCGTGGTAATGGCAGCTTTGGCAACCGCCGAAGCAGGCCGTGCCGCCGCCGATCAGCCAAATCTACCGAGCAAAGTGAAAGCTTAATCGGTTACCGACGGGCGTTGCTAAATGGCGGCGCCCGTTTTTTTGTGTCTGGCGCCAAGTGCAGATAATATAGACCAGTCTTAATTACGGCGCTCAACATAAGTCGGGATTAGTAACTATGCACCGCAACGATTCACCGCACCAATTGCAATACTTCCTCCGCGAGCGGACCAAGGAACTCACCGCACTCCACAAGACTGCACGATTGATGCAGGATGACTCGCGCCCGATTGTCGAACTCTTGACTGAAGTAGTCAATCTTCTCCCACCGGCCTGGCAATATCCCGAAGTCACAGTCGCGAGAATCGCCGTAAACGGATTTGATGTAACCACCCGGGATTTTGACCGCAGTGCGTGGATGATGACCGCGCCAATCCAGTTCGTCGGAGGTGCCGCCGGGCTGATTGAAGTCGGCTATGTAGAAGAACGGTCTCCTGCGGTTGAGGGTCCATTTCTTGCGGAGGAGCGCGAACTTCTCGATTCGCTTGCGGATATGCTCCGCAATTATCTGCAATACCGTATGGCCATTGAAGAGATCAAGAAATCCAATGACAATCTAGAACGGCTGGTATTGGAGAGAACACTTGAATTGAGTAACACGAATGTTGCGCTGCAATTGCAAATTCAGGAACACGAAAACGCTCGCCGAGAGATTGTAGCGTACCAGAAACAACTTCGCAAACTGGCGGCTGATCTTTCGCTTTCCGAGGCGCGAGACCGTCGCGCTATTGCATCCGATCTTCATGACCATATTGGACAGGCGTTGGCATTCATTCGAATGAAGGTCTCCGGATTTAGCGGCGAGTCGGTCTTTTGTGGATTTGAGGAAAGCACTTCAGAGATTTTGACGTTGCTTGACCAGACGATTCAATACACGCGTTCACTCACGTTTCAAATCAGTCCGCCGGTGCTGTACGAACTTGGGCTTGGACCCTCGCTTGATTGGCTAGCAGAGCAGTTCACCAAGAAGCACCGCCTTCAAGTGAAGACAATAGTTCAAAACGACGTGCCAAGGCTGCCGGAAGAGATCGAGGTATTCGCTTTTCGTTCGGTTCAAGAGATTCTCACGAATGCAGTCAAGCATGCACAGGCAAAGCGCGTTGAAATGAAGCTTTCGCTGGGCAATGGCACGCTTGAACTGAGCGTATCTGACGATGGGGTCGGATTTCCACCAGATAAGTCAAACTCTGACTCAACTGATGGCGGTTTTGGGCTGTTCAGTATCAGGGAACGCTTGATGCATCTCGGCGGATCGATCAGGATTGATTCTTCACCGAAGCAAGGGGCACGCGTTACATTATCTATCCCTGTAACTTCGGGAAAGGTGAATAAGTGAAAATTCGATTGCTCCTTGCTGACGATCACAAGCTCTTTCGCGACGGTCTGCGTTCAATGCTTGACGGTCACAAAGGAATCGAGATTGTCGCAGAAGCCAGCGACGGTATCGCAGTGACAAAATTGGCAGGGGAGTTGCATCCGGATATCATACTTATGGATGTATCAATGCCTGATTTGAATGGAATCGAAGCTACGCGCAAGATTAGCGCTGAACATCCAACTATCAAGATTATCATGCTTTCAATGCATTCTGATCGCAGGTACATCACTGAGGCTCTTCGTGCCGGTGCTCGCGGTTATCTTCTCAAGGATTCGGCATTTGACGAAGTGCTTACCGCTATTCGCGACTGCAGTTCGGGAAAGATCTACTTGAGTTCGCGAATCGCTGACATTGTTATCAATGACTATATCAATCTCGCCCGAAATGCTGACTCTTCGGCTTTCGCGATTCTCAGCGCCCGCGAGCGCGAAGTGCTGCAATTGCTTGCCGAAGGGAAGTCCACGAAAGAAATTGCTTCTCAACTCAAAGTCAGTGCCAAGACGATCGAGTCGCATCGCAAGCAAGTGATGGACAAGCTAAACCTGCACAGTGTCGCAGAACTTACCAAGTACGCTATTCGGGAAGGGTTGACCCAGCTCAACTGACGCATCCTCATTCCTGAACAAGCCGTTCCACGATACCAGCCTCCTAAGGAAAAACGCAGTCGACAATCAGGTACTGCCTAATTGCGTCGACAACATATTCCACGTTATTGGTGTTAATTCGGGTGCCGGCTTTCCGGCGAGTGTAACACGCTTCGTGGAGGCGAAAGATGTTTGATACTGGAAACACCGGCTTTATGCTGGTGGCAACCAGCCTCGTGATGTTGATGACACCGGGTCTGGCGTTTTTCTATGGCGGTTTGGTGGGCCGCAAAAACGTGTTGTCGATCATGATTCAGAGTTTTGTATCGATGGGCGTAACCACCGTGCTCTGGTGGATCTGCGGGTACTCGCTTTGTTTCTCGGGCGGCGAAGGCGGAATCATCGGCAATCTTGATCAGGCATTCTTTATGGGAATTGATCCGATGACGCCGTTTGGCGCCGGCAAGATACCGCTTTACGTCTTCATAGCCTATCAGATGATGTTTGCAATCATCACACCAGCGTTGATCACCGGCGCTTTCGCTAATCGCGTCCGATTCCCTGCCTACATCATGTTCCTTGTCGCATGGCTAGTGTTAGTTTATTTCCCGTTCGTTCACATGATCTGGGGAGGCGGGATTCTGGCAAAGTGGGGAGTGCTCGACTTCGCAGGCGGTATTGCCGTACACAACATTGCCGGATTCGCAGCATTAGCATCAGTGCTGTATGTTGGTCGTCGACGCATCGCCGATAGCGTTCCGCACAGCATTCCACTTGTCGCTCTTGGTACCGGACTTCTGTGGTTCGGCTGGTATGGGTTCAATGCCGGTAGTGAGCTACAGGTTGATACCGTTACCGCACTTGCTTTCCTCAATACTGATATAGCGGCGTCATTCGCGGCCGCGACGTGGCTGTTCCTTGCGTGGCGACTCGAGAGAAAGCCGAAATTGGTTGGCTTGCTCACCGGTGCTGTCGCGGGATTGGCGACAATCACGCCGGCAGCCGGTTATGTGACCACGACCAGTGCCGTCATCATAGGAGTCGTTGCAGGTATAGTTTGTTACGGCGCTGTCGCACTGAAGAACAAACTTCATTGGGATGATGCTCTTGATGTTTGGGGTGTTCACGGTGTTGGCGGGCTGCTTGGTATCGTAATGCTCGGATTGCTCGGAACGACCGCTGTCAATGCTGCCGGAGCCAACGGTTTGTTTAATGGCGGGAGCGAGTTTTTTGTTAAGCAGTTGGTAGCTATTCTCGTCTCCTCGGTTTATGCGTTTGGTTTCACTTATGGTATGCTCTGGGTGATCAATCTGATTACGCCGGTCCGCACCAGCCAGGATGAAGAGAGCACGCTTGATGTATCATTGCACGGCGAAGTCGCCTATGAGGAGCCGCTTTAGAACCAACGAGATTTATGAAACCTTGATGGTATTGACCGGTTTCTTGACTATCATTAGAGGATCGCTTTTCGTTTGTTCATCGCTGTCAGATTAGACGACTAACAAGGAGAGACCAATTTGAACAAGTTTAACTACCGAATTATAAGTGCCTTGCTTCTGGTGATATCGGTATTTAGCCTCAACTCGGCTGCAGCCGAAAACCCGGTATCTGTCACCGCAGGCGCGACGTTTGTCAGCCGTTACAACTGGCGCGGTTCCGACTACGGGGCGGCAGCTTCGATTCAACCGGCATTGACAGCGACTTATAAAGGTCTCAATGTCGGATTCTGGGGATCGTATTCGCCAAATTTCGAAGAGATTGATACCTGGGCGAGTTATTCGTATCAAGTGCCGAACTCGATCACCATTACCGGCGTCGTAACTGACTACTTCTTTCCAGATATGGGATTGGAGTTGTTCAATTACAATAATTGGGACGACCCGGATGGCGCAGGTGCCCATACCATTGAACTCGGTGCTGTAATCGCTGGTCCGGAGAAGTTGCCGCTTGTATTCTCGGCTTACGTCAATGTTTACAATGACGAAGGCAAGAACAAGTACTTCCAGCTTGACTACAATGCGACGCTGGGCGAAAACACGCTCGGCTTGACTGTCGGGGCAACCAGCGGGAGCAAGAAGAACCCCAGCTACTATGGAAGCGACGATTTCGCGATCATAAATTTGGGAGCCAAGGTCGGTCGGACCATTGAGTTCACCGACAAGTTCTCTTTGCCGGTATTCGGACAATTCATCGTCAACCCGAATGCTGAACAAGCGTACATGGTTTTTGGATTTTCACTGTAGACAAATGGACCGCCCCTTTCAATCGTTGAAAGGGGCGCGTCATTCTCAGTAGCTGGTCGAGTCCAGTTTCACCTTGCCTCGGAATATCCAGTAAATACTGATCGTGTAGGCCAGCACGACCGGCACACCCATCGCCGCAATTATCAGCATTATCTTGAGAGTCTTGGCCGATGACGCCGCATTGTAAATGTTCAGGCTGTTCTCAGCTATCGGATTTGAGAAGATCATGTTCGGGAACATTCCAATACCAAACAGCGCCATCAGAAACACAATCGCAAAGCACGACGACAGGAATGCCCGCCAATCGCGACCATGATATATCTCTCGTGGAATGTTTGCGATAGCCAGCATATTCATCAACGGCACTAAGAATAGCACGGGGTTCTCTTTGATTACATTCGCCATCTGCGGAACATAAAGCAGTGTTGCCATTGTCGTCGTTGCATAGCAGATGATGAAGAATATTATCGAATCATTGATCCATCCGCGCACTTTGTCGTGAAGTTCACCTTCAGTCTTCATGACGACATAGATCGCTCCGTGCATCATGAAAAGCGAGACTGTTGTTACTCCGACCAGAATCGCATAAGGGTTGAGGAGCCCCAGGAATGTGCCGACGAATTCATTATCGCTGTCCAACGGTATGCCGATTCCAATATTCCCAAGGGCAACGCCGATCAAGAATGAAGCCAATACGCTCGACGCGCTGAACGATACATCCCACATCCGACGCCACCAGAGCATCTCTTGCTTGCTGCGAAACTCGATAGCCACGGCGCGGAAAATCAGGCAGAAGAGCAGCAACATCAGTGCGAGATAGAATCCCGAAAATGCCGTTGCATATACTTCGGGAAATGCGGCAAACAATGCACCGCCAGCAGTCACCAGCCAGACTTCGTTGCCATCCCAGACCGGACCAATCGCATTCAAAAAGGTCCGGCGCTCAACATCCGATTTCGTGAATAAGTGCAATGCACCGACTCCGAGATCAAAGCCGTCGAGGATTGCATAGCCGGTGAAGAGCACGCCAATCAGAATGAACCAGATTGTATTCAGATCAAGATTCATGTTATGCACGCCTCTTGATTGTCAAATCTTCCAGCGCCGGTCCATGTTGAATCTTCTCATTAAGCAAATAGATGAAGAGAACGAAGAGCAGCAGATAAATCGCACCGAACATAATCAGCGATGTAATGACTTCGCCGGCTGTGACGGACTTCGAGATGCCGTCTTTGGTTTCTAAGAGGTTGTAGACGATGTACGGTTGTCTTCCGACTTCGGCCGAGAACCAACCCAGTTGATTGGCGAGTTGTGGGCCGAGCACTGAGATTACGAATGCTTTCAACATCCACGCGGTGTTGAATAGTCTCTTCCTCCACCAATACCACAGGCCGAGCCACGACAGGGCAATCAAGCCCATTCCAATCGCGACCATTGAGTGATAACTCTGGAACACTGCATTCACCGGTGGGCGTTTGTTCGGTGGGAAAGCCTGCAGTCCCGTTACCGGTTCGTCCCAATCGCCGTGGATCATGTAGCTTAGCAATCCTGGAACCGCGATCCCGAATTGTACCTTTTCTTGTTCCTCGTTTACCCAGCCGAACAGGTACAGAGGCGCAGACTCATTAGCAGGGTAGTGTCCTTCATAGGCGGCCATTTTCGCAGGTTGAGTTTCGGCGACGCCGACAGCGCTTGAATGACCTGACACGAGTTGTAGCATCGAGGCGACAGCCGCAAGCACCAGAGCGATCTTCATGGACGATTTGGCGAAATCGATATGTTTCTTCCTAATCAAGTAGTATGCAGCCACACTAAGGACAAAAAAAGCGCCAGCCTGCCAACAGCCCATATACACGTGCCAGATGCGATCGACACTTGACGGGTTGAAGACCATCGCCCAGAAATCAACAATCTCCGCTCTGGCCTTGAGCCCTTCACCAACGATGTGATGCCCGGCTGGAGTTTGCTGCCAGGAGTTTGCGACGACAATCCAGACGGCGCTGAAGTGTGCGCCAAGACAAACCATAATAGTCGAAATGAAGTGCACCATAGGGCTGACTCGGTTCCAGCCAAACAACAGGATGGCCAAGAATCCTGACTCAAGGAAGAAGGCGAATATTCCCTCGGCTGCCAAAGCGCTGCCAAACACGTCGCCGACATAGCGTGAATAGGTCGACCAGTTTGTGCCGAACTGGAATTCCATAACGATTCCTGTTGCCACACCGAGAGCGAATATCAGGCCGAATATCTTGACCCAGAAACGGGTCATTTGGTGATAGAGGGGATTCTTGGTCTTAAGGTACATCCCTTCCATGAACACCAGCAATAATCCAAGTCCGATGCTCAAGGGCGGGAAGATATAGTGGAACCCGATTGTCAATCCAAATTGGATCCGGGATAACATCAGGACGTCCATCTTTAAGAGATTACGCCTTCAAACCAAGTTCTGATAGAGAAATTTTTCACAAGTTGAATTGCTATGAAGTTAATGAGAATGTGCTTAGCAAAACAGATCCATGATGATCTTTTCGCGGTGCTTGAAGATCTTCTCCAGATCGCGGCGCACGAACAATGCATGAGCGATACTTCCGTAAACTCCGAATGGCAACGCATAGCGAACATCATCAATGATCTTGGTACCACCATCGGCACTTTCAAAAGTATGCGTGTGATGCCAGAGTTTGTAAGGTCCTTTCAATTGCTCGTCGACGAATCTGTTCGGCGGATCATAAGCTGAAATCAGAGTCTTCCAGCGAATCCGCATGCCCATCACTTTAATCGTGTAGTCAATCAAAGCACCGACTTTCATTTCAATTGGCGTCGGAGTTACAATGACGAAGCCCAACGACTCAGGTGTAATGCGAGCGAGATTTTCCGGTCGCTCGAAGAAGGCAAAGACTTCAGCCAATGGCTTGGAGACGATTTGTTCGGTATGCAGGTGGTAGACTTTCACACTACTATCCTCTATTCGCGTGTTTGGCGATGTACGACTTGATATCGAATTTCCGCTTGCAGCCATCAAAGCTCATATAGCGAATCATACCGAAAACTGGTCGGGTTCCCCACGCTCGATCGTGAACGCCGCCGATGCTCCATGCGATGCCGGTGTAGCCATTTGGGTCGCGGCCATCAAGCTCATAGCGGTCATTCAGATAGATCGCTGTCTCCATTGCTTCCTCAGGTGAAGGAGACCACTCGAGGATCTTCTTCGCCCAATACATGCGCATGTATCCGTGCATCTTGCCGGTGGTAACCATCTCCAATTGAGCAGCGTTCCAAAGTTGATCGTGTGTTTGAGC
>Ga0154020_10009888_pt1 | contig 10958 bp, 15 predicted proteins | sample Klosneuvirus_201_FD_109709 | JGI IMG/M metagenome (GOLD analysis project Ga0154020, IMG submission 109709) | Active sludge microbial communities from wastewater, Klosterneuburg, Austria - Klosneuvirus_20160825_MG | ecosystem: Engineered > WWTP > Aerobic digester > Activated sludge | place...
CTCGTGGTCGAGCCTGTCTCCTCCAAGTTCAACGAGTTTGTCGATCTGTTACCCGAGCAAGAGGCGCACCAGATCACTCGCATCCTCGTACCTTCCTCCCTCCCTCCTTCCTTCCTCTCTCGCTCATTTCCCTCCCACCTCGTAGCGCTATAAGCAGTCGGGTCTCCATAAGCGCGATCTGCGGTCGCTCGCAGTCGAGTTGTCATTGCAGCCCGCCTTCTCGCGCAAGTTCGTCGGGAAGGACCTCCAGACCTTCCTCATCAGCTCGCGCAAGGTCCTTCCTCTGTCCACGTGACTATCATTTTCTCTCCCTCTCTGCTCATCTTGGCGCTCGATCTCTTAGCTGGAGATGAGCGATGTGGATGAGATCTGCGCCTTGCTCGTCTCCATGGGCTTCCTCGAGCGCAAGGAGAAGGGCGTGCTGAGCGCTCTCGACGCGTTTGAGTTCAACAAGGCGGGTCTCTTCAAATTCAATGTCCCTCGCAACGATCTCATCGCCTACCTCTGCTTGAAGTCCTCCCTCAAGGTCGCCGCTGGTCCGCCTTGCCTTCGTTGTCTCTCTGCCTTGGTGCTCCTCCGTAGCTCAGTCGCCCTGCTCCGTTTAGCTCCTGCGACGCGGAGCATCATGGACTTCCAGCCGCTCGCCTTTGCAGGGCAGATGATGTTCTTGGAGTCCATTCTCTTTAAGCGTGTCGAGCTGCGCGAGGTGAACTTCTGGCTCAAGGGCGATCCATCGCGACGCCCAGAGAAGGCGGCGCACTTGCTAGAGTTGACGCTCTTTGTGAATCGCATGTCCAATTGGGTCGCCACTGAGATTGTCATGACGCCCAACCTCAAGAAGCGTCAACAAGTCCTCCTCCGCCTCATTGCTGTCGCTCAGCACTGCTACACCATGGTCCGCTGCTCCTCCTCCAGTCCTCCTCCCCTCTCTGTTATCCATGGTACTGACGATGACGATGGTTAGCGCAACTATGCGGGTCTGCTGGAGATTGTCATGGGCCTCAAGCATGCTGCCATCCAGCGCATGAAGAACACTTGGAAGGTGCGCTCCTCTCCTCCTACTGGATTCGTTGCCTCGCGCTTACCTTGGCTCCCTCAGATCCCCGAGAAGAGCAAGGAGATGCTGGAGACCATTGCAGCTGTCGTGTCGCCCATGGACAATTGGTACCACTTCCGCAAGCTGCTCGAGCAAGAGAAGGACCTCAACTACATCCCTTACATCGGTATTGCCTCGCTTCTGCTTCCATCTCTTTCCTCCCCCTCTGACCATGCCTCTCCTCATTCAGGTCTCTTCTTGGCCGACCTCACCTTCATCAAGGACGGTCCTGGAAATAAGGTCTTTCCATCCATCCATTCGTTGCCACTCTCTTCCATCGTATATGTCACTCTCCCTCGCATCTAGTTGAAGAGCGGTCAGGTGGGTTGGAAGAAGAACTCGCACATGTCGGCGCTCCTCTCGAAGATTGGTAACATTCAGTCAGCCAATGACCCTAAGATCGTCCCGGACCCCGACATGCAGCACTTCTTCACCGATGAGCTCTACAGGTTCTTCCCTTTCGCTTCTTGTTGTTCGCTCCGAATCTTATTGATTACCCTCCGCAGCCTCTCCGAGAACGAGATTTTCGCAAAGTCGCGCGAGTTGGAACCGGCAGTTCAGCGCAAGACGGCGCGCGCCACGTCGAACCCTAAGAATGTCGCAGTGATCGATGACAAGGAGGGCAAAGAGACTCCCGCTGCTGCTGCCGCTGCCTCTCCCGCCACATAGAGCTCTCCCCGACGATTCTCGCTTGGAAATTTCTATCGAACGTTCGAGCGGAGCCTCCCCAATGCATTTTTACCGCCCACCGTGACTCTAGCCGAGGCAGGGCCTTGTAGATATGTAAACGTTGCATAGATTGTTCTCTAGAAGCAGTAAACAGCCATGTCAAGCCCTTCTGAGGCCCGGACTCATCGTGCAACCGATTCGCTCTTTTTTCCGACCGATGCGACCTTCGACCGCCTTTTTCTCCGAACTTTCCGACGCCTCGAAACCCCAAAGTTTTCACCCCTCCCTTTTGCAAGCCAATAATATTCTGAGAGCCTAGCCAGTCGTTTGGAGAAGAATGAAGGCTGCTTTCCTCGTTCTCCTCGCCCTCTTGGCGATCGCCTCCGCGACCCACGTTATTCGTGGCTCTCGCACTCCCACCAACCCGCCCCCCGGCTGGTCCATTGGTGTACGACTTTCGAATTTGTGTATATCTTTTTTCATGGATTCGATGGCTCGAAGGCGTTGCGTGGGGTTTGAACTGGACCATTGACCCCTTTCTTAGCTGGCTCCCGGAGGTCTCTTGTCTCTTATTTTGTTGGATTTTTCTTTTCTAAATACTTGATTCGGATTTGATGGGACATTGGCTTTCCTGGTGCTCTCGGTTGCGTTTGCTTTTTTAGCTTTGGGAGCTTTGGTTGCCTTCTCACCTCGTCCAGGCTCTGATCATTGTGAAATTGAGATATATGTTTTTATTTACAATATTTGATGCGATCAGCGGTGGTGGAGCGCCCGATTGATGATTGCCCTTGCCATTTGCCCTGTGTCTTCACCGATTTTTCTCCTTCTTACAATTCGTCTTTAATGTGTGGGTTTTGTGTATTTCGTATGGCGCGAGGTAGTTCCTCAGAGCGATCGCGTCTTCCCCTAATCATCCAACGCCCTTGCGGCCCTTGCTGCAGACGTGTTCGTTGTTTTCGTGATAGATTTTATTATAGATTTTCATGTTGGTTGTTGTCCTGTGTTTGATGCATTGTTGTCTCGGCGGTCATTGGCCGTCGCGTTTTGCGGACCTAGTCTCTTCCCGCGTTCCTGGCAATCATCAAGCTCATCCGATGTTGTATTTTTCAGGAGCGTGCCGCTGCCTCCCACCCCGTTAAGATGCTCGTTGGTCTTAAGCAGCGCAACCTCGACAAGCTCGAGGCCATGTTCTGGGCCGTCTCGACCCCCGGCTCTGATGAGTACCGCAACTTCAAGACTCAGGCGGAGATCATGTCCGTGATCGCCCCCGCCGCCGAGGACGTGAAGACCGTGCAGGCCTGGCTCGTCGCCAATGGCGTTGAGCCCAAGAACATCAAGAACCTTGGTGACGCCTTTGAGGTCAAGACCACCGTGCAGGTCGCTGAGCGCCTTGCCAACACCCAGCTCCACATGTGGACCAACGAGAAGACTGGCAAGAAGCTTGCCCGCATCTCCGGCACCTGGGGCATTGACGAGGAGGTCAACGAGGTCGTTGACATGATTGAGGGCCTCACCGAGTTCCCCATCCCCCGCTACTCGCTCAAGAAGGGCAAGAAGGTGACCCCCGAGTCGCCCCAGACCTTGGTCAGCATCGTCCCCCAGTCGATCAACACCATCTACCAGGTCCCCGCTGGCACCAAGAACACTGGCAACTCTTCCATCTGCGTCGCCGAGTGGGAGGATCAGTACTTTGACCCCACCCAGCTCCAGCAGTTCGGCAAGGACTTCGCCATTGCCATCCCTGCCCTCACCCCCGACCACATTGTCGGCAAGAACGACCCCACCAACCCCGGCGTCGAGTCCACCCTCGACATTCAGTATGTCACTGGTACCTCCATTGGCACTACTGCCTGGTTCTGGATCGAGGGCGACTCGGCCTGGTTGTGGACTTATGCCTCGCACGTCTTCGGCACCACTCCCGCCCCCCTCATCTTCTCCATCTCTTACGGTGCGTCGCCTCCTGTTCTTTGCCGTTTTTGTTGCTGATCCATTTATGTTAGGTTGGTCCGAGGCTGAGCAGTGCCAGTACGGCATTGGTGGCCAGGAGTGCCAGAAGCTCGGCGTCAAGGATCAGGCCTACGTCCAGCGTGTCAACACTGAGTTCCAGAAGATTGGTCTCCGTGGTATCTCCCTCCTCTCTGCCTCGGGTGACTCGGGCGCCAACGGCCGCACTGACCCCGACTGCACTGACTCGATCCTCCACCCCGACTACCCCGGCTGCTCTCCCTACGTGACTGCCGTCGGTGCGACCCAGATCACTGAGTCCTCGGGTGTCGCTAAGCTCCCCAACCCCCCTCCCGGCTGCTCTGGCCAGAACTGCGCTTCGGGCGGTACGGAGGTCGCCGTCTCGTACGATCAGGCCAACTTCGCCTCGGGTGGTGGTTTCTCCTGGTTCGCCGCTCAGCCTAGCTACCAGACCAAGGCTGTCGCTGCTTACCTCGCCTCGGGCACCAAGATGCCCCCTGCCTCTTACTTCAACGCTAAGGGCCGCGCCTACCCCGTACGATGCCTCTCCGTTTGCCTTGAGAGGGTCACTTGAATGACGGGGATTGCTTCATCTAGGACGTTGCCGCCTTCGGCTCCAACGTGCTCATTGAGTCTGGCGGTATCCAGCCCGTCGGCGGCACGTCGTGCTCTTGCCCCATCTTCGCTGGCCTCATGGGCATGCTCAACGGCTACGTGAACCAGAAGACTGGCCGCCCCCTCGGCTTCCTCAACCCCCTCCTCTACACCATGTGGGCCGCTCAGCCCAACACCTTCACCGACATCACCGTCGGCAACAACAAGTGCACTGAGGACGGCTGCTCTTCCTCTTGCAAGGGCTTCATCACCGCTAAGGGCTGGGATCCCGTTACTGGCCTCGGAACCCCCGTGTTCGCTAACATCCAGAGCTACGTCCAGAAGAACATCGTCGAGAAGAAGATGTAAGAGCTTGTTTGCTCGAGCTCGGCCTCGACGATCGGCGCTTTGTTCCCTGGCCCCTCGCTGAATAAATCACCGCGTTCTCTCTTATTTACTCGCATTATTGATGTAATTATTAAATGTGCGTAAGAACAAGAAGCGTGGTATTCGTCGAGATGAAGAGCGGTTTACTCTCCTCCATCCAGCAATTCATTCGACGTCGACTTCCGCCGTCAATCCTTGCACCCCTCCCTAAGTGCTTGCCAATGTTGCCATTGTAATAATTCATATTACACGTGTTGTGAGGAGTCACAGCGGTTCCAGCCCCTTGAAGAGATTCATCTTTCTTTCGCATCGCGTTGAGCCAAGAGGCCTCTATTCTCATCTCAAAGAACTCTTCAATCGAACAACATAAGCTTGTACAATATTATTTTACAGTTTGAACTCGCTTCTCCGTTGGTGTTGGCCCATCGCTCGTCGCGGGAGCGCTCTTTGACGATCGAGGCCGTCGTCGTCCCTCGAACCTCCTCGACGCCCTCTCTTCTCTTCCCTCCTCTTTGGAGTCCTCAGAAAAGCCACAATTTTATTCTATATCTTTCCCCCCCAATTTTATGCCCGTTTTGATTGATCGTGAACGCTTTCCTTTCCTGGAGCAGAGAAAAAAAGATGTCGTCCAACTCGAGCGATGATCAAGGCGATTCGAGAAAGGGCGAGAATCGTGCGCATTCTTCTCTTCCTGTCGGTCAACAATGGCCCCCTGACATCCATTGCTGCGATAGAGGTCGAAGACATGGAGGTTGACGCGCCGCAGCCCACTGAGCTCGGCAAGCGCCAGCCCAAGAAGAAGATCGCGCAGCCGCTCGCCAATAGTAAAGGAGCTGGAGGTCAGCGCTCCTCCCCTTCTTCACCTCCTTTGGCGATCTTATGGTCTCCTTCTTAGGCAAGAAGCGGAAACGCCAGACGGAGCAGGAGGTTACAGCCACGGACGAGTACGAGGCGGCCAAGCCCTACCACATTGCCATCCCTCGCGACCTCCGAGTGCTCTTGAACAAGGATTGGCGCATGTTCCTAGACGGCAACGTTCGACTCGTTCGATCTTTGCCGCGCGTATTCTTTGTCCTTCTCAGCTTTCTTTTAGCTCATGGTCCTCCCGGCCATCCCGTCGTTGTCAAAGATCGCCAGCGACTTCTTCGAGCGCAACCCAGAGCTGGACGAGAAAAGCAAGGCTGTCGTTGCCGACCTCTTCACTCTCTTTGAGCAAGAGCTTGGCCGAGCGCTGATCTACCGTGAGGAGCGCTTCCAATACAAATCCATCATGGTCTCGCCTCATCACTTTCCCCCTTGCTTGTCATCGTTTGCTCATCGCCCAATTTGTTAGGAGCAAGCGGCTCAGAAGGGCCTCAAGCTCGCCGATTTTTATGGCGGCGCTCATTTCCTTCGCTTATTCGGTGCGAAGTGATGCTTTTATTTGCGTAGTATGTGTTGTGCGCCATGTTGGGAGATGACCCTTGTTGTTGTCATCTAGTCAAGTTGCCCGTTCTGATCAGTCACTGCGCCGAGAAGCCCCGCGACAGCGATGTGGCGGACATCCTCGCCGCCTCGACGCAGATCCTCCAGTTCCTCGAGACACACCAGAATATCTTCTTTGCCGAGAAATACGAGCCTGCGACAGTGCCACAGTGAGTTGCGTCGTGTAGGACATTTGTATCATCGAGCATAAGATAACGTCTCAAAAGGCCCAGACTTCGCAGGAAATCAAATTCCGACGAAAGTTTTTTTATACCTCCGCTGCCCACGCCACCGCCTCGGCCACCTGGGAATTTAAAAAATATTGTTTTACACAATAAAGTCTCTCAGAATCACGAGACAGGCGAGCCCGAGAGCAACGCCTGATATATCTCCTCAAATGATTTTGACGAAACGCCCTCCGTTTGACCGCGTTTGATGATTGTCAGAATTCGGCGCCAACGCCAGCGCTCCTCTGCGCCCCTCTGGACATTGTTCTCTTTAGCTTCTTTGTATTGGTGCTGGAAGCAGGCCATGTCGTCGTCGTCCGGAAGCTCGCCAAGGAACTCCTACAGCGATGAAGAAGAAGAGGACGGTGGCCTCGCTGCCGTGAACGGCACGCCTGTCTGCAGGTATTTCTCCAAGGGACAATGCCGCCTGGGGGACTCTTGTCCTTATATCCATACCGAGAGCTCAAGAGTACGTCGATTCTGCCGTCCCCCGAGGCTAACCACCTGTTGGTTTCAGCAGCGTTGCCCCTTTTTCTCGCTACCGTGGGGCTCAAAGGGCCTGTGAGGCAGATAGCACGCCGGGACCATATTAGAATTGATGTGTTCTATGTATTCTGAAAAAATCGTTGAAAAAAAAGTGGTTTTCAGGATGAACTCGCCCCCGCCCTTTGCTGGTCTTGCCTCGCCTCCTGCGCTCTCTTGCGTCCCCCTGGCCATCCCACCAGGTTATTCTTCCTCTATATTTGCTGTTTTCAGGTGTGGGAGGTCTCCCTGGACATTGCCCTTGTTGATCTTGTTGGCCTCGTTCATCACTCACTCCTCACCTCCTTTCCTTGTGACGCGTCGTTGGCATTCTAAACTGTTGTTCCGCGCACCTGGCACGTGCCGTCCTCGTTTCCTCCGACATTCGCGCCCAGATCCTCCCTCCAAACGGCGTTTGTTTTTTGAATTGCCTCATCTCCTCACCTCACTTCTCCTCTTGTAAGAAGCGCTTTGGCTACGATCGCGACAACCTTTTGCCAAGCATGCAATCTCAGGTACGCTTTGCCAGACGTGCTCACTTCCTGAATCCACACTTCGCTTCTGATGCCAAATATAGATCCCCGCCCCGACACCCGCGCAGACCATTGTGCAACAAGTGAGCAAGTTTGGTCGTCGCCCCCTCATCCAGGTCGTCATCATCTACGCCAGCAACCAGAAGGTGATGAACTATGGCCAGAAGGTGAGCGACAAGTTCATCAACAGCGGAGTGGACGTGCTGATGCAGACTACGCCCAACAACGCGCCCAAGAGCAAGACCAAGGTTCCTCTTCTCCCCAGCAACTCCTCGTTTCGCTATGAATTGATTAATGTTTTCTAAGGTGAACGACATCATGACGGAGCACATGGCAGAGATCATCATCAACTCGCACGCCGACTTCCTCGTCGTCATCGGAGACCGCAACATGAAGAACAAGAGCGTCCACTCCAAGCGCAAAGGCAAGCTCATTGAGATGAAGGTACTACCTGACTCCATTCTTCAAGTTGAGTTGCAGGTGGACTCATCGGTCTCGTGGAATGTAGATCCCTGACATGCAAACACTCATCTGGAAGTCGTGGCCACAGAATCCTCACAAGAACTGGACGCGCATCCAGGGCCTCAACTCTGAGCAGATGGAGGAGCTCTTGTTCCAGTACACGGGCATCAAGCACGTCCACGAGCGCCTCGAGACCCTTAAGTACGTCCCCCACTCCCTTGCGCTCCTTCCAGAGTTCTGAACAACTTCTTTTTCAAGAGAGAGTGTGGACAAGATGACGGCCCTCGGATGGGGCACGAAGAGCGCGCGGCAGGACGCAGCCATCATGGAGAGCGAGATTGCGGGCTACCAGAAGATGCACTTCTTTTCTGCTCTGCCAAGCCCTCGCAGCTTTTCTTGCATCTCATCTTCACACACAGATCTGTTCGCTTGCACAAACAAGTGAAGAGTGCCTACGAGATTCTCACGGACTTGAAGCCCGTAATCGGCAACTTGGAGTGTACGCCGTCCTTACGACCATGCTAGTTCTTTCTTCTGATCACTTTCTAAAAACAGTATCGAAGGGCAAATTCATGCCGATCACTTACAAACCCAACTCTACCCGCACCCCAACTAATACCGTCGCCCCCTTGCTCCAGTTCCGCCTCGCGGTGCGTCTTTTCTGCACTCGCAACTCATTTTGATATGTGTCATGTTATTTTGCAATCAGAAATATTTACTGGACGCCATGAAGGAGGTGGAGGAGAACAGCGACGTGCTTGGCGCCGACAAGCTCCCTTCCTGGAAGGAGTACTTTGATGCTCACAAGGGTATAAATAGCTCATCAGTTCATCGCATCTCGATATCTTCTCATTGAGTCCGAGTCAGGATCGTGGAAACCCGTCAACATCGACGAGCCTGAGGCGCCGCCCCCTCTCGAGGAGAATCAACCAGTCAACCTTCCGACATACTATGAGGTATCATCACATCCCTTGCGCGGTGTCACGTTCATCTCATCGTTCTATGGAAGGACTCTTCAGAGGGCGACGACAGCGGCGACTCGCCGTACTCGTCGCCAACCCCTCAACCCTCCACTTCCACGCCACCTTTTGTCTTCCACAACGTGACCAATCAGATGAGTTATGTACTTCACCGACAATCTCCCATCCAGATCCACCTTCATGATCTCCCCTCCAGGGTAACAATGGCAACTGGACTGAGCACCGCACTCACCCTCTTCCCATGTCTGTCATGGTTGAGGCCGCCGGCGACTTTGAACACTCCTTCCCGCCGCTTCTGCGCTCGCCCAACAAGGCAGCCATCTTGGCGCACTTGCAGCCACCTCTCGCCTCCTTTTCGGCTCCACACTCGTTGCCCAACAGCCCCCTCCGCCCCCACACTGTTGCCCCTTCCACAGTAACCAATTCGTTGCCTCCGACTCCGACTCGCGCCCACTACTCGCCGCCCCCTCCTGCGCGTTTTGCCTCCTCTGGACAGGCCCCCAAGGTGATACAGGTGCCTAATCGCAGCACAATGATGGATCCGCAGGCGCTCCAAGAGTTTGACATGCAAAGCGAGTTTTTCACGCTCGGCAGCTCGGCTCCTCTCCCTTACACGAACGAAGTGGCTTCGGGCCCACGCGAGCGCACCTTTCAACCGTTGCCCACCCCTTCCATCCCCATCCCCATCCCCACTCCTTCTTCCCATATCCCCCTCAGCACCTCCGCTCGTCCTCCCTCGCCCTCCAAGCCGGTAGCACCTCCCACGGAGGAAAAAGAACCCCAACACCAGCGCATGACAATGAACGACGCCATCGAAGGGGGCATTGGAGAGGAGTGGCGCGTCGAGTGCCCTCCTGGCTTCGAACTTGCGGCGCCGTCGACCGAGTCAGTGTCTGAGCGGCCCCTCCGCTCCCTCCCTGGCCTAGGCTCACCTGGTCGCTTTGGCAGCCTCGCTGGCAAAACCCTGCCGGCCCCTTCGGTCTTGTTGAGCAACATCAACGCAGGCAACCGACCCATGTTGACACCCGGGCAGTCAGCTCCTGTCGAAGTCAACGTTCCCGTCTCATCCACTCCTCTGGCCCAACTCAGCCCCATTGTCGACACGCCCATGGACTTCCACGTATGATGCCTCCCTCTCAACCCTCTCATGACTTCCTAGCTGATTTCCACACCTTTCTCTAGAGCGACGAGTACAAAACGATTGCGCGCATTTGGGACGATAATGACACGCTCTTCGCTGACATGGTATGCGCTGGCAGTGAATCAACAAAAGGTCGGAAAACTGTTGACACTTCTCCTTAAATAGGCCGCTGTTGACGAGACGACTCAGACGAGGAAGTCTCCAATGCTCGCCTTCTTCACCAAACGTGGTCAGCTCGGCTCCTCATCGGCCTCAGTCACCTCTTCGGTGTCCTATTCGACCGCCTCGACGCCTTCCATGTCCCCGCAGATGGTCCGCCAGTCCTCCTTCAGCGGTGAGACGAACACGTCGCCGCTCGCATTGTTCTCTGATTTCCCGTCTCACTCCGCTCCTTCCTCGCCCTCCTTCAACGCCTTCTCCCGCGGCGCCACCACTCGTGATGTAAACTCCACCAAGATCGACACTGGCTTTTACACCTACTTCTAGAGAGCACAGCCTCTAACCACTGTTCTCGGCCCCTCCCGATGCCCTTAGCCCCATTTTAGTTACTCCCCGATTACTGCTGTTTATAGTACCCAAAGTCCCCTATATTCCTAGAATACCCAAACCATCAAAAAGACAACACCATCGACTTCGCCATCAGCGGAGAGCTTCCACGGATGCCACAAGAACCACGGTTGCCTGTCTTTCATATAGTCCCCTATCATGTTTGTCGCCGTTCATCGGCGTCTTTTTCGTCTGTTTCAAGTTCCAAAATAAACAACGCTCGTTTGTTGACATAAAGAAGTCGAAGGCGATGGTTTAATAGGGGAACATAAGCGAGGGAGCCACCGTAGAGGGCGCCTAGAAGGGGCGGAGGAGGCGCGAGGCGGCCTGCTTGCCCTTGTAGAAGTCGACGACCTGTTTGGCCTTGGCAAC
>Ga0154020_10009889_pt1 | contig 10958 bp, 3 predicted proteins | sample Klosneuvirus_201_FD_109709 | JGI IMG/M metagenome (GOLD analysis project Ga0154020, IMG submission 109709) | Active sludge microbial communities from wastewater, Klosterneuburg, Austria - Klosneuvirus_20160825_MG | ecosystem: Engineered > WWTP > Aerobic digester > Activated sludge | place...
CAGGGAGAGGTGCTCGGACATAATATACGGATTAGCATCATGGTTCAACAGATGATTCAGCCGAAGTTCTCAGGCTTTCTGTTTACGTTGGATCCCATGAATCCGCCCAGCGACTGGCTGAAGGTTGAGTATTGGCAAGGCCCACGTGAGAACTCAGAAGGATATTCAATCACCTTAAATCGGGAAACCGGGAAGCGTGTTAGCAGTGGCCGTGATAGTAGCCGAGTTCCACTCCCAATGACTATCCAAGAAAAGCTGTATCATGCTGCTATTGAACTTGAGCGTCATTTTGGCACTCCACAGGATGTTGAATTCCTGATTTCGGGCGTGGATGACACCCTCTATCTGGTGCAGTCACGCCCAATCACTGCCTTCAGTTTTTCACCCGATAAGGTGCGCGTCGATGAACAGCAGAAGTTATCTGCCATTCTGGACGAGAATCGTCTAAATTATCGCCTAGCTCCGATGCTGTCCAGCACCAATATCTCGGAGTTGTTTCCCCGTGCGCTCCCTCTCGGTTATTCGGTTTTCAAATATGGCTTTGCAGGTACATCTGAACTTGAGGGGGGTATCAGCATCGGCAGGTCCAGACTCGGCTATGCCAGACTTGATCCCGATGATAGAGTCAATCTATTTTACACTGTTGCCGATCAGGCAAGGACTAACGTCATCGTCGATGCTCTCACGTTTCGGTTGCCAGGCATCAGCAAACGCGAGTATCTCGATACCTTTGTCAAGCATTATCTTGAGGAGATTGAGCGTAATCCTGCCGCAGCCAACTATCCTGAAGATGGGCTCTATTTGCAAACAGACGATTCGGCGCGTTGGCTTGAAATCGCCGGCGTTCGAGGGGAGCATTTTTGTGCGGAATTCGCCGAGTTTCTCGAGCAATTAATCCGTGTTCACGCCCCAAGCGAGTATCGCAATGCTAGTGAATTCTTTCAACAAAACAATCGTATTTATCGTGATTATCTAAGCCGCAATCTGCCTGCAACATCGCCAGAAAACCTGAGACATGAGATCCACGATATCCTGTCATACTTGCGTACCACTTTTTGCCCGCAATATGTGGTCTTTGCACGGCTGGCCTTCTTGTGCACCCATGTGGTGAAGACGAGGTTGGGTGAACTATTGAAGCCACAAAGCCACATCACTCCTGAGCAAATTCTCAACAAGTTGTTGTCTGGAGTGACGATTCCTCCTGAACTTGAAGGGCTTCAATACCCTGAATTCGAGCGTCTGTACAAGGAGGAACGTATTCCGCTGGCTGAATTTCTCTATCAATTTCAACACCTTGGATCTCTGGATATCACTCAACCGCGATTGGGCGAATATTCGTACGATAAATTGCGCGAAGCGTTCAGGCAAAGCAATGCGCATGGGGTTGACGAGGAGATTCCAGTCACATATGATAGAAACTACACCAATATTGATATAGCAGAATTTGGTCTCGACAATGATCCGACGTTTCGGACGCTGTATACCTATGCTGGTCAGTTTATGCATCTACGGGAAAGGGCTAAATCTGAGTTATTAAAATTGGTATGGATTCTGAAACGTAGGTTTATCGAGTTTGCCCGCCCGCATCGCTTTGGTGATCTGATATATTATTTAGAACTTGATGAAGTGCTTACCATTGGGATTGAAAAACGCGAGGTATTGAGGATGCGTGCTCTACAGCGCAAGGCATATCTGGAAGCATGCCGACAGTATCGGGTCAGTGATGTATTGTTGGACCTACAGTCTACGCCATTCGAAAAGAAGCCGTCTTTCAATGATCAAGATGGCGGGCGTCTCTACGGGTTTGCAAGGGGAAAAGCGATTTTCCATGGGCATGCTGAAGGTTATTGCCTCACGGCGAGCAGCCCTGATGAATTTATAGTAAAATTAGCTATTTATAGAACAAAAAACATAGAAAACATCATTGGCATCTTCAAGGGTATAGAACTTTCGTACTTTAACTTGAGCTCGTTGGCTGGATTTACGACCGAAAATGGCGGCTACCTTTCGCATGCGGCAACTATTGCGCGCGAGTTTAGATTGCCGTATCTTTCAGGCATTGACTTCGACCTATTTAAAGATGAAGATTATGTAATCCTTGATACCGAGCACGAACAGGTTATAATCCGACATTCAACCAGTTTGAGCCATAATATTAGCTAGATTTCGTACAGATCAAATAATTGTTATGATTTCGCTCTTCTATTTTGCTCTTATTGATGTACTCTTATTACCCAAGAGCACGTGGTTGATATTTTGATTTTCATTTATGAGTGGTGGTTACAAAGTAAGCGGCGAGTTCTGAAATTATGAAGGTACTGGACAGCTCCCTCACTTACTTTTCAGCCACTACCAATTTATGTAATACCTACTCTCATATGTTATTAACTTGCACAATTTTCAATTGCGATATCAATTATCTCTTTTGGGGTGTTTTTGCCAATATAATAGCACGAAGGAAAGTGTAACTATGGCTAATATATCTACTGACATCCAAGTGTGGTTTCTGCGCCACGGAAAACCGCTTTTTAATTACAAAACTGATCAGTATGAGGAGTTCATGGAAATGCTATGTAACGGTTTTAGCAAACCGCTTGTGGCGCAGCCTGAAATCGATTTCAAATCGTTACCCAAACAGGTTGATTTTGTTGGCTATTCTCGATTTAGAAGAGCATCCGAAACTGCAAAATTGTTGGAGAATAAAATTAGCGTAAAACATATGGAGGAGATGCCAAGCCTTGACGAGGTGAGATTCGACAAAGATATCATTAGTGAGGACGAATTTAAATCTCTCGAGCAAATTCGGCCAAAGATTTTAGAGCGATGGTACAACAATGAAAATAAGGCGGAAAGTTTTAATGATTCATTGGCGCGGGTAAAAGAAATCGAATCATTTCTTAGTAACCGTTCCGAAAATAGGATAATCCTGATTACGCATGGTTGGTTTCTGCGCATCCTGGATCTCTATTTTGTACAAGGTAACCACACACCAACGATTGCCGATCTTCATAATGCCAAACGCGTTCCACTCGGTCATTCTATTATGGCGAAAGTTCCACGCAAGCGCCTCATTGGAGCGCAGATGGATTTAGCTGGAAACGATTTTCTAAATGGTTCCCTAATCATGCAAACAAGCACTTTGGCAATGCAAATTACCGAGGCACGGGCACATTCCTTGGCGCCTGTCATATCGTAAACAAATCGTCAATGATCAGAACCGCATGATCACCATGTCTACAATAATCACTCTGCCTGCAGAAACTTTGTTATCCATTCTCCATTAATTTCGTTGATGGAGATCCGATTGCAAAAACCAGCGCGTTGATCTTTGCGTATTAGCTGTTGTTCTGAAGTGGAAAGGATGGGAAGTGTGAATGAGGAATCAGTAGCCAGGATTTTGAATCTATAAATTATGTTCTACTGATTGGGTCTACCAGATTTTGAATTTTCGGATTGTTTGGTGTTTATTCCACTTGAAACGATGTATGGACAGTGTTCAGTTCTTTTTTTATTTTGTAACAATCGTTGATGTTCCAGGAATTTTTTTTAAATATTAAAAAGCAGGACGAGACAATCGCTCGGCTTTTTTTCTGCTCTTCGTAATAGTATCCCGTCCCATGCGAGGAAGTTGGGTAAGGTGTTGCAGAGGTTTATATTGGGTGTGCAGAGTCTCGATTTGGGCGAGTTCACGGAAGGCAGAGATTGCAAAAGATGAATTGAGGTTTTACCTACTTGAAGATGTCGTTCAAATACCTTGTACGTCACCTTTCGATAAATAAATGACCTTATCCATATGCTTTTGAGCGATTCAACTCCGATTAGAGAGGGAAAGCATGACGCTCAAAACGATGACGTTTGTAATTGACTTAATCTCCGCTCTCGTATATCCTTAAACAATTAGCCCCGCAGGCGTTACGTCCCCGAGGCTAGCAAAGGGGACGTAGGAATTATTTCATGCCGCCTGCGCAGAAGAATGCGCGGGCGGTTTTATTTTGGACACTTTCGATGACATTGACTAGACCCATTCCCGAGCAGGGACAAATAGTAGCAGTCCGTCAGCACCGATTTGTGGTCGCTGGCGTACAGCGGAGTGCGCTGTCTGAAATTTCAGAGCAGCCGCAGCACCTTGTCACGCTGAATTCCATCGAGGATGATGCGTTAGGGGAAAGTTTGCAGGTGGTGTGGGAGATCGAGCCAGATGCTCATATTGATGAGCGGGTTGGACTGCCAGACGCTACAGGTTTTGACTCACCGAAAAAGTTCGATGCTTTTCTAAATGCTGTTCGCTGGGGGGCGATATCATCGGCGGATGTGCGTTCGTTGCAATCTCCATTCCGAAGCGGGATCACAATTGAGGACTATCAACTTGACCCGTTGGTGCGCGCTGTGCAAATGCCACGCGCTAATTTGCTGGTTGCGGACGATGTTGGGTTGGGAAAGACAATCGAGGCGGGTTTGGTTGTGCAGGAGTTGTTGCTTCGCAACCGTGCAAGGACTGTGTTTATTATATGTCCTTCATCTTTGCAAATCCAATGGCGGGATCAGATGCGGGATAAATTCGGGCTGGAGTTCCGAATCGTAGACTCGGAGTTGATGAAGGAACTACGCCGTTCGCGCGGATTGCATACAAATCCGTGGTCACACTTTCCTAGATTGATTTCTTCGATTGACTTTATCAAACGCGACCGCCCGATGCGATTACTGAAAGAATTACTGCCTGCTGAGGGAGAATCAAAGTATCCGCGTAAGTTTGATATTTTGATCATTGATGAGGCTCACAACTGCGCTCCTGTTGGGCGTGGAAAATACGCAACGGACTCCTTGCGCACGGGAGCCATCCGAGCTCTTGCCCCTCATTTTGAACATAAATTATTCCTGACTGCCACGCCCCACAATGGATACAGAGAAAGTTTTTCGGCGTTGCTGGAATTACTCGATGACCAGCGCTTTGCACGCGGCGTGACGCCCGATCGCCAACAGTTGCAGGCGGTGATGGTGCGCAGGATGAAATCGGAGTTGCCGCCGCTTTTTGACGGGACACCAAGATTTCCCAAGCGGGACATTGAGGCGCTGGAAGTTCCTTATACAAAAGAAGAGAAGGAAGTGCATGCCTGGCTGAGAGAGTATTCTGAACTGCGTCAGAAGAATACAAAGGACTCGGCGGAACAGTATGCCACCGAATTTGTATTGAAACTACTCAAGAAACGATTATTCTCATCCCCTGCTGCTTTTGCGAGCACCCTGCAACAGCACGAGAGTTCATTGAATGCAGTGAAGAAAGTAGATGATAAAAAGAAACTCAAAGTGAATTTTGGAATCCTGCGCCAACAGTTGGATCAGGCGGAGCATGATGATTCAGATGATGAAGATACTGCAAATGACGCACTGTCTACTGCCTCTACGGTGCTGCAAAAACTAAGCGCGGAAGAAAAAGACCTGTTGAAGAAGATGCGCGCGTGGGCGGAGAAAGCAGAGCGTCGTCCTGATAGCAAGATGCAGGAGTTGTTGAACTGGTTAAAGCAAAATATCAAAGTGAATGGCAAATGGACAAATGAGCGGGTTGTGATCTTCACTGAATACCGCGCAACGTTAAACTGGCTGCAGCACATTCTTGCCATAGAAGGGTTTACCGAAGAAGGCAGGTTAATGACCCTGTACGGTGGGATGGAAAGCAAAAAACGTGAACCCATCAAAGCTGCATTTCAAACTGCTCCAGAAAAAAGCCCTGTGCGAATATTGCTTGCCACGGATGCGGCTTCCGAAGGTATTGATTTGCAGAATTATTGCCATCAGATCATTCATGTGGAAATTCCATGGAATCCGAATCGGTTGGAGCAGCGTAACGGGCGTATTGATCGCCATGGGCAAAAGAAGAATGTGCTTGTGTATCACTTTGTGAGCAAGGGGTATGGAAAGCAGACGGAGATTTGGAACACACCAAATGACGTGCTGGATGCAGACCTTGAATTCTTGATGGTGGCAGTTCGCAAGGTAGAACAGATCCGTGAGGATTTGGGGAAGGTAGGTCCCGTGATCGCTGCGCAGGTAGAAGAAGCCATGCTCGGCAGGAGGACTCGACTGCAAACCGATCAAGCCGAGAAAGAAAGCGAACCCGTGCGGCGAGTGTTGAAATTTGAACGTGACCTGCGCGCGCAGATCGCCCGTCACATGGAGCAATTGCAAGAGACACGGCATGACCTCAACCTCTCATCCGAGAATATTGTTTCGGTGGTGCAAACCGCATTGGAACTTGCCGAGCAAAGACCGTTGATCGAAAAAGAGATGGATGGACTGTGGAAGCGCAACGCAGGCGTTCCCTGTTCTGTATTTGAAATGCCAGCCTTGAATAATGCCTGGGCGACTTGTTTGGAAGGATTGGCACATCCGCATACACAAGAAACCCGCCCGATCGTTTTTGACCAAAACTTGATGAAGGATCGCGATGATATTGTGTTGGCACATCTCAATCACAAACTGGTGCAGATGTCCTTGCGATTGCTGCGGGCGGAGGTTTGGTCACCGCGCAGTAAAAAGGGACTGCACAGAATCACCGCCCGTCTTGTGCCTGACACGGTACTGGACACTCCTGCTGTGATCGCTCAAGCGCGTCTGGTGGTGATTGGTGGGGATCAGTATCGCTTGCATGAAGAAATCATCACGGCGGGCGGATTTTTGCGTGAAGGTCGTTTCGCGAGGATGAATGTTGGGCAGATCGCCAAAGCCATGGAAGGCGCGACGGAGCGGGAACCATCTACTGAAATGAAGGACCGCTTGATGGGCATGTATGAAAAGTTCATGCCGCAGGTGTTGCAATCGTTGGAAGCGCGCAGAACGGATAGAATGGAAGGCGTATTAAAATTACTTGATGAACGCAGAGATTTGGAAGCGGCAAACATTGAATCAATCCTCAATGAATTACTTCGATCCATCGAAAAAGAATTAGACGAGCCAGAAGTGTGGCAAATGGAGTTACCAACATTAGAGGAAAAAACTCAACGAAGTAGAGATTTTGATGCCTTGCGCCGAAGACTGCAAGAGATCCCGAATGAAATCAAAGCGGAACAGGAACAGATTCGCAAACGCTTTGCCGACCCGCAGCCGAGAATGTTCCCCGTGGCGGTGACATTTTTAGTTCCACAAAAATACTCTTAATATTTGCATGAGGAATTATGTCGACACTATATCCATACCCTGTACAGTCATTTACCACCCCATCTGAAAAAATAATATGGGAATTGATGCAAAAAAGATTAGGAGATAATTATGTTGTCTTTTATAGCGCACGATGGAATCGAGTAAAAAAAGGCGATATTCCCAATATAGAGTGTGATTTTATTGTTGCCAAGAAAGATGTTGGTATTGTAATTATTGAAGTTAAGGGAGGGTTATGGGAACGTATTGGAGGATACTGGAAGGCTAATGGAAAATCCCTTACTGAATCCGAATCCCCATTTGTTCAAGCAATTAGAAACAAAACTGCCTTAATTGAATTACTTAGAGTATCTGAATCTTGGAAAGGGGCATGGATACCTGTAATTCATGCTGTAGCATTACCTCAAACTCCTCATTTTGACCAATCTGTAGTTTCGGGATTACCCCCAGTTCTTTTTGAAGAAGATTTGCCATACTTTGAAGAATGGATTGAAGATGTAATGGAGGATTGCAGACGGCAAAATAATCCTAACACCCTCTCTCCACGATTATTGCAACACCTTACTGAAACATTGATGCGAGATTACACAGTGAGCCTCGACTCCATACTCAAGACCACCGAAAAAAACTTACATATTTTGACGCAACAGCAACTCGAACTAGATCGTTCGCTTTCTCGTCAAAAACATTTGGTCGTGCAGGGTTGTGCTGGATCAGGAAAAACCTTATTGGCTTTAAAGCAGGCTCGGCGGTTAGTAAACACCCCAGGAATCAAAAATGTGCTTTTTACATGCTACAACTATGAACTTAGTTTTTGGCTTCAAGAACAGGTGAGCGATATACGACAATACTGTACAACTATTGCCTTTCAGAAATTTTGTGAAGAAAAAGCGTTAGAGGCGGGTTTAATCACAGGAAAAGATGTTAGGACAAAAGCCTATTTCAATTCTTTGCCATATATGTTGCCGCAAGCCGCCGATGAATTAGGCTTAAGGTTTGACGCGATTGTAGTGGACGAGGGACAGTCGTTTCATAACGATTGGTGGATTGTCCTAAAGCATTTACTTGCAAAAGGGCATGAATCCCATTTTTATGTGTTTTATGACGAATTGCAAAGAATCTATAGCGAAAAGGAATACCAGATTCCTGATGAAGAAAGAGCCATTGACTTGACTGTGAATGTTCGCAATACTGCCAATATTCATAAACAATCAATCAAGTTCCTTCCACCAGAACGGCTTCCCGATTGTAATGGTGTTGAGGGCGAGCCTGTAAAAGTATATTTTTACGACAACCAAAATGAAATGAAGGGGCACTTAAGCAATATTTTCGAACATGTAATTGTTAAAGGCAGAGTTTCTTCAAAAGATATTGTTGTGTTAACTGCCAATGGAGATAAAACCGACATTCGTGACGGTGAAAAATGTGGCGCTTTCACGATGTCTTCAAGTTTTGATACTGCTGGAGCGGAGCAAATACGTTATACATCCATACAGGGTTTTCGAGGTATGGAAAGATCTGTTGTTATCCTGACTGAGTTCGAAAAGTCTGATAAAAGTAAGGAATTATTAAATTATTTGGGATGTTCTCGTGCAAAATCACTCTTGTATATTTTGCTTCCAAGAAATATCGAGCCAGAGTTTTTAGCCAAAATGACGCACGGTTGCGAATTAATAAATTAACTCATGTCCACTGCCAAACACCACAACGAATGGTTATCACTTCTTGACATATCAGGTCCTTTCCTGAGTTTGCCTGTGTTGATGCGCGTGTACCCGCAGGGGTTGGAGGCGCATGATGCGGAGGGGAGTCGTGAGGCGCGGTTGGCGCATGAGGAGTGGTTGGATGATCAGCAGGGGTTGCGCCCTGACCCAGCAATACACACGCTTTGGGTACGATATGTGTTCGAGCGGTTGTTGGAATTTTCTGATGAGACGATTGCCGAAGGTGTGGCGATTTCATCCACGCTGCGGGTGACTTTTGCGGAGCATGGGGAGATGCTGTCGCCTGATCTGGTGATCCATGAGCCGAAGAACCCTGCCAAGCCGAGGATGTTGGTGCAGGTGTATCCCAGTGGGCAGAATTTGGATAAGACGGTGGCGGAGAAACGTTGGAAGACTTCGCCTGCGATGCGGATGATGGAGTTGCTGCGGGCAACGGGAGTCCGTTTGGGGTTGGTGACGAACGGCGAGCAGTGGATGTTAGTGGATGCTCCGCGTGGCGAGACGACGGGATTTATTTCGTGGTATGCAAGTTTGTGGTTTGAAGAGCCGCTGACATTGCGCTCATTCAGAAGCCTGTTAAGTGCGCGACGGTTTTTCTCGGTGCCAGATAAAGAGACGCTGGAAGGGATGCTGGCTGGCAGTGTCAATGAACAGCAGGAAGTGACCGATCAGTTGGGGTATCAGGTGCGGCGGGCGGTGGAGGTGTTGATCCGCTCGATTGACAAGGCTGATCAGGAGCGCGGGCGGGCGTTGTTGCTTGGGATCACGGAATCGGAATTGTATGAAGCCGGGTTTAGGGTGGAGATACGGGTGGTCTTTCTGTTTTCGGCGGAGGAGCGCGGGTTGCTGTTGTTGGGCGATCCGTTGTATGACCAGCATTATGCTGTCTCGACGCTGCGGGCGCAGTTGCGTGAGATCGCTGACCAGCATGGCGAGGAAGTATTGGAGCGCCGCTTCGATGCGTGGTGCAGATTGCTGGCGACGTTCCGCGCGGTGTATAGCGGGATTCAGCATGACCGTTTGCGGTTGCCTGCTTATGGCGGGAGTCTGTTTGACCCTGAGCGGTTTCCGTTCCTGGAAGGACGAAGAGATTTAACCACGGAGAAAGATTTAGATGAAAGTCCGCTGCCGATAAGTAATCGGACGGTGCTGCATTTGTTGGAGGCGCTGCAGATTTTGCGGATGCCTGTGCCTGGCGGGGGGAAGGAGCCGCGGCGGTTGAGTTTCCGTTCGTTGGATGTGGAGCAGATCGGGCATGTGTATGAAGGTCTGCTTGACCATACGGCGGTGCGGGCAAATGAGATCGTGTTGGGGCTGGCGGGCTCGCGTGATAAAGAGCCCGAGGTGAGACTCTCTGCGTTGATCGCCGAACAGGCTAAGGGTCAGGAAAGATTCGCGGCTTGGTTGGCAGAGAATACTGGTCGCACGGAAAATGCCGTGAGGAAGAGTCTATCCGCGGCGTCCGATTCTTTCCAAATCCAAAGATTGAAAAGCGCGTGCGGAAATGATGCGCGGGTCTTTGATCAGGTATCGCCCTTTGCGGGTTTGATTCGCGCGGACGATTTCGAGACGCCGATGGTCATCCTGCAAGGGAATGTGTACGTGACGGCGGGTGTGACGCGGCGCGCGACGGGGACGCATTACACGCCGCGCAGTCTCACCGAGCCTGTGGTGCAGCATACGCTGGAGCCGCTGGTGTATATCGGCGTGGCGGAGGGGCTGCCGCGTGAGGCGTGGAAACTGCGCTCGGCGGCGGAGATCCTTGCCATCAAGGTGTGCGATATGGCGATGGGCTCGGCGGGATTTCTGGTGCAGGCTGACCGTTATCTGGCGGAGCGTCTGATGGAAGCGTGGGCGATTGCCAGTGAGGGGGGAATCCAGATCACGCCCGATGGAATGCCATCGAAGGGGTTGCCAGGCGAGACGCTGCTGCCGAAGGATGAAGACGAGCGGATGATCTTGGCGCGGCGGCTGGTGGCGGATCGCTGTCTGTATGGCGTGGATAAGAACCCGCTGGCGGTGGAGATCGCCAAACTGTCGCTGTGGCTGACGACGATGGCGAAGGGTCGCCCATTCAGTTTC
>Ga0154020_10009890_pt1 | contig 10955 bp, 6 predicted proteins | sample Klosneuvirus_201_FD_109709 | JGI IMG/M metagenome (GOLD analysis project Ga0154020, IMG submission 109709) | Active sludge microbial communities from wastewater, Klosterneuburg, Austria - Klosneuvirus_20160825_MG | ecosystem: Engineered > WWTP > Aerobic digester > Activated sludge | place...
AACACCACCCTCACGGACGGACGGATCACCCATTATTTCCGCCGCTGGTTCGCCACTCCCTCCACTCCCGCCTTCTACACCGAACTCGCCTTCCTGCTCGCTCGCGATGACGGTGCCGTCGTCTATCTCAACGGCGTCGAGATCTTCCGCAGCAACATGCCCGAAGGTCCCATCACGTCCTCCACGCTCGCCCTGAACTCCGTGAACACGCCCGACGAAACCACCTACTTCGAGCGCGTCATTGCCACAGCTGGCTCCGGAATCGTGACAGGCACGAACCTTCTCGCCGTGGAACTTCACCAGAGCAGCGCTACGAGCTCCGACGGCGGCTTCGATCTCCTGCTCACCGCCTACGGGAATTCCGCCGGGCGAATCTATCTCACCACGCCCGCGCAAGGAGCGACCTTCAACGGCTCCTCCACCGTGGACATCGAGGCGATGGCCAAAGGAGCCGGGACGTCGGCCGTGACAAACGTCGAATTCTACGCCAACGGCGTGAAGCTCGGCGAACGTACCGGCGCGCCGTGGAAGATCAGCTGGAGCAACGCCCCGCTCGGCGTCTTCCAGCTCACCGCGCGTTCCCGCGATGCGCTCGGATTCTCGACCGTCTCGGACCCGATGGAGATCGCCATCGGCCGCGAGCCCGTCACCACCACGCTCGTGCAGAGCAACTCGACTTGGCGCTACTCCGATACCGGCTCGAATCTCGGCACGAACTGGACCCGCCTCATCTATCCTGATAGCGCCTGGAAAACCGGCGTGACCCGCCTTGGCTACGGCGGCGACGGCGAGACGCTGCCTGCCGTCAGCTTCGGCGGCAGCAGCGCGAACAAACACATCACGACGTATTTCCGCCGCACCTTTGTAGTGCAGCCGGGAGCCGTCTACACCAACCTCACCTTCAAGCTCGTGCGCGATGACGCTGCGGTGGTCTGGCTGAATGGCCGTGAGCAATTCCGCAGCAACCTGCCCGAGGCACCCACCGCTATCACCTACCAGACGCTGGCGTCCTCTTCAGTGGGTGGTGCGGATGAACAAACCTTTTTCGCCACCACGCTCCCAGCCACCGACCTCGTTGTTGGCACCAACATTCTCGCCGTGGAAATTCACCAGCAGGCGCCCGACAGCTCAGATCTCGGCTTCAACCTTGAACTCGTCGCCAGCGGTTACGAGGACGCCGAGACGCCGCCCGCCCTCGTCGTGTTCTACGCCGATGATCTCATCGAACTCCGCTGGCCCTCGACGGCCGTGGGATGGCAGGTTTACAGCGCCCCGGCAATCGACGCTCCCGCCAACGGCTGGACCCCGGCCTCTGGATCACTCATCACGGTCGGCGGCCAGAACGTCTTCACCACCGCGCCCGGAGCCGGCAATCAGTTCTTCCGGCTGCGGAAGCAGTAGCGGACTGCATTTCCGATTCGAAGCATCAACGGCCGGCGGATTCACTCCGCCGGCCTTTTACATTCGCAAATCGAAATCTCTCCGATTCGCCTCTAGCCTTGAATGAACCCCGCCCGGCTTCGTCACTAAACACATGCATTCAAACGAAGCCAGTCAGACCACACGCCGCCAGTTCCTGAAGACCTCCACCGCCGCCACCCTCGGCAGTGTCATCGCCGCACCCGCCATTCTCGGCACGAAATCTTCCGCCGCCTCGCCCGGCGACGAAATTCGCATCGGCCTCATTGGCTGCGGCGGCCGCGGCAGCGAAGCCGCGATGAACGCCCTGCGCGGTGACAAGAACGCCACCATTCACGCCGTCGGCGACATTTACGCCGAGCAGGTCGACTCCAAGCTCGGCCACATGAAACGCGACGCCGATCTCGGTTCCCGCGTGAAGGTCGAGGACAAGAACAAGTTTGTCGGTCTCGACGCCTACAAGGCCGTCATCGACAGCGGCTGCGACGTTGTGATTCTCGCGACGCCCCCCGGATTTCGTCCGCAACACATGAAGGCCGCCGTGGCTGCCGGCAAGCACATGTTCATCGAGAAGCCCATGGCCACCGACGCCCCAGGCCTTCGTTCAATCATGGAAAGCGTGACCGAGGCGAAGAAGCGCAATCTCGCCGTCTGCGCCGGCTTCTGCTGGCGCTACAGTTCGCCGCAGCGTGCGCTCTACGAGAAGATTCACAACGGCGACATCGGCAACATCACTGCGATGTATGGCACCTACAACACCGGCTTCCTCTGGGATCGTTCCAGTCCGAAGGACGTCACCCCGCTCCAAAAGCAGCTTCGCATGTGGATGTATTACACCTGGCTCTCCGGCGATCACATCTGCGAGCAGGCCATTCACGCCGTGGACTGGATGCAATGGGCGATGAAGGACGTCGTGCCCGTGAAATGCGTTGCGCATGGCGGACGCCAGGTGCGCACGGCGGAGAAATACGGCAACATCTTCGACCACTTCGAAATTGTTTACGAATACGCCAACGGCGTGCGCGGGTTCCTCTTCTGCCGCCAGCAGGCCGGTTGCGCGAATGACAACTCCGCCACCTACTTCGCGACCAAGGGCACCGGACGTGACCTCGGCTTCGGTGGCACCATGACGCTCGACGAGAAGGGCCAGCGCAACTGGCGTTACAGCGGACCGAAACCGCTGATGTATGACGTCGAGCACGCCGAGTTTCTTGCCTCCCTTCGCTCCGGCAAGCACATCAACGACGGCGACCGCATGGCGACCAGCACGATGGTCGGGATCATGGGCCGCATGGCCGCCTACACCGGACAGGAGATTACCTACGAACAAGCGCTCAACTCGCAGGAGAAACTCGTGCCGGACAATCTCACGTGGGACTCGCCCGCGCCCGAAGCCAAGGTCGCGATGCCCGGGCAGACGAAGTTCATCTAAGCGCGCTCTGCGAAAACGAAACATCCGAAGGCAGCCATCGGCGCCTTCGGATGTTTTCTTTTCAGAGCGAACCGAGTCGTCGCTCAGTGGTTGAACAGAAATTCCTTCGTGTTGAGCAGCGCCCAGACAATGTCTTCGTAGGCCTGGCGACGGCCGTTGACGGGGTTGCCGTTCGCGTCGCTGCTCTTGTTCAGCCCCTTCTCAATGTGCGCCTTCGCGGCCTGGATTTCCTGCGCGCGCGCATCACGCGAAAACGCCCAGCGGTAGAGCTCGTTCAACTTCTCCTCGTCGCTGCGCGGATCGGCGGCCAGCGCCGCGGCGTGACCTTTGTCGTCCGCGACCTTCGCCTGGATATCCTTTGAGTTTAGCAAATGCAGGCTCTGCGCAAGGCTCGCGTCCGCGCTGCGTTCGCACTCGCAGGCGCTGGAAGATTCCGGGCGGCCGAAGACCTGGAGGAAGTAGGCGTTCGCATTGAAGCTGTTGTCCGGGAGGCAAACCGCGCGCGTGCCGGCAGGTAGACCGTCCCACTTGGCTTCCGATTTGGTCACGAGATTCACCGCATCGTAGAGCACCTCCGCGTTCAGACGCTTCGGGTAGTATCGGGAGTAATTCTGCTTGTCGATCGCGTTGTGCTGGTTCGGCACCGCGCTGAGCTGGTAGGTGTGCGAACGGCAGATGTTCCGCACGAGCGCCTTCAAGTCGTAGCCGCTTTCCACGAAACTCTTCGCCAGCGCGTCGAGCAACTCAGGATTCGTCGGCGGATTCGTCTCGCGCAGGTCGTCCTCAGGCTCTACGAGACCGCGATTGAGGAAATGTTTCCAATAGCGATTCACCAGCGACTTCGCGAAGTAACGGTTATCCTTGCTGGTCATCCAATCGACGAGCGCGAGACGTGGATCGTCATCCGGAGCGAGTTTCGCGACCGGCGCGCCAAGGCCAGCCGGCTTCACCGGAGCTTTATTCTTCTTGTTGATGCCTTCCGCGTTGCCGCGCTTGTGGAAGATGATTTCCTCGCCCGGCTGTGAACCGCCCTTGCGTCCGACGCGGCTGAAGAACGCGCCGTAGCTGTAGTAATCCGCCTGGCTCCACTTCTCGTAGGGATGATGGTGACACTGCGCGCACTGGAGTCGCTGGCCGAGGAGGAGCTGCGCGGAATCTTCCATCTGCATCGTCGTGGTGCTGACCTGACGATACCAGGCGACCGGCGGGTTCTCCGCGATGTCGCCGGACGCCGCAACGATCTCGCGCACGATTTGATCGAACGGTTTGTTGGCAATGAAGCTGTCGCGCAGCCAGCCGTGGAAAGCATACGTGCCGCGTGCGTGACTGGCGTCACCGCGCTTGTTGCGGAAGAGCGCCGCCCATTTGTTCGCGAACAACTCACCGTAGTCCGGACTGTCGATCAGCGCATCGATCAGCTTGTCGCGCTTCGCCGGATCGTTGTCCGCAGTGAACCGCTGGGTTTCGGCGGGCGTCGGCAAACGACCCGCAATGTCCACCGTCACGCGGCGCAGGAACGTGGCATCATCGCTCAGTTCGCTCGGCGGCATGCCGACGGTTCGGAGCTTTTTAAAGACCTGTTCGTCGATGAAGTTCCTGGCGATGGGCAGATTCTCCACCGGCGCGCCCAGCGGAATCGTCGCTCGGAACGTCGCGACCTTGCCCTGATAGCGGACCATCACTGCGACGTCGCCGGGCTGTTGGAAGAGCTTCACGAAACCAGTTTCATCCGCGCGCGCCATGTCCTTGTCGTTCGGCTCGTAGAGCGCGCCGCGCGTCACGTCTTCCACGGAACCATCCGTGTAGTGCGCGAGCACGACGAGCTGCTGCTCGCCGCCAAGCGACATGATGCGTTCGCGCGGCAGCACTTCCACGCGGTCCACCGAAGGATCGTTCGTGCTGCCGTAGGGCATGCCCTGCGCCATCCAGCGCACCAACATGCGGTAGTCATCCGAGTCGGGCTCGATGCGCTTGCCGCCGCCATGCGGGAGAATCGCTGCGCCTTTCAGGAGCAGGAGACTGCGATCCGGAGCGGCGGGAAACAGGCGGCGACCGCGCGCTTCCTTGACGAGGTGCTCGTAATCCTCAGCGGGCTCGAAGCCCAGCAGCGAGAGCCGGAATCCGTTTTGTCCGGCAGATTTACCGTGGCAACCGCCGCCGTTGCAGCCGGTCTTGGTGAAGATCGGAGTAATCTGGTTCGGGAAATTGATCGGCACCATCTGATCAAACTTCTCGACAGTGATCGAGATGGAGGAGTTCAGGCCATCGGCGGTTTTTGCGACGACCATCGCTGCGCCGTTGCCAATCGGAGTAACCAGTCCGCCCTTCTCCACCTTCACGACATTCGCCGGCGATGCTTCGTAGGTCACCGTGCGCGTCACGTCGCGGAGCGAGCCGTTCGGCTGGTGCATCGTCACGAGCAACTGCTGGCGGGCATCCGGCCCACGCAGCTTCAACGTCTCCGCCGCACCCGCTTCCGCGCGGGCGTGGATGGACAAGGATGGCTGCGTTGGTTGCGACGTTGCGTTTGCTTCCGTCGCTGCGAACGCGGTGAATGGCGACAGGCAAAACGCGGCGGCCGTCAGCAGCGCCGCGAAGCGGGCGGTTCCAAGATTCAGGTTCAAATTCATACGGAGCAAAAATGGGTGTGGCACGGCTTCAACCAACGAGTTCGCGAATCGGTTGCGCGCCGTCGGGCACGAGGAAGTTCGGGCGACCCGTCAGATCGGGGACGGTCACCTTGTTCACGTCGATGCCGAGATTGTGATATAGCGTGGCGAAGACTTCGCCGAAGGTGACTGGGCGTTCATTCGGTTCACCACCGAGACGGTCCGTGGCGCCGATGACTTGGCCGACCTTCATCCCACCGCCGGCCAACACCGCGCAACTGGCGCGCGGCCAGTGATCACGTCCGCCGTCTTTGTTGATGGTCGGGGAGCGACCGAACTCGCCCCAGACGATGACGCTCACGTCATTTTGCAACCCGCGCTGGTGCAGATCTTGGATCAACGCGGTGACACCTTGATCGAGCATCGGCAGATCCTCTCGCGCGTGCTTGAAGTTGTTCCCGTGATAATCCCAGAAGCCATACGCGACCGTCACCACGCGCGCACCGGCCTCGACGAGACGGCGGGCGACGAGGAACTGCTCGTTCATCATCGGAGCCGCGTCGCCGTGAACTTTGTGGTCGCCCTTGCCGTAGGCTTCGATAATGCGCTTGTCCTCGCGCTGCACGTCGAGGGCTTCTAGGAGCTTGCTGGAGGTCAACACGCCGAACGCCTGCTGATTGAACGCGTCCATCCCGTCCATCAGACCGCTGCCATCCACGTCGCGACGGAACTTGTCGAAGTTCTCGAGCAGACGCTTGCGGTCGGCGAGACGATCGAGCGTCACGCCGTTCAGCACCATGTCCGCTTTGCCCTCGCCGGCCGGGCGGAAGGAATTATGGCCCACGCCAAGGAAGCCGGGCGTCGCCGCGTTGTACGGCCGGTGCTGCATACGTGGTTCGAGACCAACGAACGGTGGCAACCCGGGATTTGCCGGACCGAGAACCTTCGACGTGACGGCACCGAAGGTCGGCCAACCGCCGGGCGGCTGGTTGTTCTTCCGGCGACCAGTCATGCACATGAAGTCCGAGTGATCATCCACCGCGTCCGAGATGGAGCGAATGACCGCAAGCTTGTCGCAGACAGTGGCGATCTTCGGGAGATGCTCGCAGACTTGCAGACCGGGAAGATTCGTCGAGATGGGGCGAAACTCGCCGCGAATCTCCGACGGCGCATCGAGCTTGAGATCAAACGTGTCCTGATGCGGCGGGCCACCCGGCAGGTAGATCATGATGACCGCTTTGTGCGACTTGCGGATGCCCGCGGCCGATTCGGCCTGGAGCAACTGCGGCAACGCCAGCCCGCCCATACCCAGAGCGCCGATCTTGATGAAGTTGCGACGCGACAGACCATCGCAGAAGCGCCGGGAACCTTGAGAAGTATTGAATATCTTGAGCATGCGAATGGCAGCAAAGGCACGAAGGCGCTAAGGACTTTGATATCGGGTGTTCAGCACCCGTTGAATGCCGTGTTTGATCAGTTCGGAGTTGAAGTTTATGAGGAGACCCAGCGGGAGGTTGAGGAGCTTCAGGTAGGTGATGACCTGAGCTTTACTGACCGCCGGCAAGTCATCGACGGCTTTCAATTCGATTAACAACCGACCTTCAATGATGATATCCGCGCGAAATCCAAGGCCCAGCGACTCGTCCTTGTAGTTCACAGTCACGGGAACCTGCCGCTCGCAGGCAACACCCAACGATTCCAGCTCTCGCGTCATCGCGGCTTCGTAAACACTCTCCAACAATCCCGGCCCCAACTCGCGGTACACCTCGAACGCAGCGTGCACAGCCTTCGTCGCAAGGATCTCAATCGCATCGGGAACCACGATGCGTCGTTCTTGCTTCAGGATGTTCTGTTCGAGTTTCAATTCGCTTTCAGTTCGCGCCTTAGCGTCTTTGTTGCTACCCCACCAACTCCCGCAGCGGCTGAAGGCCGTTCTCGACGAGAAACTGCGGGCGACCAGTCAGGTCTGGAACCGTCGTCTTGTTCACGTCGATGCCGAGACTGTGATAGAGCGTGGCGAAGACTTCGCCGAACAGCACCGGACGTGAGGCTGCTTCGCCGCCGAGACGATCGGTCGAGCCGATGACCTGGCCGTGCTTCATCCCACCGCCAGCGAGCAACGCGCAGCTCACGCGCGGCCAGTGATCGCGTCCACCGTCCTTGTTGATCGTCGGTGTGCGACCGAACTCGCCCCAGACCACAACACTCACGTCTTTATCCAAACCACGCTCGTGCAGGTCGGTGATGAGCGCGCTCAAACCCTGGTCGAGCAACGGCAGATCCTGACGCAGCGCGCCGAAGTTGTCGCCGTGATGATCCCAGCGGCTGAACGCCAGCGTCACGCAGCGCGCCCCCGCTTCAACGAGACGTCGGGCGATGAGGAAATGTTCCATCAGCTTCGGGCCGCCATCGTCGCGATTGCGCGGGTCGCCCTTGCCATAACGCTCCACGAGCTTCGGATCCTCGTTCTTCAGATCGAGCGCGGTGACGAGCTTGCTGGAAGTCAGGATGCCAAACGACTGCTGTGTGTAGGCATCGAGGCCGGACATCTGTCCGCTCGAATCCACGTCCCGCCGGAAACCATCGATGGCCGACAACAGCGAACGCCGATCCGCGAGGCGGTCGAGCGTGATGCCGTTGAGAATCATGTCGTCCTTGCCAGCGCCCTTGTTGATCTCGAATGGCGCGTGGGCCGAACCGAGAAATCCCGCCACGCCGTTGTCCGACCACGGCACGTGACCCATCTTCGGCGCGAGCCCGACAAATGGCGGAATAGACGGATCGCCGGAGCCTTGCAGCTTCGCGAGCATCGACCCCATCGACGGCCAGCCGCCCAACGGTTGATTGCGGTTCAGGTGACCGGTGTAGCATTGGAACGACTCGTGGCGATCCTCCATGCCGACCATCGATCGGATGATCGTGCACTTGTCCATCACCTTCGCGAGACGCGGCAGGTGTTCGCATATCTCAATGCCGGGAACGTTCGTGGGAATCGCCTTGAACTCACCGCGCACTTCGCTCGGCGCGTCGGTCTTCAGATCGAACATGTCCTGATGGCTCGGACCACCAGGCAGGAAGATCATGATGACCGCCTTGTGCGACCGCTTGATGCCGGACGCCGCCTCGGCTTGGAGAAGTTGCGGCAATGCGAGACCGCCCATCGCGAGCCCGCCAATCTTCAGGAAATTCCGCCGCGACACGCCGTCGCAGAAGTGACTTCCCGAGTTGGCGAGGATTTTCAGCATAGGGTCGGCAACGAAGGCGCAAAGGCGCGATGGGAATTGGCCTGGATGTTCGAAACCAAGCGGGCGTTCGCAATCGATGTCTGTCGCAAGTTCACTTCGATTTCTCTCTCTTCGTGTCTTCGCGCCTTTGTTGCTAGCCCACCAACTCCCGCATCGGCTGGAGGCCGTGATCGACGAGGAACTGCGGGCGGCCGGTCAGGTCGGTCACGGTCGTCTTGTTCACGTCGATGCCGAGGTTGTGATACATCGTCGCGAAAACTTCGCCGAACTGCACCGGGCGTTCGTTCGCTTCGCCGCCGAGACGATCCGTCGCGCCGATAACCTGCCCGTGCTTCATGGCGCCGCCCGCGAGCATCGCGCAACTGACGCGCGGCCAGTGATCGCGTCCGCCGTCTTTGTTGATGGTCGGCGTGCGGCCGAACTCACCCCAGACGATGACACTCACGTCCTTGTCGAGACCGCGCTGATGCAAGTCCTCGATCAACGCGCTCACGCCACGATCGAGCAGCGGCAAGTCCTGACGGAGAGCGCCGAAATTATCGCCGTGATGATCCCAGCGGCTGAAAGCCAGCGTCACGCAGCGCGCACCCGCCTCCACGAGACGCCGGGCGATGAGCATGTGCTCCATCATCTTCGGACCGCCGTCGTCGCGATTCTTCGGGTCGCCTTTGCCGTAGCTTTCGCGCACGCGCTTGTCTTCCTTCTCAATGTCGAGCGCGTCGAGGAGCTTGCTGGAAGTCAGAATGCCGAACGCCTGTTCGTTGAACGCATCAAGGCCGCTCATCATGCCGCTGCCGTCGATGTCGCGGCGGAACTGGTCGAAGCTGGTGAGCAGATTGCGACGGTCGGCGAGGCGATCGAGCGTCACGCCGTTCAGCACCATGTCATCCTTGCCGCCGCCTTTGTTCGGCTGAAAGGGACTGTGCGCCGGCCCGAGGAATCCGGGTTCGCCCGTGCGCGCCCAACGCATCTCGCCCATCTTTGGCGAGAGCCCGACGAACGGCGGGAGCGCGTTGTTGACCGGCCCCTGCACTTTGGAAAGCACCGCGCCCAGCGACGGCCAGCCGCCAGACGGTTGATTGCGATTCGGTCGACCGGTCAGGCATTGGAAAGCATCGTGATCATCGAATGCGCCGACCATCGAGCGGATGATCGTCGCCTTGTCCATCTGCTTGGCCAGCAGCGGGAGATGTTCGCAAATCTGGATGCCGGGAACGTTCGTGCTGATGGGCTTGAACTCGCCGCGAACCTCCGAAGGCGCATCCATCTTCAGGTCGAACATGTCCTGATGGCTCGGGCCACCCGGCAGAAAAATCATGATGACCGCCTTGTGCGACCGCTTGATGCCGGATGCCGCTTCGGCCTGAAGAATCTGCGGCAGAGAGAGTCCGCCGAGGCTAAGCGCACCAATCTTCAGGAAGTTGCGGCGGGAAACCCCGTCGCAGTAACCGGAGCGTTGTGGTTGTGATCCGAAGATGGTCAGCATAAGCGTCGTAAAGCCATGAGGCTCGGGAGAATTTGACCGGGCTGTTTCTGACCCTATTCAAGCCAATTTCGTGCCGAAGACAAGCGCCGAATCCGGCAAAAAGGGAGCAGGGTTCGGTAAAAGAGGACAAGCCACGAATCCCCGTTTTGCCCGATCACTCCCGGGTGCATTTCTCCGGGCGAAGAACGTCAGTCAGCTTGCTGGTTCACCAGCAAATGTCTTGCGTCGAACAGATGAAGTGCTTGAATGCCGTTATCACCGGTTGTGTTCGGAGCATCCTTTCCGACGACCGATCTCTTGAAACGGTTCTATGCGCAACACGCAAAAGTCGTTATGAGCAACGAGGCTAAACAAGTCCCCTACCCTGGCATCCCCACTACTTCCGACGGCGCTGGTGGCGTCGTTTGGGTCGACACCCACATCACCCACGGCGCGTGCGCGTATCCCATTACGTCTTCCACGACGATGGGCACGGGCTACGAGACCGAGGTGTCCAATGGCAAAAAGAATCTCTGGGGCGACACCATCACCTTCGTGCAGCCGGAATCCGAGCATTCCGCCGCCACGACCTGCGAAGGATTCGCGCTCGCGGGCGGTCGCGTGACGAACTTCACCTCCGGCCAGGGCCTAGTACTGATGAAGGAGGTGCTCTACACCATTTCCGGTAAGCGCCTGCCCATCGTCTTTCACATCGGCGCGCGCGCGCTCACGTCGCATTCGCTGAACGTTCACTGCGGTCACGACGACGTCATGAGCGTCGCGGA
>Ga0154020_10009892_pt1 | contig 10954 bp, 38 predicted proteins | sample Klosneuvirus_201_FD_109709 | JGI IMG/M metagenome (GOLD analysis project Ga0154020, IMG submission 109709) | Active sludge microbial communities from wastewater, Klosterneuburg, Austria - Klosneuvirus_20160825_MG | ecosystem: Engineered > WWTP > Aerobic digester > Activated sludge | place...
TATTAATTTAATACTTTATTTATTATGAATGCAATTTTAAAAACAATTTTAGACAACAGAAAAGGAATGTACGTTCATGCATTAGAAGTTAATGACGTTTATGAATTACAAAGTGCTATTGAATCATTATACGATGAATTAATTGATGATTATAGTATTGATACATTTATTGATTTTATTGATACTATGCAATTGTATTGTCTATCTGATGAGAACGAAAACGAGGTATACAATTTTGATATTACTAACTTTATTGAATCTATCTAATGAAAACTAAAATAATACTTTGGTGGATTGGTAAGAATTTCAATCAATTATTTATCTGTCTTTTTTTAATCTTTTTTACGGCGCAAATTTGCCGTATAATCTTTAATTTTTAATGTTATGGAAATAATAACAAAACCAACAACAAAAGAGGGTTTTAATTTTAAAACTTTTTTTACATACAAAAATACAATGTTTACAGTTTATACATTTGACAAAGAAAGTATTAACAAGGATGTTGAAAATTTAATACTTGAGTATGATAAATTTGATAGTTGGGAGCAAGAAAAACAAAGTATAAAAACATCTAAATTAAGTTATTTAGAATTATTAAAAAATGATAACAAAGATACTTTATTGGCTGAGTATAAAAAATTATATCGTAATATATTAGATATTAATAACGATTTAGTAGGTAAGTATCAAGCAATAAAACAAATATTAAATAAATAGTTATGATAAAAATATCTAAAATCAAAAATGGTTATCTTTGCGAGGGTGCAAACTTTAATCTATTAGCGTTTAATTTAAGTGATATGTTTAAACAATTACTTTCTATCTATGGTATTAAAACGCCTCAACTATTTACTTTTAACTTAAATTAATCAGTTTCTTTTTAGCTTTTTTGCGCGAAAAAATAAACATAAAACTATAAAAATATGAATGCAATTGACTCAATAAACGACGCTTTTAAAAATGGTAAAAATAAATGGAATTTTATCAATGACGTTGAGAATGATATACAAATTAAATTGTATATAGGTGCAAAGGAATGCGATTTACAAATTTTTAAAATTAAAGGGTTACATAGTGGAATAGGTTTTAACTATGGTAATAAAACCAACACTAAAAAAGCTATTTTAGAAGTATTACAAAACGCCGTAAAAAGCTAAAAACAACTAAATTATGAGTATAGAAAACATCACTTTTGAAACAATAGACAGTCCAAAAGAAAAAGCAATAAAAACGGCTTTAATTTATGCGGGGTCAACAGAATTAAAAAATCAAATGAAAAAATTAAAAGTCAATTACACAAAAGTACAACGAGGTTTTAAAACTATCTACGTACTAAGAAGTAAAGATTTTCCACGAACTGAAGTAATACTATAAAATTTCCGCAAAAAAGAATAAAAACAGAAATTTACAAAGATAAAACAAAAATAATTAAAAAACAATAGATAAGGTATAAAAAGATTTATATATCTTTACAAAGTAAAACAAATAAAAATATATCATTATGAAAACAATTAATACAACAACTTTAACAAGTTTAGAACGTGCCGTATATGGTACAAATTTAATCAATAAGTTAACTATACAAAATCTTAGAAAAGTTTTACCACAATTAGAAACGTACAAAGGTAAGAAAATTTGTTTAGCTGATAACAGTAAAGCAAAGATTTTCAAAGTTGATTTATTAGAGTACACTGATAACAACGGGCAAGTATTAAGAACGTTTATTCATTTTGAAAGGGATTTAGTATATTTAAAACAAGATGTTACCATTAAAGATAAAAATTATGACGGCGGAGGTTACGGAGTCACTTATTTTAAAAATGATATTCACGTTGGTAATATAACAAACGGAGTATTAACAGAAATTTCAACTTTGTGGCAAATTGAACAAAGTTATAGTTTAGGGCGTGAATTTTGCGCAAAAAAAGTTAAAGAAACAAAAGAAAAAATCCAACAGTTAAAAGATGAAGTTTCAAAACTTGAAAGTAGTATCTATCTATTTAAAAACAACTATTAAAAGTATTTAAAATCGGGCGTAAAAAATTAAAAAAAGAGTAAACTAACAGAAAAATGAAACTAAAACTAATAAAAACAACAGACCTAAAAGGTAAAGTAAACTACTATAAAGTAAACAACTTTATCAACAAATTAAACAAAGGACTTATCAACGTAGAAGGTAATTTCATTGAAGTAGTTAAAGTAAAACTTAAAATAAAATAAGCTAAGTGCGTGATTATCAATGGGAGGACAAACCCCACAAACCAATTTCCAAGTGGGCAAAAGTGGTAAAAAGTGGGAGCATAACCAACCCCTCAAAACTTAAACAAATAAAATACATTAACTTAAATTAACAAATTGGTATGGCAAAGAAACAATTAATTGGAAAAGTAGTTCGTATTGTATCAGACAATGAAAACTATTTAGAGTATTTAGATAAGGATTTAATTATAGTAGATGCAACTAATTCTGTACGTGAGAATCCGTTTTATGATGATTGTGTGAATGGAATGTATCTTTGTGAATTAATAGATGCAGATAGTGGTGAGTCTGTTCCTTATTCTTTATATGAATATGAGTTTGAAGTAGTTTAATTTATCTTTTCAGTTTTCTTTTCGGCGGATTTTATATATATTTGCCCTCAAACATTCAATTTAACACTATTGACAAGCGTTTTAACGCACTAAAAAACATTTTTGATATGAGAACCTTAACAGTTAATAAAAAAGACTTAAAACACGATTTAAGCATATTTCCTAACTTTTCATCGAGTGGAAGTATTAGAGGTATGAAAAAACTTTATTATGGTAACGATGCTTTACTTATTAGAAGTGGTGTATATATTTATAAAGTTACTGAGGAAGTTTATAATTTTTATTCTTAATATTTTTGCGGAAAAATTTTGTAAACTAAAATAAATTAATTACCTTTGACCTATGAAATTTGAAACCAAACTAAATAAGATTTTAGTACTTGAAAATACTAAACTTAAAAAATTAAAATTAACTAACTTAATGTTGCAGTTAGTACCTCAAAGTAAGCAACAAATAAAAGTAAAAGAAATATTAAAAACACTATTATGAACACAATAAAATATAACAGTATTCAAGAAGTAAAAGAAGCCGTTAAAAAAGGAATAAAAGTAAATTGGTTAAACGGTTTGTATTTTGTTAAACAGGATTTTGAAGGAGATTTTGTTATAAAATGTAATGATACTCCTATGCAAGAAGTTTTAAGTGATAGGTATAAGGTTGAGGAGTTTTTTACTGTTCTTTAATCTTTTTTGGCGAAATTTTAACCCATTAAATAAAAAGTATTATGAATAATACAAGAACGCAAGCAATACAATGGTGGAATGGTTTATTTGAATATATCAATCCAAGTGGAATAAATAAATCAGCGTTAACTGAAAAATATTATGGTAAAGAAAGACGCTATCAATCTTTAACGGGCAGTGAAATTGAAGAAATTTGGCGCAAAGAAAATAAAACAAACGAAGTATCTCAAAACATCTATCTTAATAGATTGAAAGAGCAGTATATAAAAGCAAAAGAAGAATGGAATGGTAGATTAATTTTAAAAAATTGCTATGAATACGATGCGATGCGTTTATTCTGTTTAGATACTCAACTATTAGACTTTAATACTATTGAAGTTATGGAATACGAAATTAACAGTTCTTTTTAATCTTTTTACGGCGAAATTATGATAACAAAAGAAACACCAACAGAAGAAATTTTAGGAATGTTAATTCAAGTTAACGATGAACTAAACGCACTTAATTATAGAGAAAACGAAAGTCAATATAATTATTTAGAAACAAAGAGAAGAAATTTAGAAGATATAATTTTAATCAGAAAAGAAAATGACAACACAATTAGAAAATAAAAAAAGAGAAACTATTTTCCTTGAAGATTGGATTATAGAAATTACAAAAAACTCTAACAAGTTAACAGAAGTTAGTTTTGAACATAGAGAAGAAAACGCAGGCAGAATTTACGACCTAAAAGATAATTTTGTAAGGCTTGAAACAGATGAAGAAAATAATCGTTTTGACTTATACACAAAGGAAGATTTACAATATCATTTTAACCTATCAGAAGAAGGAAGTATCTTTGGAGATATGTTTGATACAGAAGAAAATTTAATTGACACATTTGCAATGTTTAATATTTATGATTAAAAATCCGCAAAAGAAAATATTAACAAGTGGTTTAATTAACCTTTATTTAGAATGAAAATAAATTCCGTTTTATTCTTTTTTATGCGGAAAATTTTATTATCTTTACAGAACAAAACAAAGTAAAATTTAAAAACTAACATTATGAATACAATTGATACACGAGATTTAGCAGAACGCAGAGAAGCATTAAAACAAGAAATTTTAGATAGCTTTTTAGAGAACTTTCCTCACTATGAAGAAATGACAGAATCATTTGAAGATATTAGATTTGAGGAAGAAGAAATTGAATCGTGGAAAGAAGATTTTGAAGATGAACTGAAAGAGATTGAAGAAATTGACGATATTGAAAACGAAGTAGGTAGTGAGTTTAAATATGGAGTTACTTTAATTGATGAAGACGATTTTGAAGAGTATTGTGAAGATTTAGTTTCAGATATTGGAGATTTACCAAAAGATTTACCAAGCTATATTTCAAACAACATTGATTGGGAAGGCGTAGCAGAAGATTTAAAAGTAGATTATTCAGAAGTAGAATTTAGAGGAACAAGTTATTTATATAGATAATATTATGACAACAACTAAAATAACATTTGAAGAAATTAAAGACTTACTGCCAACAAGAACAAGTTTATACTATGTTGATAGAAATGATAGTCTTGATGAACATACAAAAATCATTGAAAAATGTATTGAAAATAAAAGTGCAGATGCTTTATATGAAGCTATTGATGAATGGTATCAAGATAGTCCATTTTATGAGTTTGAAAGTTTAGACAAAGATTTAGTTTCAGATATTTGCAGTAAGTTTGAGATTGAAGAAGACGAAGCAGAAGAACTTTTAGAAGAGTATAGAGATGAAATTAACGACCATTATTATAGTGTTGATGATAGTACAGTTTTAAAAGATTTAATTCGTAATACAAGCAGTGTTGAAGTTAGAATACCTTTGTATTCAAATTATGATTGTATTAATTCTCATCATTTTGAAGGTGGTTATTCTTATAGAGAATCTTACTTTGGAGATATGGTTGATGTTTTAAATTTGAATCCCGCAAAAGTTAAAAAGTTGTTAGTTGAAAATAATGTTGAAGTTTATGGAAGTTTTCCTAACTACAAACACAGAGAAGGTAAAGAGTTAGTTTCTTATGCAGATTTTTGGCAAGAATTAGAAAATAGCAGTTGTGGTGCAAACTTATTAGTTTTTACGGGACTTTTAAATTTACAAGACTTGTTAGACAAAGATTTTAAAGTAGTTGAACTTACTATACCAAAAGGAAACAATTGTGGTTTATTCAGTTCTACTTATGGTGGTGGAAGTGTTTTAGAAATGGAACTACAAAGAGATTTTAAAATCAAATTAGATGTTCCACGTAAAAAGGGGTTAACAAAGTATGATACTTTTGATTTATTAATAGATGATGCTAATGGGTATTCTATTGATAGTGTTTATGGAATGTGTAGAAGTTTTTGGAAAAATGAAATAAAATTGTAAGTTATGAAAACAGAAATTTGCAAATGTAATAATTGTGAAAGATTATTAATAGATGAAAATCCACAAGTAAACGCAGAAAAAGTTGAAGTTGGAGATATGAGAGTACATTCAATGGTATATATAAACGATTATGACAATAGTTTTTGGGCTTGTCCACATTGTTTAACAGATGCTTATTTAACAGATAATATTTAATTATGGAAACAACATTATATGCAGTTATTTTTAATGACGGCAGAATTTACAGAATTAATTGTCGTGGAAAAAATCAAAAACAAAGATTTAAAATCCACGTAGAAAAAATAAAAGAACAGATTAAAGAAGTTACAGAAATAACTAACGGAATACACAATATAAAAGAGTTTGAACAATTAACCTTTTAAAAGTTGGAGGTAAAAAGAAATAGATATTATAGTCCTATCAGCAGACATTAATTACCCAACTTTTATTTTAAAATCCGTTTTTATTCTTTTTTCGGCGAAAATTAAAAGATAAATAGTATGCAAACATTAAGAAATCAGCACGATAATTTAGAAAGTCAAACAGCACAAAGATTTTCAGAACTTCTAAAAAACAGAGAACAAAGTTTAATTTTAGCAACAGATGATGAAAATTATGATGATTGTGAATTAGTTGACGTTTATGACGAAGTAAATGGAGGTACTTATTCAGTTTATGTTGTAGGAATTACAAGTGGTGGAATGATTGAGGGAAGAGATTTAACAGACGGGAGAAGAGATTACTATAAGCTATCTAATTTAGCAGGTCTTTTAGACAAAATTAACATTGTAGAGATTTTAGAATATAACCAAAACAATTAGTAGTTATGCAAACATTTGACTTAATGCCTACAAACGGAAGAAAATCTTTCGGAGGTAAAGCAAAAGTAATAGTAGAGAACAATGTAAGCACCTTAATAAGTTATAATACAGTAGTAGCAACTTATAATCATTTAGAAAACAAAGTCTATTTAGAAGGTTATTTTAGTCCTACAACGATGCAACATCAAAACGCATTTTTAGAGTTCTATGGTTTTGATAAACTTAATAAACACGAGATTGAGTGTATTAATGATATAGAAAAAATTACTTCTTAATCTTTTTTTTGCGAAAATTAAATAATAAAATTATGCCAACACCAAAACCTAAACACAGAACATATTGTAAAACTTGTCAAAACTTTACAATACATACAGCAGACTATATTTGTCAAACTTGTAATACCGAATTTACTTCTTACTTTCCAAGTGAAGTTGATGCAGTTTTAACAAAGAAAACGTTACTCTAAACAAAAAGCAGACGATGTTTTAGGACTTTATGGAGCGTTTATGAGAGGTAGTGGAATAGAAACACTACTATCAGATTTTGAAAAGCCTAGAATCATTGAGTGTGATTGTGGACAAAAAGAAATAGACAACAGAAAAAAAGAACAAAGAGAAGAAGCTAAAAGAAGAGGACAAGAAATATTAGATGATTATAACACTAACTACAAGCACTTACACAGAAATGATAAATGTACTTGTGGTAGTGGTAAGAAGTTTAAGCAGTGTCATTTAATAGAATTTAGAAAATATTTAAAAATATGAAAACAACAGTAAACAATTACATATACGACAAGTATAACGAAAGAGGTATGAAAACCTTTGAAAAGAAAGTTACAAAACTTTTAAGAGATAATGATATTACAGGAACTGTCATCTGTCATAATTCTTATATGCGAGGTCAAGGTAGAGGAAGTTATCTAAAGTTTGTAGATATTGAAGTGAACGGCGAGGTTATTAATTTAGCAGAACATACACACGATAGTGAGCTTTGGGATAGTTGGGAAAATCCAACATCAAAAGATAAAAGAAATTTATTTTTAGCAGTTTTAGAAAGTCAAATACAAACGTTGAAAGAATACGTTTTAGAAAATTAAAATTATGAACATAAACGAAATAGAATTAGCAAGTATTTTGGCTGATATAAAATTATCAGACTACGCACAAAGTTTAAGTTTAACAGATTATAGACTTGAATTTCCTAACGGTCTTATTGTAGATGTTAGTGATGATGAAACAGCTTATACAGAAGAAGCACAAGATATGTTTAATGAATTTTACGATGAGTATTTAACACTTATAGAACAATGTCAACACTAAATCCAAAATACAACCTTATCGTTTCAATAAACGGCGAAAAAGTATTAAGAACAGAAAACACTCCCTTAAACAAAATACAAATACAAGAGTTGTTTAAAGGAGAAAAATATAAATTAGTTAATATATAGTATTATGAAAACAGTTTTAAGATTAATAACAAGAAAAGAGGGTAGTAACTTTATTGAAGTGCCTAATCCTTACAATATGATACCAAGAAAAGATGATAATTTTGTTTGGGATGGGAAGTCTTACACAGTAGGTTATGTAGAGTTTGATTTTGATAGTGACACTTTATATATTGTTTCAGTTGCTTAAAAGTATAGTATTATGAAAGATTTAATTATTGGAATTATTATTGTATTTATTCTTTTTTCAGTTTTTCTTTTGGGCGCAAAAAGTAATCAGTTAGAAGTTGAAAGTCGGGCAAAAAAGATTGAACAAAAAGAATGTTACACACAAACAGATATTGAATTAATAATATTTGGAGAACCTCAACTATGAAAAAATACAAAGTAACAACACCGTTTTCTTTATTAGAAAAAGTGTTATTAGTAGAAAACGATGAAATCTACGCAGAAAAAGTAAGACAGATGTACCACATATACTCACCTAAAACAAGAAAAAGAATAGGTACTTTATCAGAGCAATTATTTAACAGTTTTGTAAAAGAGAATTAATTATGAATCAATTTGAAAAAGATTTAGTACTGAGAACATTTTTAAAATGTTTTGGATTAAGGGGTGCATTATTAAAAGAGAATGATAAACTATTAAGAGAAGCATCTATTGACTCTTTAGCAAGACAAAGCGGATTACGAAAAGAATTTATTGAAGATAATTTAGAAGAGATATTAAATTTTCCGCAAAGAAATTAAAAACAGAAGATTTTTTATTATCTTTACAAAAAATAAACATTATGAAACCAACAGTAACAAAAAAAGCATTTTTAGATTTTTTCTTTTCCGACAACTACGACAAAAAGAATTACGGGATAGATTTAGTAAATGAACTTATTAAAAAAGGAACTATTACGGTAACTATTGAAGACGTTTACAAAGATGTAGGATATATTCCTGCAAACATTTGTGAAAATCTAACAAAGGAACAAAAACAAGATGATGATTTGGAATTTGACCCAAGTGAGGTAACTTTAATTGATTAGTATCATGGACAAAAATTTAGTGTGAAAGAGGAAAAACGCATCAAAGAGTACTCAAACAAAATGTAAATTAAAATGCAAACAGTAAAAACAATATTATGGAAGCACTAATAGAGAAATACAAAGAAAAAATAAAACAACTCCAAAAAACAAGAGATTATCATGAATCTCAAGGTAGAGGTGGAGCTTGTATAAGTATAACAGGGGAGATTCAAGCATATAACGCTGTATTATCCGATTTAAAAAGACTAGTATGAAATACACTTCATCAAAATATCAGATTTTCGCAGGAAAAACTATAATAGGAAACCTTTATTTAGGTGGAACTTTAAAAGGCGATAACGAATTAAGAATTAAACAAGGTATGGACAGAACAAAAACTGTCGAAAAGATTATAGAAGACTGCCCCGAATTTGCTTTGGAGTATGGTTTAACAAAAGAGTATTATCCTAAATTATTTTAGTTATGACACAGAAAAAATTTGAAAGTGAGTTTAAGAAAGTATTAAAAGAATATGGAATTAACGTTTACAGAGAATACGATAGATTACACGCTCAACCAATGACTAATTTAGGAGAGCTTTTCATATCTTGTAATGATGGTTGGATTAGTATGAGATTTGCTCCTGAGAATTTTTCTATTTCAAAGTTTTATGCGAAATTTTCAGAGTCTGAGCCAATAAATAAGTGGAGTTATAAATATAATATTCATACCCACGATAAAGAAGATTGTATTTTAGAGTTAGATAGTAGATTAAACGCTTTAATGAGATAGTTATGAAAACAATTTATATAATTAGCGATATTGTTTACGATACACCTACAACGAAAGCAGAGATGTTTAGATTTAGTTTACTACCTTTAAAACCCGCGAAAAAAGAATTAAAAACAGAGAAAACAAAATTAATAGAATATTGGAAATGGTTTAACTCAGTTGAAGAAGCTGAACAATATTTAGAGAAACTATGACAATCTACCTAGAACCAACAGTAAATCTTTTTATAAGAAACGGAAGAAAACAAGAGATAGAAGAAATTATATCTAACTCAGAAGTAAAAAGAACAGAAGAGGGTATTAACTATTTAAAAGTAAAAGAAGATGAATAAAAACTTAGCCGTAGTTGTAGGTTATATAATGCACTACGATATGCTTAAAGATAGTATTAACGGTTCTTTCTTTTCTAAGATTGATAAGGCTATTGAAATTGCAGAATCCTTTTGTTTAACTTTTTCCGCCGAAGAAGAAAGTAATTGGAGTGGAGACCTTGATTTTGAAGAAACATTAGAAGAATTTTTAAAAGAAAATATATGAAAAACTTAAAAGAAATTAAAAAATTATACCCAACAGGTTCTCAATTTTTTAGTGCCACAAAAAACGTAAAGTCACCACTAACAGTAACGTCTATAAAATTCGCTGAACATTTAGACCGCCAAGAAGAAATAAAACAGTTAAGAGAAAGTAAATCTAATAAAAGCAGATTAAACTACTTGTTATCTTTAGAACCTGATATTGTAAATTCAGAAGGTGGAGTTATTTATTGCGGAGAAACTAAAACATTCGCAGAAAAAGTAATTGTAAAATAAAAACGTTATGAAAAAAGAAGATAATCTAATGTTATATATTCTTTCGGAAGAAGGTGTTTACAAACACGATTGTAAATTTGCAAATAGCGGAACAGGTCATACAATTTATTGTGACAATAGAGATGAAAACGCACCAAGAAAGTGTATCTATAGAATGAATGAAGAAAATATGTGTAATTGCACTTTATTTTCGGCGATAAAAAACTAAAAACAGAAATATTTTGAAACCAAAAGAAATAAAAGAAAAATATCCTATAGGAACATACGTTACAGACTGTTATGGTAACTTTGGTAGAATAATGCATCACAAATTAGATGTATCACCATATAAACCATTTGGAACTTTAACTTTGGGTAATGTTTTTATTTATGACCCTGAAACAAAACGTTGGGCAACTATAA
>Ga0154020_10009893_pt1 | contig 10954 bp, 10 predicted proteins | sample Klosneuvirus_201_FD_109709 | JGI IMG/M metagenome (GOLD analysis project Ga0154020, IMG submission 109709) | Active sludge microbial communities from wastewater, Klosterneuburg, Austria - Klosneuvirus_20160825_MG | ecosystem: Engineered > WWTP > Aerobic digester > Activated sludge | place...
AGTTGCCCTCGAGCCTCCCGCCCATCACCCGCAAACAGTCTTGTCCCGTAGGTGGACAAAGATTTCCGCCAGCTTCGCACCCCAAGTCAAGTTACCCGGCTTTCCGCCTTAAACGCTCGCATGGCATCGGGTCTGCTAAAACCAAGTTGCACGTTGAGCTGTTGTTTCAACTCATAACTTGTAGTCGCTCAACAACGGAACAAACAAAAAAAGAAAATGAAAGCGAAACTCGCCATCGTGACCCTGCTCGGGCTGACCGCCTGCAATCTGGCCTTGGCCCAGAATGAACCCGCCGCCGCGGCTGCTCCTCCCACGCCAACCGTGACTGCCGCGCCTCCGGCGGCTGAACCCGCTCCGCCGCCGCCCTCCGCGCTGGCCTCGGGCGCCGTCATCCCGCTCATTCAGTTTCAGGATGTGCCGCTCACCACCGCCATTGAAAATCTCGCCCGGCAGGCGGGCATCAACTATATCTTGGATCCCAAGGTCGGTTACGGCCAACCGGACGAGAAGGGCCAGATGCGCACCCAGCCCAATATCTCCATCCGCTGGGAGAATCTCACCGCCGAACAGGCGTTGACCGCGCTCATTACCACTTACGGGCTCCAGATTGTGGATGATCCGAAGTCCAAAATCGCGCGCGTCACGATCAAAGACCCCGCTGCGGCAGAACCGCTTGAGACCCGGGTCATCCAACTGAAATACACCTCGCCGACAAACATTATTGGTGCCGTCCAAACGTCCCTCACTGACAAACGCAGCAAAGTCATGGCCGATATCCGCACCAGCCAGTTGGTCGTTTCGGCGACCGAGAAGGAACAGGACGCCGTGAGCAAATTGGTGGAGCAACTCGACACCATCACCAAGCAAGTGCTCATCGAAGCCAAGCTGGTGGAAACCTCGCAGAATCCGCAAACCATCAAAGGCATCAACTGGGCTGGCACGCTGGAAGCCCAGAAGGTCAGTTACGGTAATAACAACCAGAACAAGCCGGTTTCTGACGAGGAATCGACTCTGCAGCCGAATGCCAGCTTGTGGCCGAAAATGATTATGCAAGGCGGCAGCTTTAATCCGGCTACGGCTTTCTTGAACGCCGACGGCCTGAGTGCCACCCTGTCGTTCCTAAATCAGAGCGCGGATTCCAAAGTGATCGCCACGCCGCGAGCTGTGACCTTGGATAACGAGCCGGCTGACCTCTCGGTCACGCGAGCCCAACCCATCTTCAAAACCACGGCGGGCACTCAGGGTTCTCCCGGCGGATCGGAAGTTACCTACACCAACCTTGGTGTGATTCTGAACGTCACCCCGCGTATTTCCGCGAATAATTACGTGAACCTGCATGTCATTCCGGAAGTTTCGCGCGTCTCTGGCATCGCCCGGAAGGTCGTCGCTGGCACGATAAACGAGGCGGATATTTATGACATTCGCAAAGTTGAGACCCGGGTGATGATCCCGAGCGGCAACACCCTGGTCATGGGCGGCTTGGTCAGCGATGGAACCACGACGGGCAATGTCAAAGTACCGGTTCTCGGTGATATTCCGTGGATTGGCCTCTTGTTCCGCCAGGACAGCAAGAAACGCGAACAGTCCAACCTCATCATCTTCATCACGCCAACCATCGTTGAGGACACAGATTTCCATGTGTCCAAGTCAGACTACCTGAAGACCTCGCCCGACTTGGTGCAGCCGGATAAAGCTTGGAGCGCTTGGGATGAAGGGACACCGAAAGATTGGAGCAATAAGGGCAGCAACAACCCGGACAGCCCGGTCTTTCAGTAAGCGAACATAACGCTTCAGTCGAATCCTACGCCACCGATCTCCACGAGATCGGTGGTTTTTTTCTGCCCGATTGTGTTTCGTCCGTTTATCAAAAGGCCAACCAGCCCATTCCCGAAACCGGCATGTGTCATCTACTTTGCGCTGGTGACGAATAAAGGAAGGCTCAACCAATGCCGACCGTTTCTGCGGGCTAGCGACCGCGCAAGCTCGCAGCACGAATTACCGACTGGCTCGCCGGGGGAACGCTTTACGCGAACTTCGTCGTCCACCCTCTTGCCTCCGCCCACCTGCGGGCTTTGTGTCTTTGCGGTGCATGGGTTCGCGCTTCCGCATGGGTTCGATGGTTTTCGGTCTTGGCTTGGGCACCAGGATAATCGGACAACCTTCGTAACCAAACGCCTTCCGCAAATCGCCGGCGAGATGCTTCTTGTAGGCGTCAGAAAAAAGTTCATCGCGATTCACGAACATCAGGAATGTCGGCGGCGCCTGGCGGACCTGCGTGGCGTAATAAAATTTCAGCCGATGGCCTGCCGCGCTGACCGGCTGCCGCCGCTCCACGGCGTCCTGAATGGTGCGGTTGAGCAACGCCGTGGGAATCTTCTGCTGCAACTGCGCCGCCACGTAGCGCACCGCTTCCAACAACCGATCCAGATGAAAACCGGACTTTGCCGAGGTAAAAATCACCGGCGCGTAATCAAGGAAAAACAGTTTTTCCTGCACCCACGCGCCGAACTCGCCGAGCATGGTCAGCGGGTCCTCGTTCCCTTCGCGCCGCTGCTTTTGGTTGCGCCGCTCGATCTCCGCCGTGCGCGCCACGCGGACTGACTCCTCGTAAATATCCCACTTGTTGACAACCACGATGCAGGCCTTGTGGGCCTCCACGATCCGGTCGGCGATCTTCTTGTCCTGTTCGAGAATGCCGCTCTCGGCGTCCAACACCAGCACGGCAATGTCGCATCGCACAATGGATTCCTCGGAACGTTGCACGCTGAAGAACTCGACGGAGTCCCCCACCCGCCGCGTTTTTCGCATGCCCGCCGTATCAATCAACACATATTTCTGTCGCACGCCGTCGGTCTCGACCTCGAATGGCACATCCACCGAGTCGCGCGTCGTACCCGGTATGTCGCTCACGATCACGCGCTCCGATTTGGTGAGCGCATTGATGATGGAAGATTTACCCACGTTCGGCCGTCCGACGATGGCAAGTTTCAGCGGTTCATCTCGCTTCGTAGGTGGGGTAGCGGCCGTCGCGGCGGTTTCCGTAACCACTGCTTCCGCCGCCGGAGTATACGCCGGCAGGAGCTTGACCGCCGTTTCCATGAGCGCATCAATGCCCTCGCCATGAATCGCGGTGACGGGGAAGACCTTTTCAAAACCAAGCTGGGAAAACTCCGCCGCCTGGGCTTCGACCCGATACGTGTCCACCTTGTTAACGGCCACCAGCACGGGTTTGCCGCAGAGTCGGAGGCGTTGGGCGACTTCCCGATCCAACGGCACGATGCCTTCCTGAACATTGACAACCAGGATGATGACGTTTGCCGCTTCGATGGCCAGTTCGACCTGGCCGACGGTGGCCTTGACGATGATGTCGGTGGATTTCTCCCGGCGCAACAAACCGATGCCGCCGGTGTCCACGAGGGTGAACGGCCGCCCGCGCCACTCGGCCTCGGCGCTTACCCGGTCGCGGGTAACCCCTGGCTCGTCATGCACGATGGCCAGCCGCCGACGGATGATGCGATTGAACAGCGCGGACTTGCCGACATTGGGACGACCGACGATGGCGATTAGACCTGACATACGCTCAGGCTGCCGCAAATCACGAGGGCGAGAAAGGCAAAAGGAAGGCAGACTGGACCTTTGCAGCCAAATGCGCGGTTGAGTTCCAGCGCGGAACCCAGCTAAACTGCGCCTTCATGAGCAAACCTGCCTGCCCGATGTGCGAGATGAATGAAGTCTTGGATCACCCTGAAAAATGGGAATGCGTTACCTGCGGTCACGAATGGGAACGCACGCCCGAACCGGAAGCGCCCACCGGCCCCCGGGTCGTCAAGGACGCTCACGGCAACGTACTCGCGGACGGCGACTGCGTCGTCTTGATCAAGGATTTAAAGCTAGGCGGCGGCTCACAGGTGCTCAAAGGCGGCTCGAAATCCAAACCCATCCGTTTGGTGGATGGTGATCACGAGATTGACTGCAAGATGGACGGCATGGCCATCGGTCTGAAGGCTTGCTTCGTTAAGAAGGTGTAAGGCGCTTCGTTTGCCCCGGCAACTACGGTCATGCCTCGTGCCGCCCGCTAATACTCCGGCCATTTCCTCGCTACCACGAACCGGATCCTAAGCGCGCATCGGGCAAAAACCGATGAGACCTTTGAACTGATCGAAAGGGCAGCGAAGGATGGAAATCGAAGAGAATGTTTAGCAATGCTTGCTGAACGGCGTGGTCCAGCCGTTGGAAGATGACGGTTTGGTCTTTGCGCCTCGCGGTCGCCGCTTGTGGCGGCGTACGCCTTATGCCACCCTCAGCCGCCAGTTGTGCGATCCCGGTCCGTCATCGGTTTGCCGATAGAAAGCCTTAAACAGAACACCTCGACATCAAACGATGAAATCCACGCAACCACTCCACAGCCTCGGTCACAGCTTCCGGCTCGACGACATCCCCCGCGCCCGACTCAACCCCGGCAGTCTGAACGGTTACCGAGTTGAACTCTCGGTCTCCGGACTGACCTCAAACCCGACGATCTTGAATCGCGCCATCAAGAGCCGCACTGACGACAAAGTGAATTCGTTGCGCGGCAGGTTTCGGCTCTGGGCCAGCGATCCTGCTCCGCAGCCATGGCCGCTCAAAACATCTTCATCCCAAACCCACAGTAAAGCGTCTCCGCCGTGCGTGACGACCAAGTCAACACTCCACGAAACCCCACTATGAATTCAATCAAACCACTCACGAATCGTGCCGCCTGGAAAGCGCTTGCAGCCCACCAGAAGAAAATCAAGGGACGGCATCTCCGACAGCTTTTCGCCGCCGACCCCAAGCGCGGTGAACGGCTGACGGTTGAAGCCGCCGGCGTGTTCCTGGATTATTCAAAGAACCGCGTCACCGGCGAGACGCTTAGGCTGCTGCTGCAACTGGCGAAGGAATCCGGTTTACGCCGTCGCATTGATGCGATGTTCACCGGGGATAAGATTAATCTCACTGAGAACCGCGCGGTGCTGCATGTCGCGTTGCGGGCGCCGAAGACCGCGAAGATTCTCGTTGACGGCAAAAACGTGGTCCCGGAGGTCCACGCGGTGCTCGACAAGATGGGGAAGTTTGCCGACCACGTTCGCGGCGGCGGTTGGAAAGGCCACACGGGCAAGCGAATCAAGAATGTCGTCAATATCGGGATCGGCGGGTCGGACCTCGGCCCGGTAATGGCGTATGAAGCGCTCAAGCACTACAGCCGGCGTGATATGACCTTCCGTTTTGTGTCGAACGTGGATGGCAGTGATTTCGTCGAAGCCGTCCACGACCTCAATCCAGCGGAAACGCTGTTCATCGTCTCCTCGAAAACCTTCACCACCCTGGAAACCATGACCAATGCCGAGAGCGCCCGCGCCTGGCTGCTCAAGGGCCTCGGTGGCAGGGTGAAGGCCGTGGCCAAACATTTCGTCGCGGTTTCGACCAACGCGGAAAAGGTTGCCGCCTTCGGCATTGATACCGCCAACATGTTCGGTTTCTGGGACTGGGTCGGAGGGCGTTATTCGATGGATTCGGCCATCGGCCTCTCGACGATGTTGGCCGTTGGCCCAAAACGCTTCCGGGCGCTGCTGGATGGCTTTCATCAGATGGACGAGCACTTCCGCACCGCGCCGTTTGAGAAGAATCTGCCCGTGCTCATGGGACTGATTTCGATCTGGTACAATGACTTCTTTGATGCCCAGACCGTGGCCGTGCTGCCGTACGAGAACTATTTGAAACGCTTCCCGGCCTACCTCCAGCAGTTGACAATGGAGAGCAACGGCAAGCACGTCACCCTCGACGGCAAGCGTGTAAATTACGAGACCAGCCCGATTTACTGGGGCGAACCCGGCACAAACGGCCAGCACTCCTTTTATCAACTCATTCACCAGGGCACGCGCCTGGTCCCCTGCGACTTCATCGCCTTTGCCCATGCGCTCACGCCGTTAGGGCGGCACCACGACATTTTAATGGCGAATGTCTTCGCGCAAACGGAAGCTCTGGCCTTCGGCAAAACTTCCGAGCAGGTCCGGGCCGAGGGGGCCGCGGGCCTGCTGGTGCCACACCGGGTTTTTGAGGGCAATCGCCCGTCGAACACCATTCTCGCCGACCGCCTCACGCCGGAAGTGCTGGGCAAGCTCGTGGCGCTTTACGAGCACAGTGTCTTCACGCAGGGCGCGATCTGGAACATTAATCCGTTCGACCAATGGGGCGTCGAACTCGGCAAAGCCCTGGCCCAACGCATCATGCCCGAACTCGAAAGCAAGGCGACGCCCAAGCTCACGCACGACAGCTCGACGAACAACCTCATCCGGCGTTACCGCAAGCTGACGCGGGGTTGAACAATCACTGACTTGCAACAACCACATCAGCGTTACCCATCGTTCTGGCTGACACCGTTTCGATTTGCTACGTCCGCCGCAGCAAGGTGACGTTCACCGAGGAATCCGACTGACAGCATCGCCGACAATCATATGAGGATGCAAATTCTTGCGGATGCCGATGCGATTGCCAAACAAGCGGCCAAAATTATCGCCGCTGAAGCCCGGTCGGCCGTGGCCGCCCGCGGTCGGTTCATCCTGGCGGTGAGTGGTGGGCGAACGCCGTGGCAAATGCTTCGGGCCCTCGCCAACGAAGAAGTTCCGTGGAGAAGCTTGCATGTCGTGCAGGTGGATGAGCGCATCGAGCCGGCCGGCGACCCGAACCGGAACTTGACGCACTTGCGCGAGAGCTTGCTATCGCACGCACCGCTGCCGCCCGACCACATCCATGCGATGCTGGTCGAGGAAAAAGACCTTGAGGCCGCAGCGCGATGCTACGCCCTCACGCTTCAACAAATCGCCGGCTCACCGCCGGTCCTTGACCTGGTGCATCTTGGCCTTGGTTCGGATGGCCACACCGCTTCCCTCGTTCCGAATGATCCTGTCCTGAACATCACTGACCGCGACGTCGCGCTGACGGGTGTTTACATGGGCCGGCGGCGGATGACGCTGACCTATCCGATGATCAATCGCTCGCGGGGCATTTTGTGGGTGGTGACAGGAACCGAAAAAGTCGGTATGCTGCCGCGCTTGCGCGATGGCGATGCGACGATTCCTGCCGGACGGATTCGCCCGGAGAATGCCTTGTTGCTAGCTGACCGGCTGGCGGCGGCGAATCTCAGCGTGAAGTAGAATCCAACGAAGGGTTGTGCCACGGCCTTGATTCCGGCATTACTGGTCCAACCGCACAATCGCACCGCTGGGCCAAAATTGTTTATGGATAGCAATGTCCTGAAGTTTCCGGTTCGTTTGTCGTAATGATAAAAGTGAAAACAAACCGATTATGGCAAACAACTACACCAACACCGTTCGACTTCACCGAGTGCTCAGCGCCAAGCCGGAGCGGGTCTATCGCGCGTTCCTCGATGCCGACGCCATGGCCAAATGGCTACCGCCGCATGGATTCACCGGCAAAGTCCATCACCTGGACGCGAAGGCCGGCGGCACCTTTAAGATGTCCTTCACCAACTTCAATACCGGTAAAAGCCACTCCTTCGGCGGAACCTATCTGGAACTGAAACCCAACGAACTCCTGCGCTATACCGACAAGTTTGATGATCCCAACCTGCCCGGCGAAATGATCACCACCGTCGTGCTCAAGCAGGTAGTCTGCGGAACGGAAGTGAGCATCACGCAGGAAGGCATTCCCGCGATGATTCCCATCGAGTTCTGCTACCTAGGCTGGCAGGAATCGTTGATACTCCTGAACCAATTGGTCGAACCGGAGATTCCCGATCAGCCGTAGCTCTCAACCCTTCGGCGGCCATTGCACGCCGGCGAGTTCCTTGGGCAATTGTGTCGGGTCGGTTGGGTAGACGAGCGACAGGTCGGGCTTGGTTTTTGCGCCGGGCAGAAGTTCCAGTTCCTCAGGCGCGCCGACGATGAGCCAGAGCACCTCGGCGTCGGTGTCGTTGAACACCTGACGAATCTGGTCGGGGCCGACCAACACGCCGCCGTGGCGCGGCACGGTCAATGTCTCGTCGCCCACGCGCATCCGGCCCGTGCCTTCCAGCACGAGATAAAATTCCTCCGCGCGGATGTGCTTGTGCAGTGTGTTCGCGCTCTTGGGTGGCAACCGCCAGAGCCGCGCCCCCATGTTCTCGCTCCCCGTGCGCTCCAGATAATCCGCGTTCGGTATCTTCATCAGGTTGGACGGACGCCAGTGCAGATCCTCTGGCTTGATGAGTGTGTAGCCTTGGAAGGTTTTCATAAATCAAACGTCAGACCTTTAGCGCCCCACGGAAACCTCTGACGGCATAATACGACTGCGCGCCGTTGTGACCCACGAAGACGCGGCCGTAGCGGCGTTCCGCGTACAACGCGCCGCCGCGTTTGCGGATGTCCGCCGGGGTGGCGATCCAACTCGACGTCTTCGTGTCAAACTCGCCGAGCTTTTGCAGCGCGAGGTATTCCTCCTCCGTCAACAGCGTGATGCCCATCTCCGTCGCCAAATCCACGGCGGTGGTTTTGGGCCGCGCCTCTTTCCGCGACAACCAGCCTTCGCGATCGTAACAAACGCTGCGCCGGCCAGCCGGACTTTCCGGTGCGCAATCCATGAAAACGAATTCGCCCGACTTGACCCCCACCACATCCGGTTCGCCGCCGGTGCGTTCCATTTCATTGAGCGACCACAGCTTGTCCGGCTTGGCCTCCAACCGTGCTTGCACCTTGGCCCACACCAAACCTTGGTGACGGCCCATGTTCTTCTCAAACCGGGTTTTCAACGCGGCCAACAACTCGTCGCGTTGTTTTGGGGATAATTGCTTTTTGGTGTTCTTCGTGGTGCTCATAGTTCGGTCGGCATCGGTTTCGTAAAGCCATTGTGAAAAGAATCCCAACGGGATTCAATCACTCAGCCCAGGGTTGCTCGGCACGAGCTACCCTGGGAACGCAATCCAACAAACCCATCAACCCTGAAGGGGTTGAATCAATCCCACACATACCGTTCGTCGAATTCGATTTCATAACGGCGCAACAATTGCCGAAACTCGTCCTGAAACGAAACCTTGCGATGATGTTCCTCCTGCCCGGCGATGTAATCGCGCACAGATTCAATCTGGGAAAAGCCGATGGAGAAAATGCCGTAGCCATTTTGCCACGCGAAATCCGAGAGGTCGGGCGATTTGGTTTTCAGCCACAACGACGAACCGCGTTTGACCTCCTTGACCATCGCCGCCGCGTCGCAGGTGCGCGACAACGCGCAGAGTAGATGCACATGATCTTCAACGCCCCCAATGATGACGGGCTGGCATTCGAGATTGGTCAGAATGCCGCCGAGGTAACGGTGCAATTCGTCGCGCAAGAGTTTGTCGCGGAGGAAAGGCCGCCGGTCTTTGGTGGAAAAGACCGTGTGCACTAGAATTTTGGCGAGGGATTGCGGCACGTGCGAATGATGCTGAAGTGAGGGCGCATATTCAACCCCATCGGCGTGGTGGATTTATCCCGAAGGGATTGAATCATTCAGCCCGGGGTTGCGAGGAACGAGTTACCCCGGGAAAACGAACCAAAAACACCATCAACCCCAACGGGGTTGAATCATTCAGCCCAGCGTTGGCGATGTAATCGCCTACGCTGGGTGACGGTGCTATGAAATCATCAACCCTGAAGGGGTTGAATGGTGTGGCCACGGCGAGGGGTGCGGGTGATGCAACCCCGTTGGGGTTGGGAATTATTTGGGGGGACGATTACCCAGGGTAGGTGCTGCGCACCAACCCTGGGCTGAGTGATGGAATCCCGTTGGGATTCTTGGCCGAAACCTTCCCATGCTTAGTCATTAAACCGTTCGTCCGGAATTTGTGGAGGCATGAAGCTGAAAACAATTCCGTCGCGCTCAAATGCAACAGGCTTCATTGGGTCTGTTGTTTCTGATGGCCTCGGAAAACCGTCTTGACCCCATTCATTCATCATTTCCTCCTCGCACTCCAAGAACGACTTAATCAGTTTCTCAACTGTATTGTTCGTAGAAGATTGGGGGTAGACTTTGAAATTGATCACCGAATCAAATCCGTTGGTCAGCAACCAAACGCTCAGACATACTACACAGTGAATGTTGGTAGATTGCTTAACGCATCTTTCAGCCTGTTCTTCAAGCACAGATGGCATCAATGACCCGAAGCCAGAATTAACGAGTATTACCCCACCTCTCAACGCGTCATTCCCAAGTTGCTTTTTGGTTTCGCGAACTTGACCGGAAGCTGAGTGCACAAGCCGCTCGATTCGTCGCTTCACAATTTTGAAATATTCCCTGCGCAATTCTGGAGGGAGCTGCGTTGGGTCAATTGTGATTGAAGCCTTTCCTGGAAACGCCGCCTTAAAAATCTTCGCTAGTTTGTCTTGGGTAGAGGCATTCTCAAGGCTTTCATCCTCGAGAATCTTCAAATCGAAAATGTGGTCATCAATGACATAATCAGCATTGCGTGGAAGCAAGTTCTTAGGTCCGGTGGGGACAAAACGCTTGCCACCCGCTTTCAAAACAACTGAATCAACGAACGTCTCAGTCACCTTTGGAACGAGCATAGGTGGAAGGCTTTCCTTGTCAGTAGTGCGCTGTTCGACAATTTCCACCAACTTGATTCTTCCAAGCAAGGCTTCTTGGTAAGCTTTCCAAACCACACCACCTGATGCTTGAACTCGTTCTTCAATCAGCGTCGCCTTTTCATAGGCATCTAAAGCGATCCAATGATTATCAGTTACCGCTTTTTTTGCTGATTGAAATGCTCTTTGCTTGTCGTCGTCGCCAACAAAAACGCACAGCGTCGCTGTTTGCCAGCGATAATACTTCGGGTGATTGTCAGTTGGATGCGCCCTTACGATGAATCGTTGAACGCGACTGCTCATTATTCGTTCACGCCGTCGCGTAAACCTCCGCGCCCTTCTCCACGAACTCCTTCGACTTTTCTTCCATCCCCTTCTTC
>Ga0154020_10009894_pt1 | contig 10954 bp, 7 predicted proteins | sample Klosneuvirus_201_FD_109709 | JGI IMG/M metagenome (GOLD analysis project Ga0154020, IMG submission 109709) | Active sludge microbial communities from wastewater, Klosterneuburg, Austria - Klosneuvirus_20160825_MG | ecosystem: Engineered > WWTP > Aerobic digester > Activated sludge | place...
CCGCGCCGATCCGCGCGAGCGTCTCCCCGGCGGGAGGTGCGCGCATGAGGAACGACCTCGTCTCGCCCGCCGCCTCGCGCGAGATCTGGTCGAACATCGCCGCGGCCAATGACCGCACGTTGTCCACGCCGCTGCGGTAGTTCCACCACGCGATCCATCCGCCGGTCGCCGCGATCAACGTCGCGACCACGACCGCGAGGCTGATCGGATAGCTAAACCGACGTCGCGCCATTCCCCGGGGTCGAATGTACTACGCAGCGAAGTCGACGGCGGCGACCAGGCCGCGCAGCCAGCGATGCGCGGGATCGTCGTGGTGCCGAGGATGCCAGTACTGCGAGATGGTGACCTCGGGTGCGCCGAGCGGGTGGCGAACCGATCGCACCGGCAGCACCTGCGCGACGGCATTCGCGAGCACCGAGGTCGCGCTCATCACGAGGTCCGTGCGGGTCACCACCAAGGCAGCGGTGAAGAAATGGCCGAGCGACAGCGCGACAAGGCTCGAACGTGCGACCGGCGAGCGCACTGCCGAGCTCCCCCAATGCACGCCGCACCGGCATCGCGAGCTCCTTCGCGCGCGCCGTCGGCACGAGGCCCCGACCGTCGCGGACGAACAACGGATCGCCGATCGCGTCGCGAAGCCCGACGGTACGATCGTCCGCGATCCGCGTGGACGGATCCTGGCGACCGTCGAAGAGGCGCGCCCCTAACCACACGGCCCGGTACCGTGGTGGAATTCGCGCAGATTCTGCACGGCTGTCGCGCTCGAATTCCGAGCCGGCCGGCCGATGCGTACCTCATGAACCGGGTGGAGTGGCGTGTGGGAGCGACGGACGAGACAAGCCTCCCCGAGGACGAGCGCGATGCGCTCGTCGCATTGCTACGTGCGCTTCCGATTCACTTCCTGCTCAAGGATGAGACCGGTCGCTACCGCTATACCAGCGAGCACACGCGGAGCGTGTTCGCCCCCGGTGGGGCGATGGCGGGACGTACGCACGACCAGCTGTTTCCAGCTGACATCGCCGACGAGCTGGCGGCGGCGGACCGCCGCGTCTTGGAGACGGGCGAGCACGTGAACCTGCCGCTGTGGATGCCCGACGTGAATGGCGCGCGCCGCCACTACGCGATCATCAAGTTCCCCGTGGCGATCGGGCACGAGAGCTTGATCGGCACGATCGCACTCGATCTCGCACCGTTCTCGAGCGCGGCATGGGAGGCATCGACGTACAAGCAGATCCTCGACGCGATCACCGATCTCGTCTTGGTCAAGGGACCGAAGTCGAAGCTCCTGTGGGCGAATCGCGCGCTCCAGAACGCGTACGGCATGAGCAACGCGGAGTTGCAGGGGATCCTCGACGCACCGTTCGTGGAGCCCGACATGTCCGATCGGTACGTCATGGACGACATACGCGTGTTCACGACGGGCAAGACTCTCGACATCCCCGAGGAGCCGATGAAGTGGGCCGACGGTCAGGTCCGCGCGGTGCACACGGTGAAGTCGCCGATCTTCGACGAGAGCGGCGACGTGAAGATGATGGTCGCGGTGATCCGTGACATCACCGATCGCAAGCGGCTCGAGTTGGAGCTGCGCCAGGCACAGAAGCTCGAGTCACTCGGTCGACTCGCCGCCGGGATGGCGCACGAGATCAACACGCCGATCCAGTTCGTGGGCGATCAGCGCACGTTCGCGCAAGGCGCCTTCGAGGATGTCCTCGGACTCATCGAGTCGTATCAGCAGCTCGCGGCGAAGGTGGTCGCCGGCTCGGCCACGGTCGCCGATGCGCTCGCGATCCGTAACGCCGAAGAAGCGGTGGACCTCGGCTATCTGCGCGAGAGCCTCGCATCGTCGTTCTCGGACATGGCCGACGGCGTTCGGCGTATCGCGCAGCTCGTGCAAGCGCTCAAGGAGTTCGGCCATCCCGACCAGGGCCGCGTCGAGCCCGCTGACATCAATGCCGCTCTGCGCCGCACGGTCGTCGTCGCGACCAACGAGTATCGCTACGTGGCCGACGTCGTGCTCGACCTCGAGGAGATCCCGTGTGTCACGTGCAGCATCAGCGAGCTCCAGCAGGTGTTCTTGAACCTCATCGTCAACGCGGCGCACGCGATCGCCGACAAGGCCGGGCCCACGCGAGGGACGATCCGGATCTCCACGCGTGGTCTCGGCGACGAGGTCGAGATCGCGATCGCCGATACGGGATCCGGGATTCCCGCCGCGATCCAAGATCGGATCTTCGATCCGTTCTTCACGACGAAAGGCGTCGGACGCGGCACGGGCCAGGGCCTGTCGATCGCGCGCATGGTCGTCGACAAACACGGCGGCACGCTGACGTTCGACACCGTGCCCCACGAGGGCTCGACGTTCTTCGTGCGCATCCCGATCGCGCCGCGGTCCTAGAAGCGATACGAGATCCGGCCGAAGCCCGTCAGCCCGAGGACGGCGGGATCCTGTTTCGGACCGCCCATCGCCATCGCGTCGTTGCCGTAGTACGTGAGCGTCTGTCGCGTGACGAACAGCGTCCCGAGCGCCATCCAGTCGCGATTGATCCGGTAGTAGAGGTTGCCGCCGGCCGAGATGATCGAGCCCTGCGACGAGCCGTAGCAGTAGACGACGGCTTCGGCGCCCGGTGCGCACTGCGTTCCCGCGGCGGCGTCCTGCGTCGTCGAGTACGTGACCTCGGCCTCCCATTCGCCGTGGCCGTTCTTGAGCTCGCGCGCCGCGTACACGCGGGCCGCGAAGATGTTCGAGCGCATGAACGCGATCGCGGTGTCGCCGCCGATGCCGATGGTCCGCGTGACGTCGAGGCCGAGGCGCAGATCCTTGAACGAGTGGCGGTCGACGATCGAGCCCGCGACCTCGAGGCCCTTCGTTCCCTGGAGGCGAATCTCCGGCAGCGTCGGATCGGCGCGCGGGATCGTGATCGCCTTGCGCGCGCGGTAGGTCGAGCTGAGGGAGACCTCGAACCGCTGGAACTCGCCGAGGCCGACCGAGATGCCGACGCGCCCCGTGTTCGTCGCGAGCCGGCGGAAGTAGGTCTCGTTCTCGACGTTCGTGCCGCCCACCGACGGATCGTTCAAGAACGCGTTCGCTTGCACCGACAACGTATCGACGTCGACGCGATTGATCGCACCGGTGATGCGCAGCCGCTGGTTCGGCTTGAAGTTCGCGCCGGCGGAGAGGTTCGTCAGTCCGACGGTGTCCACTTGCGAGCCGTACAGATCGACCAACGCGAAGTGATACAGGTCGAGCATCGAGCCGCGGCGGTAGTAGCCCGTCGAGGTCGCGAACACGCGCGGCTGCTCGCCCGCGAGCGGATACAGCACGACGCCACCGACGGCGCCATACGTGTTGACCGTGCGATAGGCGCCGCCGAACCCACCGGTGGCGACGAACCGCCCTGCGGCCGTACCGTCGTCGGCCTTGAGCTTCGTGTAGTCCGTGGTGATCGAGCGCGAGCCGCGCAGCGGGTAGAGGCCGCCGAAGCCGATCAGCGTCATCGTCGTCGACTTGGCGTAGTCGACGCGCAGGCCATCGAACTTCACGCCGCCGAGGTCGGGCACGAACTGGCGGCCGATGAAGATGTCGCTCCGCTTGCCGCTGCGGAACAGCCACAGCTCGCGAAGGTCGTATTCGTTCGTGCCGTTGAAGCCGGACTGCACGTGGTTCGCATCCGCCGAGAACGTTCCGCCCGTCGGTGACGTCGTGTTCGCGGTGCCCTGGTCGGGCTGATTGATCACGCGCGCGCGTGCATCGATGCGCGCATCCCAGCGACCGGCGCCGATGTGGCGGAAGTCGGTTTGCAGCCGCAGCTCGGTGAACATGCGCGAGAACCGAGCGGCGTTCTCGCCCTGCTCCATGCCGGCATACGCGGCGCCGCTCTCGGTGAAGAAGAAGGACGACGAGGTGAGGCTGCCTTGGATCAGCGTGCTCTTCGCTGTCTTCTCGGAGTCGATCTTGTCGACGAAGAATCGGTCCTTCTCGAACTCGTTCTCCTTCTTCGTCGTCCCCATGTCGTGGCCGGAGAGGTTCTGCTTGACGAACTCTTTCGGCTCTTCCTCGGGCGCGTCCTTGTCCTTCTTCTTCTTCGGCGACGCGTCTTCTTCGTCTTCGTCTTCGGCCGTGGTGCTGCCACCCTCGCCGTCGTCTTCGTCCTCGCTCGATGACTCTTCGGCGCCTTCGCTATCGTCGCCTTCGTCCGCCGACTCCTCTTCGTCGTCGGCCTTCTTCTTGCGCGCGTCCGCGAGGTCGGGCGTGATCAACACGAGCCCCAGCGCGAGCGCGAGGAGCCGCGTCAGCGACATACGGACTCACGGTTGAAGCCGACGTTCGCGGGCAGCCACGAGTTCGGGTTGTGGCAACCGCTGCACGAGCCCTGCGCCGCGTGTCCGTTCACATCGGGCATCACCTGGCTGCGCCGGACCGCATCGTCGCGGTGACAGTTGATGCACTGCGGAGCGATCACGCTGAAGTTGCCGTTGCGGTGGCAATCGAAGCACGCGATCGAGCGGTGCACGCCGGTCAGGTTGCAACCGACGCGGCTGTGATCGAAGCGTGCCGGCGTGAACGCCCACTGGGTGTGGCACTCGCCGCAGCGCGGAGACAGGCCGTTCGAGTGGATGTCGTCTTGGCGATGGCAGTTGATGCAGAGGTTGCCACTACCCGCGAGCGGACGGTTATCGCGGTGGCAACGCTCGCACGCGATGTTGTTGTGGCCGCCCTTGAGCGCGAAGTCGCCGACGTCGTGCAGTGGCTTCACGTCCTCCCACGTCTTCGTCGAGTGGCATTGCTCGCACGTGGTGCCGTACTGACCCTTGTGCACCGCGGGCTCGGGGTGACAGCCGAAGCAGTTCGTCGGGCGCGGCTTGAACGTGATCGATGGATGGCAGTCCGCGCAGCGAACCTTGAGGTGACCACCGTCGATGCGGAACCGCGATTGCGAGTTGTGGTTGAAGATGTTGTCGCCGGTCTCGACGTGGCACTTCTGGCACTCGGTGCCGAGGTGGCCCTTGTGCGCGTCGTCGTCGGCGTGGCAGCCCGCGTCCGAGCACTTGCTGTTCGCCGCCGCGAAGTCGCGCTGCGGGTGACAGGCTTCGCACTTGTTGTCCTTGTGCGCGCCCTTGAGCGGGAACTCGTCGACCGAGCCCTCGTGCGGCTTGGGGAACGGCTTGTCGTGATCGAAGCGCAGCGCCGCCCACACGCCGGGCGAGTGGCACTCCTCGCACTTGTCCGAGAGCGTTCCTTTATGGAGCGAGTCCTCGTGACACTTCGTGTTCGCGCTGCAGCTCGCCGGGATCTTGTTGAACGACGTCTGATCCTTCTTCTTGCGACCCGTGTGGCACTCGGCGCACGGGACGTCCTTGTGCCCCTTCACGAGCGGGAACCGCGACTGCGGACCGTGATACAGCGCCGCCGCGTTCTTCGTGTTGATCTTCGGGTTACCGGGCTCGACGTGGCAGTTGCCACCGCCGAAGCACTGGCCGTTGTCGTACTTCCGATCGTGCGCGTTCTTGTGCTGGTGGCAGCCCATGCAGTCGACGGTCTTGCCCTTGACGAGGTTCTGCAGGTTCTCGAAGTCCGCCGGACCGGTGCCGCGGTGACACGCGCGACACGCCGCCTCGAGGTGCTTCGCGACGAGCGGGAAGCTCGTGCGAGCGCCGTGGTTGAACGCCGTCGGCTTCCACTTCGTCGTCGGGTGACACGTCTGACACGCGGGTGGATCACCACCGAACGCCTTGAAGCGCTGCCCGTGCTTGTTGTCCTTCGCGTGGCACTGATTGCACGTGCCGACGGGCTTCGCTTCGCCGAGCGCCTTGGTGTGGCAGTCGTAGCACTTGAGCTTGTTGTGCGCGCCGAGGTCGAAGCGCGTGCGCTCGCTGTGATCGAAGAAGCGCTTCTCCGCGACCGTCTGGATCTTGAATGACTTGAACGTCGGCGAGTGACACCACTCGCAGTCGCGCTTGCCGAACAGATGTCCGTCGTGGATCGACTGGTGACAGCCGCTGTTGCCACAGTTGTCAGGCTTCGCGGCGGGCAGATTGAACACCGCCTTCGGGTGGCACTTGCCGCACGAGACGTCGGCGTGGCTTCCGAGCTGTGGCATGCCCGCGTCTTTGCGATCGTTGTGATCGAACTGCATCGTGCGCTTCTGCGGCTTCCACACGGACTCGGTGTGGCAGCGGTCGCAGCGCAACAGATCCTTCTTCTCGAACTTGTGCGGCTGATCGTTGCCGTGACAGCCCGACGAACCGCACAGCGTGTCCGTCCCCATGAACGTCTGCAGGCCCTGCTTGTTCTTCGCCTTGTGGCAATCGTTGCAGTCGATCGCGGCGTGCTTGCCGTTGAGCTTCCACCCGGTGAGATCGTGGTTGAAGCCGGCCTTGCCGCCGGCCTGCGACTTCCAGCCCATGATGTCGAACGTTCGCTTCTTGTGCTCGCCGTGACAGGTCTGGCAGCGCTTCGCCTTCACCGCCGGTGACGCGTGAAAGCCTTTGCCCGCGTTGATGCGCGCGCGCAGATCGTTATGGTCGTGGCAGTTGAGGCACTTCGCGTCGTCGATCGCGTTCGTGCCGTTGATGTGGCAGTCGTTGCACTTGCCCGGATCGTCGCTCGCGACGTGGCTCTGCGACAGCGGGCCCGGCGAGCTCGAGAAGAAGTCCTGCGCGTACGCACGACCACTCCACGAGAGCAGCAGCGCTACTCCCACGACCAGCGCGATCGAAAGCCACTTACCAGGTCGCATGACTCCACGACGTATAGATGTGAGCGATCGCAAGCACCGTGAGAAGGACCGTGAACGGCACGTGGACCTTCTTCCACGAGTGTAACAACAGCTGCGCCTTCGGTGCGACCACCTGCCGCCGCGCGATCACGATCATGCGCGCTGCGCGCCGAGCGAGATCTCGACGCGTGCGACGGTCGACTCCGAGCTGCGCGAGCCGCCCTCGCCGCGCCCACGTCCGCGGGATGCGACCGACGTCTTGGAACAGCAGCCACCACAGCGCGCGCAACATGCTCGGCGACTGCGCCACGCGCTGCGCCTTCAAGCGCTGCTCGGCGAGCTCGCGATCGATCTCCGCCATCGGCACCGTCAAGCGTGGGCGGTGCATCTGGAAGAACCGCTCGTGGTCGAGCTCCTCGAGCTCGACACCGCTCGCGAGCTCGGGCACCTGCGTGTAGAGGTAGCGGCCGAGGAAGCCACTCGCGACGACGATGACCATGCTCCAGAAGGCGGAGCTGACCCACGTGTCGAGGCGGATCACCGAGTGCAGCGCGATGAACATCGGACCGACGGTGCCGGCCATCAGGTGGAAGTCGAACCACATCGTGTTCGACGCCATCCACCGGAACAGCTTGATGCGGCGGAAGATCGGATAGATCGCCGCGATCACCATCAGACCGGTGCCGATGAGGCCGCAGTACGTGGACAGCTGATCACCCGGGTTGAAGTCGACCTTCTCGAGGATCTGCTCGACGGGCGCGTCCTTGTATTCGGGGTTCGCAGCGATCTGCGAGAACAGGTACGACAGCGTCGGCGCGTACGTGCGCAGCAGCGCCTCGCCGAGCGCGACCAGAAACGCGAAGATGCCGAACAGCCACATCGCGAGCGGCGCGTAGCGGCCACGCTTCATCTTCGCGAGGCCACCGGAGCGCACGGCGACGCCCTCGGTGAACGGCATCACCGGCAGGACCTCTTTGCGATCCTTCTTCTGGAGATCCTGGTCGTAGTTCGACTTCGCGAGCTGCGCCATCTTCGGCGAGCGCTCGCGGAACAAGTCGTACGCGTTGATCTCGATCAGCGATCCGGTCGGACACGCCGACACGCAGGCTTGATCACCGTACGCCATGCAGTGATCGCACTTGTTCGCGATGCGGCGAGCACGCGCGACGCGCGGCGTACCTGCACCGAACTGCAGCGCGCCCTTCTTCTCGAGCCGCGCCTTGAAGTCCTTCTTGAAGGTCGGCGCATCGGGCTCGATCTCGATCATGTCGATCGCGCCGTACGGGCACGCCTGCGCGCACGCGGTGCACCCGGTGCACGTCGACTCGTTGATCACGACCTCCATGCGGTCCATGTCGAACTTGATCGAGTCGTACGCGCAGGGATCGATGCAACGCTGATCGGTACACGTGCGGCACGTGTAGATGAAGTCGAGCATGCCGAGGTGATAGCCACCGAGCGTCAACCGCTTCGCGCCGTAGCGCTCCTCGCACGCCTCTTCACAGAGCTTGCAGTCGATGCACAGACCGAGCTGGCGAACGCGCACCATCTCGCCCGATACGCTGATGCCCTGGCGGACGAAGAAGTCGAGGAGCTCCTGCTTCACACCACTGACCCACGCGAGGCGCTCGCGCGAGATCGCGATCGAGCGACGGAGGCGCGCCTCGAACACCGGATAGCGAGCCGCGATCTCCGCGATCAGTCGATGATCGATCGAGATCAGGATGGATGGTGCCGTCGTGTAGAACGCGATCGGTTGTCCGCGCGCCGCCGAGAGCGCACCGGAGTTGAACAGATCGTTCTCCATGAACAGCGCGACATTCTTGAGCGCCACGCGCGCCAGCGGCGGTGGCTTGATCAGCGACTCTGCCTCGCGCTCTTCTTTGGTCGCGAGCTCGTGGGCGACCTGCGCGGCGCGGCGCTCGGAGAGATCGTTCTCCACGAACACCGCGGCGGAGACCTGACCTTCGGCGACGTAGACGACCGGCGCTGCCTGCCCCGCCTGGAGTCCGATCGGATCGAGGACGAACATGTCGCGCTCGAGGCGGCGGACGACGATCACGCCGGCCTTCATGCCCGCGATCAGGTCATCGTTTCCGACGCCCTCGAACAGCGGAAGCTGGCGGACCAGCGCATACTCCTGTTCCATGCCCGGCGGAAGCATCGCCCCGCCGCTGGGTCCGAAGGCGCTGCGCTGAATGGCCACGTTCGACATCTCGATCAGTTGCGGTTCGTTGCCGGGTGTCCCCGTCGTCCCTGTGCTCGGTTCGGTCCTCACAACAGCCGGGGACGTCACTAAAGCAAGCGACGAGCCCGCCCCGCAGGCGCTTTACGTGTCTGATTCTACACGGATGCGTGCAAACAGTAAGGCTCTAGGGCCCAAAGGCCTGGGGTCAGCGGTCTCACGCCTCGCCCTCGCCATCTATGCGTGTTTCTTCGGTGTAACGACCGCCGCGGCCGATCCCACCACCGCGACACGTCCCGATCCGCCTCCACGCGAGATCGAGCCGGTGGTCCCGGCCACCCATTTTCGTCCGAGTTGGGACCTCGACGGGACCTATCTCTGGCTCGGTCCGCTCGGCGCCGCGAGCTACGCCGACGAGACCTGGGACTCCACGCTCGGGGGACAACTCGCGATCATTCATGTTCGCGAGCGCCGCGGTCTCGGAGCGATCGGCGGATCCTTCGGGGCGAGCCTGTGGACCGCGCGAGGCGGTGGCCGACTCTGGCTCGACGCGATCGCGGGGACCCGCCTGGGCAAAATGATCGGCGTCTCCCTCGGGCCGCTCCTCGAGCTGTCCGACGAGCACCACCCGCGGTTCGGCGGCTCCGTCGGAATCTGGTCTTTTTTGGGCGTCACGCCCTTCGCGAGAGTCGGATTCGTCGACGAGTTGGGCGGGTTTGCGGAGATCGGGCTGCACATCGCATTACCAGCGATCCGTCGCTGAGCGGCCACCGACCATTGACAGGTCGGCGGCGGCAAGCTACCAAAACGCTCCCATCGGGGCGTAGCGCAGCCTGGTAGCGCACTTGGTTCGGGACCAAGGAGTCGCAGGTTCAAATCCTGTCGCCCCGACCACCGCGGAGGTTCTCACCTCCGCGGTTCGTCTTTTGGCCTTCGGGTTCGGGTTCCTTCGGTCGGGCTGCCGTCGTATGGTCCGCCCGATGGTGGCAGGGGCAGTTCGAACGGCGTCGAAACTCTCGGTACTCGTCGTGGACGATGACCAGGACATCCGGGAGTACCTCCAGGATTTTCTGCTCGCGGAAGGCTACGAGGTGACGACGCTCGCGGATCCCACCCTCGCGGTGGAGCGCATCCGCGACGAGGTGTTCCATCTCGTCGTCCTCGACCTGATGATGCCCAAGATCTCCGGCCTCGACGTGCTCGCGCAGATCCGCTCGGTCGATGACGACATCGCCGTCATCATCCTGACGGGCTACCCGACGCTCGAGACGGCGAGCGCCTCGATCCAGCACGAGGTCAGCGCGTACATCAACAAGCCGTTCACGCCCGCCGAGTTCCGCGACGTGATCGCGCGCATCGCGAAGAAGAAGGGCCTCGTCCTTCGCCGCGAGGACGAGCTGCACGCCGCGATCGGTCGCCAGATCCGCGACCTGCGCAAGGCGCGCGGGCTCACGCTCAAGCAGATGGCGCGCCGCACGAACCTCAGCGTGTCGCTGCTCTCGCAGATCGAGCGCGCCGAGTCGAGCGCGAGCGTGTCGTCGCTGTTCAAGGTCGCGACCGCGCTCGACGTGCGCTTGACCGATCTGTTCGGCGGCTACTGACCGCGACCGAGCGCGAATCCTGCACCGGTAGCGAAGGAATGTTCTCGCGTCCCGCGATTCGCGCAGGGTTTGCGCGCGGTGGAGTCGTGCCCTGCATCGCGTGCGCGATCGCGATGATCGCGTGTACCGAGGATCCTCCCCCCGAGGAGCTACCGCCGCGGCCCGAGCCCCTCGCCCCCTTGCCGGCCGGCGGTGCGGCGCTCACGAGCGATCGGTTTCGCGAGTCCGTCGCCTGCGCGCAATGCCACACCGCCAGTGACACGGCGCTCCGCGACGCGAGCGGCCGCGATATCTCGCCGTACGCGCTGTGGCAGACATCGATGATGTCGCTCGCGACACGCGACCCGTTCTACCTCGCGGTGTTTCAAGAGGAGCGCATGCGGGATCCCGATAACCCGGCGATCGATCGCACGTGTACGCGCTGTCATGCCGGGGCCGGTCACGAGGAGTCG
>Ga0154020_10009897_pt1 | contig 10952 bp, 14 predicted proteins | sample Klosneuvirus_201_FD_109709 | JGI IMG/M metagenome (GOLD analysis project Ga0154020, IMG submission 109709) | Active sludge microbial communities from wastewater, Klosterneuburg, Austria - Klosneuvirus_20160825_MG | ecosystem: Engineered > WWTP > Aerobic digester > Activated sludge | place...
ACCCTAATCTTGGACTTCATGGTTGATGCTCTTTTGAAGCTCACACATGCTGGTAACATCACTCAGGACTCTATCGTATATTGGGATTTAGGCTTAAATGCTTCCCAAATTATTGGTACTGAGAGTACTTCATCGGGGTTAGGTGCAGCAACCAATCAGATTCCATCCAATGGTTTCATGTTAGGTCGTGCTGTTTATGTTAATCACGGTGATGATTATCCAGCAGTAACTGGTAGCAAACGTGTTCGAGTAGTATCACTACCTGGAACACCAACAGTTTATGGTACTTACTACTAAGTACAAAGTAGGGGGTGTAAACCACCACGTAATTTCGTTGAGACGATGGGACGAGTGATGTTAGATGTACTGCTGGCCCATTGAAATACGAATAACCATCTACCCTACTTTTACTAATCCTTGAGGAAGTAGTAACATGAATATGATGTCAAAAGGCCTCTTGTGGTTTCAACAACAACGAGAGGCTCACTGTACTCATGAAATTCTTATTGGATTTACCAAGAATACCGCAGCACCAATAAATGCTACTGTATCCTCGGATGATGCTTCTTCTACTCAGAATCGAGTTATATTACAGAAACAAATCTTTCACTTTGTAGTAAGACGTTGTGATCTAGAACGATACGATGTTAAATTACAAAGAGGTTTGAAGATTTGGTATCTTGATGATGAGTATGAACTAGCGTACGAATCTAAAGACGTTTATGAGTACAATGATCCAGATAGAAATGATTTGGTATTGAAAGCAGTTTTAGTCCGAGACAACGAAGGCTTGAGTCCCACCTATGGCAGCTAAGGAATTCATACTTTCTCTAAGAATTAGAAAGGAATTTTATGGCAGCTAAACTAGCAGCACTGACAGACGAAGTAATAGAAGTATTACATGCTGCTCCGGCAGAAACATGGTCAGACTATAGTATAGGCACAAGTCCTTCTGATTTTCTTCGAGCTAAACCTGTAATTGATCCTGAAACATTCTTTGAAAGTCAAAAACCTGGTTTGTTTGTAGTACCTGTCACAATGACATACAATAGACAAGCTAGTCAAGGCAGACAACAAATAGTCAGCCTAAACAGAAGTCCAGTAATAGCTCTTTGTTTATCTTATAGATTTCCTACACCAGATACAACTGGATTAGATGTATCTCCATGGGAATTGGTTAAGAAGATGCTCAATCTACGAGAAGAAATAGATACTTATCTACTCAAATATCCTTGGGACTGGAACATATCAGGTGTAACAGCTGAGCCTGCCCAGGAAATACCCCTCAAGGCCAGGTGGTTTTTATCTGTAACTGAGATTGAGTTTGAAGGGATGAGCTGCTGATGTTTGGTGTAAAGTATTCAACTAAACCATTACTCTATGTACAAAAGTTAAATACTCGTGTACGTGTAGCTAAAAGTAGAGCTTTATACCAAGTAGCTGGATTGGTTAGGACTTCTGCAAAACGTTCAATGCGGTTGAGAATAGGTCCTAGTAGTCCAACTACTCCGCCCCATGCTCACACAAGAGCTGGATTAAGAGCAATAGAATTTGTAGTAGACGAAGCAGCAAGTGCAGCTATCGTCGGACCAGTCAAGTTTGCAGGATCAAATTTTTTCAATGAACCAGTAACTTACATACATGAATTTGGTGGTACCTTCTTAGCTCGCAGAGGATACTGGAGATACCCCGAAAGATCATATATGCACTTTACCTTGAAAAGATTAGTAGCGAGTGGAAAGATTCCACAAGAATTCACGTTAGCTATGGGAAGAATACTCTCGTAGACTAAGTGAATAAGACAACTCTTTAGCTATGAGAAGAATACTCTCATAACCACTTTTACAACAAAGGATAACAAGAATGGCCTTAAATTCAGAATTAAGCCTCTGCGATAAGAAAGGTTCTGAGTTTAGTCTTTATCTGAATTTAGGTAATGACTGCTCGACTCCTGTATGGACATTTCATAAAGGGGTAACTGGTGACTTAGCTATCAATGAAACAGAAGATGAAGAAGAACTTTCTGTTCGTGATCCAGCTCAAGTTGTTAAACAATATGTCGATTCCAAAATTGACGTAGAAATCTCTGGTCAACAAGTAGTTGATGCTTTGTACGAAGGTACACGGTTCCTCAACTCTGCTCGATCTGGTGGAAACCCTGTAGATATAGCTGTACTATCTGGTTACATCGGTGACGTTGGATCAGAAGGTTGGAGGGGTCGATTCCGTAACTTCGATAGAAGTAGAACCGGCCCAGAGACAGGTGCTCCCAATCAAACGTTTCGTTTGAAACCTGCTGCTTGTCAATCAACTGCTTGTCGTGTACGACCGGTAATGATTGCTGTAGCTGGAACTGTCGGAGATTATGATCCAGCAGTTTACTATTGATGAATCTAAGGAGTAACAGATAACTTAGTCAAATACTCCTACTGATCCCTAATTGAAAGTCTCGCATGAAAAGTGTAGCAAATGAAATGACAGCAGGAGAACGTCGTGAACGTCTCCTGCACGGTTTAAGAGCTACCTCAGTAGAAGAAGTAGTTGTTAATTTTTCCCATCTAGCTCATGCTATTGGTATGGATAAAGCAGAGGGAATGATTAGTAACTTAGTCGCAATGGATGGTTTAATACCCACACCATATAGTAGGAAACCTAATTTTGTTTCTGAAGGATTATGTACTATCAATCGAGAAGAAGCAATTGAAGCCATTTTAAGGGTTCAAGAAAAGGTTGCTAAAATCAAAATTGATCAGAAAATGAAGAAAAATTGATGTTGGTCACTTAAGTTATAAAAAGTAATCTATAGTGACTTTTAATTGTGTTGGTCACTCCAAAAATACGATAAAATATGTAGGGTGTAAAGGTGAAATTCCTACCAACTGTCCCCTAGTTGAGTAAATCTACCCGTAGGAGTGACAAATGTCACAAGAAAATCATCCAGTTCGGTTCATACTAAAAGCCTTGGTCATCTTTGCTTTTGCCTTTTTATTTTCATATACAAATGCAAACGACTTTGATGAAACAGAATACAACATGCTCCTACAATTAGGAGCAGTACTCTTTGGGGGGCACAGCACTAGAAATCTTCTTAAAAGCTCGCAAGTAATAAGTTTTGACTAATTGAAAGCTCGCAAATAATGACAGTCCACTTTGAATTCAGGGGTAAGAAATACCCAATCGACATAACCTACTACCAAAGCATTAAAATCCTCCCAGAAAAGTTTGGCATCAACCTGGGCAAGATTTTCACTGATGGTGAAGTAGCTGCTGACACTATGCAAACATTGATTCTAGATGATGAAAAAACGCTTGATCTATGTTGGCACTATCTTGATGAGAAAACTGAGTTAACCTTTGATGACTTCCTACAGACTATTACTGGAAAGGATCTCGATAGGTTTCGAGAGGACTTCTGGGCAGCAGTTGTAAATTTTTCAAGTCACCTGAAGAAGGATCTGCTTCAGGATCTATGGAAACAGTTCAAGAAGGACCTAAAGAAAGCAAGCTTAACGATGGAGACATCAGATGCGTTGCCCTCAACCTCCAAGCAAGAGGAGTCAATATAGATGATCTAACTCTAGGGGAGATCATTTATATGGAGAACAAAGCTCACGAACGTGATCAAATTAATTGGGCTTGTTCAGCACAAAACAGTGAACTACTTCCTAAAAAGACTACTACAAAGCAAAGCAAAGAGAAAGCTGCTAAGATTATCAAAGCAAGAGTTTCTCCAGTATTTGAAAAATACTATGCTACGTATGGAAATCCAAGAGAAAAGAAAAAGTAAATGGCTCGTAGTAGAATCATAGCTGGTAAGGCAGTAATCATCATCGAAGCCCAGGATCTTGTTAACAAGACTCTGGGTAAAATTCGTGGTAATTTACACCGCTTTTCTAACGAAGTAGGAAAGATAGGAGAAGGTCTATTCCGAACTGGATTCTTTGGAGCTATTGGTAGTGGATTAGTAGTCAATTCCTTTATCAAGTTTGATGATGCAATGAGAACCTTACGAGTCAATCTAGACTTGTTTGGTAAATCAGCTCAACAAGTTGATAGAGTAATGAGACCTTTAGAAGAAAGGATTCGTTCTCTAGCTAAAACAACACCTTTTAATCCAACTGAAGTAGCTGGTGCTGCGGCTACTCTCGCTAAAGGTGGTTTTAATCCACAAGAAATTCTAGATTCTTTACAAGCTGTATTAGACTTAGCTAGAGCCACTGACAGTGAACTAGGTTCTTCTACTACTTATCTTATCAATGCTTTACGTACATTCGGTATTGAAACAAAATATGCCGGTGAAATAGCATCACAGTTTGTTCGTGGTGCTCGTAAGGGTACACTAGAAATAGAAGATCTAGCAACTGCCTTAAAATACTCGGGTAGTACAGCAGATAATCTAGGTGTATCTTTTCAAAAGATGATTGCATTTTTTGATGTACTATCTACTAGAGGACTTGCAGGATCTATAGCCGGTACGTCATTAAACACCGCATTATCACAACTAACAAAGAAAGCAGAAGAATTAGCAGCTTTAGGTGATATTCAATTAGTTGTTGGAATAGATAAAGATGGTAACGAAGCTCTTGATGTTCTAAAATCATTAGAGAATCTATTCAAATATGCAGATACTTTGCCTTTCGTTAAGCAACAAACTCTATTCCAAGACGTATTCAATCTACGTGGTGCTAGAGTAATTCCTGGAATCCGTAAAGGATTGAGTGAAATAAATGCTTTAACGGAATCAATAGCAAACGCTGGTGATGAAGCACGTGTTGCTTCACAAATCAAAGATGCTGGTGCTGGGGGAGCTTTTCGACAACTTCTTTCTACTTTGCAAGATTTAAATATTGAGCTAGGAAAGACCACAGAACAACCTTTTATTAAAATCACAGCAGTCATTAAAGGATTATTAGCAGAACTAGGAAAAGTAGCAACGCTCAATCCAGTACTAACATCCCTAGTGATACTCTCCCCAGGAATACTGCTGGCAGCAGGTGCCGGCATGATTGCTTTGGCTAAGGGTCTACGTCTTGCTGCCTACTCAGCTGGAGCACTAAAATCAGCTTTAGGTCCAATAGGTAGATTATTTTCTAAAGGTACTGTAGGGCAAATCACTGCTTTAGCTCAATTAAGAAAAGTCACTCCAAAAGACTTTCAAAATACAACTAAAGCTTTTGGTGCTGTACGTTCAAAAATATCTAACGCTACTACTAGTTATATTGCCTCAAGAGATGCTGGAAGAGCAGCAAAAGTATTGCGTGCTCAAAATGAACGTAATGTAATACTGGCTGCTAAACGTGAAGCAGATGCTACTAAACTAATTACAGCGGCACAAAGAAACCAAACGAGTGCTAAGACTAAACTAGCTTCTTCAATTAAACAAGTTAATGTAGCCCAAGAAAGAAACACTAAATTATTAAAAGCTAATGCAGAAAAAATAAGAGCTGTACAAAAAGCAGAACAAGTAAGAGTTGCAGAAGGTGTTGCTACTAGGGCTAGAGCTTCAGCTAGATTAAAAATAGATTCTTTGATTGCGGATAGAGCACGTATACGACAAAGTATAGCTGGAAAAACTTCTAGTAAATTTGAACTAGATGCGCTAAGATTTAGAGAAGCCGGTATTACAAAAGAAATAACATTAGCAAGACAACGAGCTAAGGATATACGTCCTGTATTGCGACCAGTAGGAGTTACACAAGAAACAGTAGAAAGGCTTAAACAACGTTCAGTTCTATTAGCTAAACAAGCTAAACTAGAACGAGTAGGAGTAGCTTTAACTAAAGGTAAAGCGGCTATCGAAGCTAGATACGTACGTCAATTAACTAAAGGACAAGACGTATTACTATCTGCTAATAAAGCAAAAACAGCAATCAAAACAATAAGTGGATTTAAAGCAGCTCCGGTAGGACTAAGTTTAGGAAAAGCCTTTAATTTTGCAAACATAACTAAAGGTATAACTAATTTAGGCGTAGTATTTAAAACCGCATTTACAGGTATTCGTAGAATATTCTCTACCACAGGACTATTAACAGTACTAGAGGTATTGATTCTTTTTGGGGATAGAATACCGTATGTAAGTGATGCTTTATCTGCTCTAGGTTCGGGGTTCTCAAATGCTTTCAGACAAATTGGTGATGTAGTAAAGTATGCTACTGGGCCATTAGATTTATTTAAAGCCTCTATAGAAGCCTTTGTAGCAGGTAATTCAAGTCTAGGCCTTGAAGGTCTCCAATTTGCATTTTCTTCTCTAGTATCAATAATAGGAAATCAATTAGTTGCTGCTTGGAATAAGTTCAAAGAAGCAATTGCCCCTGTATATGATTTCATTGTTGGTCTATTCAATGTAATTGATCTTACTATTAGAAGTATAGTAGAAAGTATTTCACAAATAGTTGCATCTTCATTTGGATCTGCTTCTCAATTATTTGATTCTGTTTTTGGTAAGACAGAATTAGGTGCTGGAGACTCTCTAAGTACAGCTAGTACTATAGCGGAAGCTATAGCTAAACTTATTCCTTCTTTGTTTAATTGGATTGCCCAATTTGCGGTGGAATTTAGTTCAGTATCTCAACAATTCTTAGTTGGTTTGGAATACGCATTCACACGTGCCAATCCATATACCACTACTAATTTAGAAAATACAGATGCTAGAATGAAAGAGATCAGATCTGAAGCGGCTCTACGACAACAAACTCTACGCAAAAATCTAGAAGAAACAACTAAAGGTATTTCTGAAGCATTCAATACTTCAGCTTTAGAAGCATCAAAAGCTAATGCAGCAGCTGCAATAGAAGCTTCTAAGAAAGAAAGAGATCAATCTTTTGCAAATGCTCAATACATCAGAGAGCAATTAGCTAGAAAGACTATAGAAGAACAAAAACAAATAGGAGATTTTGGACAGGGTATTACTCCAACAAGCATTATTGAACATCCGGCAGTAAAAGCAATGATTCAAATTGCAGATGCTTTAGTAGGTTCTGTTCAAAGCACTAGAGGAAATATCCTAAGAAAAGGAAAGCCAATAGACGAGAAACAATTAGAAGAACAACAAAAACAAACAGTGCTGCTACAAAAGATAGCAGAAAATGAAGGAATTCTTCTACCTCCTTAGAAAGTTTGAAATATGGACCACACAAATAATGATGTATCTATGTGGCTTGAAGTACTAGCAAAACAAACATCAGAAAATATCTCTTTATTTGCTATGGAATATAATCGTCTAAACAAACTAGCTCCCGTAGTAGTAGTAAGAGTAATTAAAACTCCTCAAGGAGAACCAAGATTATTTTTTATAAATAGACTAGATTCTATTAAACTACTAAAAGATTTGTATGCCTTTCATAGCAAATCTGAGATAGAAGAAGAATTTAAAACTATGTATCTAGAAAGCTAAACATGGCTCTAACTTTTGAATTTGAAGAAGAATTTAAATCTTCTAGAAGCATAGATATCTCAGAAAAGAGTTTCACACAAGACTTTGTAATGTTTATTTGTGGTAACTTTCTAGATGAGGCTATAGATGCTCCCTACTATGGTCCCGATGACGACATCGTAGCTCTACAAGCAGCTTATTCTATAGTTCCCCCAAATAGAACCATGCCACTATACGATGGTGGATATATTTTTCTCACTCTATCATCTTTAAGAGTAGAACAAATAGCAACCGAAACATGGAAGTTAACAATAGGCTATGCTGCAAAACCAGAAGATCAAGATCCCTCCCAGAATGGTCCTGGACCAGGACAAGGGGATACACAACAATGGACTAATAACTTCGTTCAATTATCTTTTAATGTTGCATCTCAACAAGAGCAACGATCTATGGATATAAAACTAGTAGATATCCATAGTAACGTCTATGTATATACCGGTCCAGCAGGACTACCCTACACAATAGGAGAAAGATGTCCAGTAGGTCATACGGAAGATGGTGTGGAAGGTGCTCCAGTCTATATGCGGAGTTTTGGTTTTAGTGTAACAGCTTACAAAAAACCTTCTGAGCTAACTTTTGCTTATGTTAGACGTTTGTATAGGATGGCTACTACAATCAACAGTGGGACTTTCTTTGGTTTTCCAGCAGGAAGTGTATTATTCCTAGAAGCATCTGCTTCTGGAGATTTATACTCTGTAGTACCAGTAACTTTTGATTTTCAAATGAGACCTAATTTCAAATTTACACAAGGTGGTACAGATATTTTAGTTGATGCAGCTGAAGATGATGTATCTAAAATGTTTGATTCGTACCATGATCCATTCTTTGGGGATTCTACATCAACTACTGATTTTCCTGGAAATGCTCATTCTGGCTGGACTACAGTAGATTATAGATATATGCCAGACGTTGATCCTACTGCTAAAATGACATTGCAAACGCCATTCCTGCGTTTAGTGCATCAACAGTACCTCACATCAAACTTTAATAAGTTCAACCTTTAGGAAATAATTATGTTACTCGCAAACAAATCAGAATATAAATGGGATGCTATTCAAAAAGCTGTTACTGATCTCAATAGAATGCAGATAGCTAAGATAGGAAAGTCATTTGGTAAGGAACGATTGTATCAAGAAGGTGTCCAACCGCATGAGATAGTAGAGCAGATACTACAAATGGCCCCAGGAGATCACCCCCACCTAGGCCCAATCCTACTAGATTTGGCAGAGAAATTAAAAGAAGCCAACACCGAATGGCGATAGCACAGTTGTCGATTGTTGCGAGCCAATCGGCATCTTAGGTAGTCGGGAGAAGTCTGCTCTCGACTACCGTTTATTCTTTAAAGGGAGGAGGTACAATGGCTAGAACTGTAAAAGCTGGGGATGATATTCGCAAGGGGATCACAGCTACTTCTATAAACGAACAGAACAAAAAACGTACAAAGGCTAGACCCAATACAATAGAACCTTTCTCCGAAACTTCAATTATTGTTAGATGCAAAGCTTCTACAGGAGTAGAATTGCTTAGATTTGAAGCTGCCAATATAGTCGGTCCAGCAGTACCTTATTCTCCCTTTGGAACAAGCTCTTTTCAATACTCCACTTTATTTACAGAAGTAAATGATACTTTAACAGCAGACAAATGGGGAATAGTACAAGGACCTTGTTTACCCAATATTACTTCTAAATTAATAGTATCTGGAGTCACATGGGCATTATTTACATACACTTCAGGACATACTCATGTAGACGTGGTAAGTGGAGTACTAACATCAGGAACATCAGGCAAAGCTATAATTCTATCCCCCCCAGAAAGTCCTGGACTACCAGGCTTGATATTGATTCGTGGTGGAATAAATATTGAATCTCCATTCTTTGTTTTAACTGGCAATATGGCACCAGTAGCTGGTTCATGGGCTACAGCTAGAGCCATGGCTAACTTTTGTGATTGGGATAATAATGTTTTATTCTCTGATTATCTTTATTCTTGGTTAGGAATTATAGATGATGAACAAACTGGCTTTAAGGGTACAGCTGAATACTTTAAAGGACGTTGGAGATTTGAACAAGGTCCATGTGATCAAGGGGAAGGATAATGTCTTGGTATGGTCCACAAGAATGTAACTGTAATTGCATAGAACCATCTTCAAGCAGTAGTTCTAGCTCATCTAGCAGTAATCCTAGTAGCTCATCTTCAAGTAATCCCTCTTCATCTAATCCTTCCTCATCCAGTAGTTCTATTCCATCCTCATCTATATCCTCATCTTCTGTTCCTTCTAGTAGTACTTCTAGTAGTTCTATCCCATCATCTTCTCTACCAAGTTCTAGTATATCATCGAGTGGGTCTTCTTCTTCATCCTCTTCATCTTCAAATCCATCTTCATCACCAAGCAGTTCTATTCCATCATCTTCTCTTCCATCGTCAGTACCTTCTTCATCTTCTTCTGCACCGTATGGTTATTGTGCTTACGAGTGGCAAGAAATAGATCAAGTTTGGTTTATTCAACAAAATGGGTGTGTATTTGGTGGTCACTGTATTTCTGATGATGTTTATGATCCAGGATATCCGGGTAATTTTAACGGAGAAAAAATATATGTTCCTTGTGTTTTCCCTTAGGTGAGTTATGTGCAAACATCTAAATGATGGAAAATGTTTAGTTGCTTACAGCATAGCACTAGCAGATTGTCCCGTAACACAACAACAATGTGATTACTGTACTAACAAAGCAGAACCACCACAAACTATAAATGTAGTTACTGTATCAATTGCTATCAAATATGCCAAAGATCAAAGCAATATAAAGCCAGAGCATATAGCATTTGTTTTAGAACGAGAACCTACACACAAAGAATTTGTAGGTACAGAACTCAAGAAACTCATATCTTGGTTTCCTATACCAAAAGCTAAAGAATGTAAAGCGTGCCATGATTTAGAGAGAAAAATGAATAGATGGGGTCGAGCTAAATGTATAGAGAAAAAGAACCATATCATTAAGAAACTTAAAATTGCCGCTAGAAGAAGGAATCTACCTTTCTCAGAACACTTAGTAACTATCCTCATTGATAAAGCAATCAGGAATTCAAGATGACAACCTACGATAAGTTATATCGAACCGGAGGATTTAAGTATTCTCAATCTTTTGGTATATCTCATTTAAATTCTATACATAAAGTTTATGATACATTTATTCCTGGGACTAGAATTTTAGATGCTCCGTCTGGGGATGGTTTTTGGAGTAGATTATTAAAAAAACATTATGGATGTTCCACAACCTGCACAGATAATTCATTGGTAGCCGCAAACCTAACTAAAGGTATACATTGGAATTTAGAGAATCTTAATGAAGTTTGGACTCCACATAAATTTGATTTAGTGTTCTGTAGGGGGTTAAGTCATTTTCATCATGAAAAGATACCTACACAAAGAACTTGTGATGTTCTTTACAATCTAATGGAATACGCACCAAAAGTGCTATTGATTTATAGTACTAATCAATCCAATAAATTGTATAAAAATCACT
>Ga0154020_10009898_pt1 | contig 10951 bp, 12 predicted proteins | sample Klosneuvirus_201_FD_109709 | JGI IMG/M metagenome (GOLD analysis project Ga0154020, IMG submission 109709) | Active sludge microbial communities from wastewater, Klosterneuburg, Austria - Klosneuvirus_20160825_MG | ecosystem: Engineered > WWTP > Aerobic digester > Activated sludge | place...
AAGAGCCATATCGATTGGAGCTGTGAGTTCTTCAACAGTGATTTGGATGTCGATGATATCTTTAGCCGCCAAATACGGCACGCTAGTCGAGCCAATATGATGAATAGCGATTGCTTGCTCATCAATCGCTTTCTTAACTTTTTCAGCGATGACCTGAAACTCTTGAGGCCACCTATTTTGATAAGACATAATTTCAATCATCAAATATACCTATCAGTGAACAGATGTTGAGGTAACTACGGCTTCAAAACCAATCTTTTGTTCCAATTTCAAGCTCAAGATACTTTAAGCTTGCCCTACGAGCATTACCTTGTTGACAGAATTAAATCGGAACTTCAACATGTTAACATGAAAGTTTCTTTAGTTGCTCTGTTTTTTCTTGTGACTGGATGTACGACTCTAGAGATGTGGTCGTCGCCAAGATTTCAAGGGCAGGTTGTTAATGAGAATGGAATTCCAATAGACAGAGTTGAAATTTTCCTTGAAAGATCCAAAGACAATTCTAAATTACTGACAGTAACAGACAAAACAGGCCGATTTTCATTTGAGCCTACAAAAGTGACCTTTACCCATATCTACGGAGATCCCGGAACATCTGGTGAGTTCATTTTTAGAAAAAATGGATTTAAAGAAGTGAGAGTTTACTTTAGATACATGGCTCCATTGACAGACAAAGCAGCGCCAGTTTTATCGCAATCTGATGCAAACAAAATTACCATGAAAAGATAGCTAGCTTTATTGCTTAAAAAAGGATTTAAAAAAGTCGTTATCCTCAATAATTTTTTTAACCGGAACTGGAACGTCAATCAGAAGCTTATTCATCTCATCAGCCTTTTTCACTAGAGCTTTGAATTTTTCGCTAAGAAACTTATACTTTGTATCATCAAACATGGGGCTATCGGGCGTGGAATTCATCGCGGCAATGTTCGCACATTCAAATAGAAGTTCTTTTATCTCTTCGAACAGTTTTTCTTCATTGGCACCAATCAGATGCTTGCCACCAAATTGACCGTAAATGTCATCAGAAAGATACGGCAATTTATCATACCAAGGATTACCTTTTTGCAAAGTTTCCTCATTTCGTCGAAAATAATTTATCAGACCGGCAATCCAACCAGTTTCAAGCACACGGCCATCGTCATCTGGGCATGACATGTTCAAAAAGGCTTTCCAAATCAGTTCATTGGAGTACCTTTTTTTGAAAAACAGAATTAACAGGTATGGCGAAATGTACTTGAGCGCAGCTCCGATCGCTGCCAGGCCGGTAAGATATCCACCGTAGCCTTCCATCTTATCTGGAAACATACAAAATGGTGCTATAATCAACGCAAAAACCAAAAAAATGAGTGAACTAAAAAAATAAAGCATTTTATCCAAAGCCTCCGACCTTTGTATCGGCAAATTTATCACGAGGCTGAAGGAGTCAGTCGTAAATCATCCCGAATAGACCCTAGTGAAACTTGAAGCACATCACTTATCCGGCGCAGTAGACCCATCCTCATGCGCTCGTAATATCCTTATTCTCTCAGCATCAATAATCTTGGGCTGTTCCAAGGTCTTGTCTTTGAATTGTGCGTTTGCAATTCCAGCCACAACCTTTCTTTAATAATTTCACATTCGAAGGCACTCAGAGCGGCCAATGTAAAAAGTGCTATTCCCAAGGGGGTATTGGTTTTCAAACTTTCTGTGATGGAGTTAAACCTTACGTTTTTTCTTTGAATTTTGAAAGTGCTTTGAGTAAGTGGTTAGTTGATCAAGCAAGCCTACTAAACCTAAAAATAATCACTTACTTAATTTGATCTTTTTTCACCATATCCCGCTGGTTTATTTTCTACATCACTACTAGTTCTAATTTACAAAATTATTTTAGTTTACTATTGTTACCCCAAAGCATTCGAGAAAATCTTCCCCATGACACCTGGTCATTTTGCTGAGCATGTATTGCAACTTTTGCCATTTGAAGGGTAAGTTGACCAAAGCTATCTGTTACGCCAATCATAAGTGCCACTCCTAAGATCCACTTTAAAAACTTAATGGGTGCAGTCAATTTATAACCCCTTGGATATTGTATTTTTTAATTTCTTGCTTAATTTCTTTTTCAATCTGATTTTTCTCCAGTTCAGTCAAATTCAACTGAGAAACTCCGCACTTACGAATGGTTCGAATACTTACCTGAATGGTGGACCGACACATTCCAAATTCACAAGAAATTCTTGGTACAGACATTTTTTTGATCCAACGTAGTCTTGCCAGCTCATTTAAATCAATTTTGACGCCATTCCATCGCTTCAGAACGCATTTAATTGCTTCTGGTGGTTCGACTACTTGTAGCTTCGCTCCACCATTTGTCAAGCTGTTCGAACTAGTGTCCATTAAACCCTTTCGTTCTGCAAAATTGTTAAATTCACTAGAGTTTGCTCAATAAGCTAATCGCGTATTTTAGACGTAGTAATCCAATGAACAGCCAGCCGAAGACTGTCCTCTGCGGCGAAGCCACTTTATAACTTTTCGTAATCAAACTAGTTTTAGTTAAGTGTAATTCCTGTAATTAGGAATTTAGTATTATTTTCCAGTGGGCCGTGAAATATACCAATGCTTGCTTAAGCAATAGAGAGAGGACGGGCTCCGGAGCCAACAGCATCAAAGGATGAATCTCCTGCATGAGTATTGTTATGGACACTCGGCATACAAAGAGTGCCAGAATTGCCGAGCAGAACGCCACAACCTGGAAGATAAGCACCCAACCATAGACCGAAGCAAAAGTTGTAAGTCGCTATATGTGCAGTAGTAGCTTGTCGGGTCAGAGATAGGTATATTCGCAAGAATTTTAAATACGGGTAAATCTGTGCAAAATCCCCAATATAAGGTAATTAAACTAGATCTTCGAACTAGTGATATTCTCTAACAACCTATATGTTCTCTAGAATAAGAGACACAGGGGAAAAGTATGGCTGCTAAATAAAAAATATCAAGAAAGGCCCCTTAATATTTGTGAATTGTTGCCGATGATTGTTAATGACCACATTTGGTTATAATTTAATACTTATTACGCTACTATTTTCGGTCAAAGTAGGATCGGCGGTCCCAATTTTATTTGCTCCCGTGATCATTGAAACTACAAATGCTCTCCTCGCATCAGCCCTAGCCCTTTATACCGCTAAGCAATTATCCGAACTGGACTATCAAGGATTAAGATCAGAAATTTTAGATGCTGTCGAAAATCAGTCAGGGGACCAGCTGAATCTATTGGCAAGCAAACTAAATTCCGCCCTTATGAAAGCAAAAAGAACTGGAGTTTCAGATTCAAGCACTTCATGTGCGAATGAAATCAAAACTTCCTCAAAAGCAGATGGCGATTGCCCTCCCGAAAATCGATCTAATCCGCAACAGTGCTGTACTGATTTTCTTAAAAAATTTAAGAAAGAAAATAAACTTAATAAAATAAACCAAAATTCCTATTCTGTACTCGATCGAAAAGGAAACGAGCTCTGTTGTTTAGAGTGGGATGCCATACATGGTCGATTTGAAGTTTTCCATCTTTCTGATGGCTCTGGATCTTTAAAACTTCCTTCAAGGAGCAGGGAAGGCAGAGGATTCCATCGGTTTCAACATCTCGGAGAAAGGTCTTGCGCAAACCCCTCGGACCTAAACATTGATGATTTATGTAACCCAAGTCATCCGGACAAAGCAGATCCCACCGGTCGCCATTTCCCAAGACAAGGATGTTTCAAAAGATGAAATCCAAACTTCCCTTAATAATTTTCATATTGAGCCTGCACAACATTCAAAATGTTTCTGCAACACCAAACTGTCCCAAACTCAGTCAGATTCTCAAGATTCAAACAGAAGTCAATACCGATGGGCTGGAAACTTATTTAGCGCCCGAGGCCTCATATCACCTTACTCGCCGTTGCACCCCAAACCCAACGAGCCTAGATAACCTGGGTTCGCAGTTTCCAAAAAACTCTTCTATTCAGAAGATAAACAACAATAAATTAGTATTGAAACTCCCGATAAAAGGGATGCAACATCTGATATTAATATCGGAACAGGCCAACAACCAAAAAACAATTGATACAATTTCTTGGTCAAATTCAAATCCTGAACCATCCAATGTCATATCAATTCTAAAACATTTCTGATTGAATTCTTTCGATCCAAAAGTGTTCAAATATCGGTCGCGGATAGGAAAATCTATGCATTGTATTCCTATCCGATTGTATTGAAATCAATCATTTGGTTCCATTCATCAATTTTTAATTCTGAAAGATAAGAGATAGGCATCACTCCCGCATTATTGATTAGCACATCTATTTGGCCAAATTTTTCTACAGTTTTATCAATTGCATCCTGAAAATTGTTCAATTTAATCCCATCTAGATGATGAATAATAACGTTTCCACCTAATGACTCTATCACAGACATAACTCTGTTTAGTTTAACTATTCGACGAGTCTCCAAAGAAACATTATAATTTAGCTAACCGTAAGTTAAACATATTGATGCCTCCAAAAAGGGGCTTAATTCTTTCTATTCTCGACCATCATCTAATCACCCCTTACCTTGAATAAAAACAAAATTAAACTGATAGCAAAGAGATTCAAATTTTATGCTAATAAATAGTAAGGAAATTTATGATAAAAGGTTATCTGCTCCCTTTGATACTCATCTTTGTTTGTACTTTCAATTCAACTTTCATACAAGCTAAAGATTCAACAGCAAAAAGAAAAGTTGCAAATATAGATGACTTTGAAATTCCAGATGCGGTCCCACTTGGTACCTCAACAATAAACTTTGATTCTTCTGTTAACTCTGAAAGTAAAGAAACGATTGCTTTTCATTTAATTAAAGAAATGAGTAATAGTGAAAATTCCAATGTACAAACTGACTTACAAAAAATCCCCTTAAAGATCCAATCATGAGGGGATGCTCACGTTCTTACATTGTCTATTCAATTGGCACAACATATCCCAATATCCCTACCATCTGATATTTTCTTTGGTCGAATTTTTCACTATCACCAACAGAATAAATCAGGTATTTCGAAGAGGCCCAAATTGCATCAAGAATATAAAGCGGTTGCAATCCAGGTTGAGGATTTGCAGATATATATCCAAGCGATTTAATTTTTTCGACACTACTATAATTATTAAGGTTACAGCTCGGCACACCAGATGCTTTGGCAAATAAGAAAAAATTTCCATAAATTTTACGTGGTTTTGTCTTCTGCACTTCTTGTACAAATTGACATAATTCAAGCTCAAGATCTTCGGATTCACTTGGCACCGCCATAGCTTTAAAGGAGCGAATAGGAAGAGGAACATACCCATTATCTCTACCCTCATAGAAATCATTAGAATAAATAACTTTAGAAAGCGATGTTGTATGGCTATAAACATATTTAAGATTGTTTTTAATGCAATTACTAGAGCCGTATCCGCATGCATCTTGTAACCTTTGATCATGCTCAACAGGTTTAAAATAGTTATTAGGATTAATAAGTTTTTTATTTCCCCAACAGACAATGCCAGTGTCATCAATGGCACAAACATGAGTGCCCCCAACAGAAATCATTTTAGGATTTTTTAACTCGGGTACCTTTAGAGCTTCAGACGATTTATCTCCCCAACATTTCACACCATCTGAATCCAGCGCACAAATAAAGCGTCCACCAATCTGTATCTGCTTTGGGTTATTAAGAATCACTTCGTAGGGCTGCTGTTCATGCGTTTCAAAATCATCTATGCAAATTGCCTTTGAATCAATTAATGCACAGTAGCTGTATAGACCTAAAGCAATCTGTTTAACGTTCTTCATGCCATTAAAGAAGTTTATTTCATTATATCTGTCTGACCAGCATTCTACACTCCCATGAGATAAAATGCACAAATGAAAACGAGTTGCAATTATCTGATCTACATTTTGAATATTTATTGATTTATCCTTCATAAATCCTGACCAGCATTTCACACCCACATCAGTCACTGCACATGAGGGCATTCCTATATCCCAACAGTAAAGCCCATCTTGGCCACCAGAGTTACATCCCTCGGCACCTGGATCAGCTGTAGTTAGCTTCGTTGGATTTTGAAGAAACCCTAAGTTTGGGTAAAGCTGACTGGACAAACCATTATTACCCCAACAAATAATTTTCTTATTTTGAATGGCACAAGTAGCAGTATTTCCGGCAATCAACTCTGAAGGATCTTTCACACTTGAAGGCACATTGAGTTGGCCAAAAGAATTATCTCCCCAACATTTAACTCCCTCATCAGTACTTGCGCAGGAATGATAAGTACCACTCACAAGTAGTTTAGCATTAACTTGTGATTTTAGTGGAAAATTATTAATAGGTACTGCGGTTGGCTTAAGTGCCACAATAGGCTGTTGATTTTTACATGAAATCAAAAATAAACTAAATAACTGACATATTAAAAAAAGTCTTAACATAATTCCCCCAAATTATTCATAAATCCATGGGAAAGTACTCTTCGATAATGATCTAATCAACAATTATGTGACATTCATCATGAAGTAACCGCTAGATTAAACTGAGATCACTATTTCCCAGGCCGCAGCAACGGGACCCCGCTATAGAGAAAAGCTAGCGCACAATCAAACCGCTAATTTTTTGGTAGAATTTAAAAATTTAGTCTAGAAAGCAATTGTTCAAACAGCTTCTAGGAGGTTTTGAATTTCAACTTTATATTTTAATTTCGTCACATATTTAATAAAATTGTCAGTAACTTCTATTGAATAAAGAACAGATTAATCGTACCAACTCCCCTCATAGGTTAAAACCCAATTAAGTAGGAGATAAAATGAAAAATTTAGTTTATTTATTTATAAGTTGTATGAAACAAAAAATAGGAATTTTTTTGTTGGCAAGTGTTTTTATTCAACCGTCATTTTTATTAGCCAGTGATGATGGCTCCCCTGTAAGTAATTGGCAGGAACATGCGGCTGAGGACCAGACTTTGCAAGTTGAAAATATTGTGAGAGTTAATTCAAAAATCTTACATATTAATAGTATTAAAACAGCAATGGAGTTTGAGAGAATTCCAAGAGTTCCTGTAATGTTTGAACCGCTTTGTCGAAGCTTTCAAATGGAGTTAATATTTCCAACTTATCGTAGTGACGTAAGTGTAGAGTTCGAAGCGAAAACGCAAGAAAGTAATCATTCTTATAATGTAGATTTTAGTCATATTCCTATAAACTTGTTTTGCCAGATGAAGCCAATGAAGTTTTATATAAACCTAAACTTGGAAGTGCCGGGCATAGGATCTACTGATTTTGAATTTGAAGTGAAGAGTACGAGTTGGTACCCATATTATGGCTATTCATTTTCTACAGCAGAAGGCGAACTCGATCAAGACTATATGAATCGCTGTTCAGTAAGTGATGGGAATAAAGTTAAATGTAAAATAGTTACGGATGGGATTAAAAATGCAACGAATAATAAATCGAAAATCAATAAGATTAGAAATGTTTTTTCTACTTCACAAATTGACGATTTTTTTAAAAATGGATTCACATTAGAGATTGAATAAGTTTTTGATATTCTATCATTGATAGCTGATCCTTCCCACGATTGTGCCCCTTTGCGATGGAGATGGTAGACACATCTCCATCGATTTGATTTTGTTCTGATCCACTGGTAAAAGCTCAAGAGCGCAACCATTTAGAAGATCGCTGAATCATGACCCTTGAGTTCACATCTTATCAAAGAGATAATTAAATCGCCCGATTGCAGGGTGAGTTCAGGTTTGTCTTGAATGCGAGATTGGAGTTGAGCTCCCATGGCTTGGCTGTAAATAAATTCTGCTAAATGAGAAGTATCTATATTTTTTCTAATTTGTCCTTGCTGTTTTCCGGCATTAATTTGTAACTCTAACCAAGACAGCCATTTATCTACAAAGAGTGTTATTTCCTTTTGAATTTTTTTGGATAGACCCTTTTGGTCTGTTGAGAGCGCTAAAATAGGACATATTTTTCTTTTATCACAAGAAAAGGAATGAAAGAGATCAAAAATCTTTCGAATTCTCATAATAGGAGATAAGGGTGAGTTTTTTTGAGTCCAATCATCAAATTGGTGATTATAGGTTTGAATAATTGAAATGATAAGATCTTCTTTACTTGCGAAGTGGTCGTAAAGACTGGGCTTTTTAATATCGATTCTATTAGCAATATCTTGAAAGCTAAATCCATTATAGCCATGTTTTTGTAATAAAGCCCTACCTTCTCTTAGAATTTTTTCTCTGGTTGGTATTTTATTCATTTTTTTCTTTCCTACCTATAGATAGGATGATATCCTACCTTTAGGTAGGTGACAAGAAAATTATACTTCGAGATATTATTTGATCACCTCATCCTTAAAAAGGGTGAAAAAAGGAGAAACTAAATGAAAAATGATAATAATAAAGTCTTTGTCTTAGGAAGCTCTAGAATCCCATTTGCTAAAAGCCAAACTCACTACAAAAATGTAACACGTAAGGATTTAATGATTGCTGCACTTAATGGGTTAATTGATCAGAAGAAATTAAAGGGACAACTTATCGATGATGTAGCGTTAGGTGCAGTGATGAATAGTTCCTCCGATTTTAATTTGGCTCGAGAAGTGATTTTATCGACGAGTTTAGATCCTAATTCTCCAGCTTATAATGTGCAGCGTGCTTGCGGATCAGGTCTAGAAGCTGCATGGCATATAGCTTTAAAGGCTCATACGGGTTCCATTGATATCGGAGTCGCTGGTGGTGTAGATACCAACAGCGATTTACCAATCGAGGTCTCAGCAAATTTCCAAAAAATCCTTCTACAACTTAATGCCTCTAAAACGACTGTGGATCGATTAAAAACTTTAAGTCAGTTACGATTGAAAGATCTTGTTCCTAAAACTCCCCTCATAGATGAGCCTAGAACTAAGTTATCCATGGGAGACCATTGTGAACTCATGGTTAAAGAATGGCAAATTAGTCGAGAAGCACAAGATGAACTGGCTTTAGTCAGTCACACCAATGGAACAAAGGCCTATGATTCTGGATTTTATGATGATCTCGTTGTACCCTATTTAGGTCTCAAAAGAGATGGAACTCTGAGGGGCGATACTTCTTTAGAAAAATTGGCAAAATTAAAGCCGGCATACGATTTAGAAAATGGTACTTTAACAGCGGGTAATAGTTCTCCCTTAACCGATGGTGCTGCGAGTGTTTTAATTGGTAATGAAAAAGGAGCCAATAAATTGGGGCTTTCTCCTCTGGCAAAATTGATTGATTTTCAAACAGCAGCCGTTGATTTTGTGCACGGAGCTGGGCTTTTAATGGCTCCAACTCAAGCGGTATCTACTTTACTGGAAAGAAACAAGCTGTCTTTTCAAGATTTTGATTACTTTGAAATTCATGAGGCTTTTGCTGGGCAAGTTCTTTGTAATTTGAAGGCTTGGGAATCTAGAGAGTATTGTCAAAATATCCTTAAAATCAATCATGCTTTGGGACCTATCAATCGCCAACGCCTCAATACGGTGGGAAGCAGTTTATCTCTCGGCCATCCCTTTGCTGCGACGGGAGCAAGAATTCTCGGTACACTTGCCAAGCTTCTTTCGCAAAACAAGAATAAACGCGGATTGATTTCTATTTGTACGGCAGGAGGCATGGGAATTGCGGCCATTGTAGAATCAGTGTAGGAGTTAAAGAGAGTTAAACTTTGCCGATGGACATGTTAATTTTAAAATAGTTCCCACAGCTGTCGTTGGCAACTCAACTTTCTTCTCAGTGGGTGTCACGCCATCGGCGATACAACTCCATTGAATAGAGATAGACTTTTGCTTTCCTGGCGAAGGGTCACCAATAAACTTCGGATGAACTTTATAGTTACAAGCTTTTTTATTATCGCAGTACTTTGCCACTGGAGAAGTCACATTCCCAAATGAAACCTCACCACTGGCTCCATAAGTAGCCTCCATGATTTTTATCGCTGTGGGAATCTCAGCAAAGGCCTCTGGCTTCGGAACGCATTTTAAATCCACATTGACTTCAGGTCTTAAATCTATCAAAGAAAGATTTAAAGGTGCCGATTCTTTTCTCCCCCTGCAAGTGTACTCCATCGAAATATTTTTTGGAGGTGTTTTACCTTTCTCATTAAGTTGGCCAATATTAAATCTACAAAACACTTTTCTATCGCACAGTTCATGAATTTTTTTATCCACTTGGTCATCATTACTGACGGATGATATAAGATTTATAATGGATTGATTTTCAAGTGCCTCAAAGTTTTCTTTTAAATATTTTTCAGGAACATAGGCTGTCACACCCGGCTCATCTATCGTCTTGCAAGAAAAAACGGGCACGCCCGGCAGCAAGTTGTTTATTCTCTCAATAGAATCTCCGTTAATAGTGTTTAAACCTTTGCAGTTTATCAAAATATAGCTAACGTCCGAAAGTCCAATCGTTCCCCAAATTTGAGCCTCATAATATTTTCCTAATTTAATGATATTGGGATTTTCAGTCGCATAGGAAAATGAATGAACCATACGCCGACGATCTTCGTTGTAAGTCAGGGAATCCCCGTTGGTCCATGTGGCGCGGGTTTTTAAATAATCTTTAAAAACCATAATGATATTTCCATAACCAGTAGCATAACGATGCTCCTGTATATTGGGGTGACTGACCAGAGGAACTAAAAAGGTATACTTGGGTTTGACCTGTTGAGGGTATGTCTGTTGAGATTCAAACGCTTCAATTTTAAATCCAGTCAACTTATTTTCAACGTCAAGTCGATAATCTCTGTTTAATTGCCCATTGGAAGTTCTAGTTTCATGCTGGTTTTTAAATCCATTTTTGGCAATTTTCTCAATATTCTCTAAGTTCACGGCCATTTGTAATGAAGTATTTTTAAAGAAATCAAAGTTAGGATTTTCATTGTCGGATTGACTTTGCTTGGGTTGCTCAATTTTTCG
>Ga0154020_10009900_pt1 | contig 10951 bp, 7 predicted proteins | sample Klosneuvirus_201_FD_109709 | JGI IMG/M metagenome (GOLD analysis project Ga0154020, IMG submission 109709) | Active sludge microbial communities from wastewater, Klosterneuburg, Austria - Klosneuvirus_20160825_MG | ecosystem: Engineered > WWTP > Aerobic digester > Activated sludge | place...
CTGGGGATTCGGGAAATGATCCTACAGTGATGTTATGCCGCCCCAGGCCCGACGCCTCAAGCCCTTGGGCCAAAGTTGGCACAGTTGGTACCCTCGGCGCACCTAACGGGCGTGTGGCACAAACAAGCACGCTGGCGTCAGGGAATAGTGCCGTTGTCTCGCCTTTTATTGCTCACCAGCAGTCATTAACCCACTCAGACCCCGCTGAGACGGAAATTTTGGATGGTGAAAAAACGCGGATTGTCAGTAGGGCCAACGGCCCAAAAATACCTCATGGTTGGCTGGTCGCAGTTACAGGAACCGACGCCGGGAGGGACTGGCGCATACAATTGGGGAAAAACTCGATTGGGCGCGGCAACGCGGTGAATATTTCACTCTCCGATGATTCTGTTTCGGCGCTCCACGCGTTACTTTGGGTTGACCTTGATGGCAAAGTTACGTTGGTTGATCGGGATTCGAGTAACGGCACCTTCGTAAATAAAAAGCAGGTTTTTGTCCCAACTACGCTCGAACACGACGCCCTGATCCGCTTTGGCGAACGTAGCGTATTACAATGGGTTGTGTTTACCCAGTCAACACTCACTTGAATTTGTCGAAAACACCTGACAAGACAACTCAATGTGCCCGGCAAATCCGAGGGTATTCTTCCGTTTGCCAATCACTGTGATCATGCGAAGACTCCGCATTTAGCAAGCGCTTACTTGCAATTGTAGGTCCTCCCTCACTGGCACAAAAAATGAATTGGCCCAAACATTGGACGCCGATCGGGGTCTTGGCGTTACTTCCGCGCTACCTCGTTATTTTTGGGCGCGCCAAAAAGCGCCCATCCAATTTTTTCCACCGACACTACTCAATGAAGAAAATATGCCATTCGACATCCATGAAATAAAACCACCTAACTAATCATAGCCACTTAGCGGAGCGCTCTTCGCATCAAATAGGCCTTACAGCAAAACTTGATCGTTTTCGGCAATGGTTTAAAACAAGAATTTTGACAAATTTTACGCAATTCATCCCCCAACTCCTCAAAACTGAAACCAAAATGCCATTGGATTTGTACGTAACAAAATGTTTATAATCCAACAACCTACTGCTTTAAGTGGGCAACAATCGTGGCTTTAGTGCAAATATCATTTTAGACAGGGGATTTTATGAACAAAGCGTTACGTTTCATAGGGGGAGGCTTACTCATTGTTGCCTTGGTTGCTGGATGTACGGCCAATGAGCCAAGACGAGGCGGCGCTGGCGCCCCTCTGTACTTCACCGATTTTTCAGAAGTCAGCAAAACTGCAGCTTTCTCACCCAAGGGTGACGGCAATTGGACCGTCAACAAAGTGACCTTCAGTGGTTTTTACCCACAACAGCTGGCTTCGCGCTACGGTTACAAGTTCCGCGATGAACGCGACACATCCACGGGTGTTGGCCAATTGCTGCAAGTTTCAAATATTTCAGTTCCAGCCTACATCCAGACCAAGGAACAAGTCAGCGCTGGGCAAAACCCCAACTTACTGAATGTGATCACCCCGCATAGCGTTGGTGACTTCACAGCTGAGACAGCGCTGGTATTCTATTCAGGCCGGGCTGCCAATTACGATGATGCAGCGGATAAAGAGCGCGCGATCGAGTTACGTCGTCGAGCGGGTGCGGGGATCGTTTTCCGCTATCAAGATCCGAACAACTATTACCTCCTGCGCACAGGCGGTGAGAACGGTATCGAGATTGGCAAAATGGTTAATAGCCAGTACACAACCTTGAAGTTTGTACCGACAGAGCGCTTGGAAAATTTCTTGATGCCGGAACGCTCAGTCGTGTTGAGGGTTGTTGCACGCGGCACTCAGATTGATACCTATGTAGATAACAATCTCATAGCCCGAGTTCAAGACACGACATTCCCGATTGGTCAGGTTGGTATAACCACATTCCGCATTAAGGCCGGTTTTCTGTATTTTTCGCTGTGGGAAGATTTCGGGCCTAACTTACCCTATTTTTGATTTTCACTTAAAGCCCTCAACCTGTGTAGAGGGCTTTTTTAAGGCCATGTTTGCTCCGGTAAGCATGGCTTTTCAACAAAAATATCCAAGATTCAGTTTAAAGGAAGCAAGGACATGGGGCCTGCACCTCCTCGCCAAAGCAATGATTCTTCACATTGCTCTCACCATGCGTTTGTTTCGCTCAACTATAGGCAACGACCAGTTTTTGCGGAACATTTCAAGGAGTTGTTAACCCGCTTGTTCGGCAATTTCCTTTGCTTGATCGCACTAACGGTTCTGTGCGCTCAAAATGCACATGCTGTGTCGAGCATTCGCCACCAACCGGTTTTGGCAGTATGGGTGTGGGGCGATAATGCCGAAGCTTCAGCATCGTTGGTCCAGAAAAAGCGCGCACTCCTTGATTTAGTTTCGGAACAGTCAATGCAGCGTGAGTTTTTCCACAGCGTGCTTGGTCAAGGAATAAATCGGATTTATCTAAACGTCAATCTCGACACCGCTGGTACTTTTGTTTTTGCGAATCATCTTGTTGAATTATCCCGATTTATTCGCCGCGCCCATGCTCACCAGATCGAGGTTTTCGCCCTTTTTGGCGACACCGCTTATGTACTTCCGCAGGGGCACGGGGCGATTGTTGGTGAGCGCGGTTTGTTGAACGCGATTTTAGCTTTCAATGCCCTTTATCAGGAAGGCTTTGACGGTATTCAAAGCGACATAGAGCCTTATTATGACGGTGAATCCGGGGCGCCTACGGACCTCTCGTCAGTTGGTCCTCCGTATCTTGAAATCACGGCCCGGATAGCTGAGCGTATCGCCGCTTATCGACGTGCCAGTGAGCGCCCTTTCGTTTTTGAAGCAGCGATTCCCTTCTGGTATGGCATGCCGGGTGATGATGGATCGGCACCCAAGGAAATCAGTTATGCCGGTAAGGTTGCCACCATGGACTGGCATATTCTTGGCTTAGTCGATTCGGTAGCAGTGATGGCTTATCGAGATATTGCCGGAGGTGCGAATGGGTTGATCGCTTTGGCAGCTCCAACATTACAAATCGCTGACATCTTGCGCAAGGACGTACTCATCGCTTTAGAAACGCAAAAACCCAATCCGCGCTTCGGGGTAACAGCCAACTTGACCCTCTATGAAGAGGGCAGGAGGGGGCTAAAACGAATAATGAGAAGTATCGCCGAGCACTATGCCGAGCATCCAGCCTATCGCGGGATCGCCCTGCATCATTACGCATCTCTGATTGACTTGGGTATAGGCCGGGAAATCGACGAGACCTTGCTCGCTCGTGGCGTGGTATGGACCAAAGATGCTGCCAGCAGCGTTCGTCTTTGGGATGTCAGTGGTAATTATGGTAACTATGGCAATTACGCACGCAATAATAAAATTCACTCTGGAGAGGAAAATGCGCGCTTGGTGATTGATGTCGATACTCAAGGCGGCTGGGGCTCTGGTATCAGTTTCCTGTTTTCTTCTCCAGAAACAAAACGCTTTCTCAACGGTGACGTTTTCGACGCTATTGAAGTCATTTGGTGTAGCAATATTGATTCAGTACTTCAACTTGCTGATGCCCGCTGGCATGACTTAGATGACTCGGTTCCACTTGGCAACTTGCCTAAAAGCGATGGTGTCGCTGTCAGCCAGAGGATACCGCTGGGGCAACCGCATCCTATTTGGGGCGTAACAGTCGGGGAAGACCCGCGCTTTGTGTATTCTGGAAGTAGTGAGTACGGATGGATTGATCGTTCCCGGCTAGCCAGCATGTTTCTTCGCTTTCCCGCACCGCAGAAGGGCTATTTTGAGTTGATTGAATTGAGCTTTGTGAAAAACGATGCACCTGCGGCATTGAGCCCTAATACAGCCAAAAACTGTAAACAGCAAAGTTAGCAATGATTGACTTTTTAGCTTGGTTTTTTGTCTGTTTTACATTGATCAATATGTTGTTGGCTTTGCTGATTTGCGCTCTGTCGGCTATCGCTCTGAGACGGGAGAAGTCCTGGATGGTTGATTTCGAAAAGCGCTTGAGCGAGCGCTGGGCTGTCTATCCCCCAATCTCGGTAGTTATTCCTGCATTCAATGAAGAAGACTCAATTGTCGCCTCAGTTAAAGCCGTTTTGAATTGCCGTTATCCGGCAATCGAGGTGGTGGTGGTCAATGATGGTTCATCTGACTCGACCTTGACAACGATGTTTTCCGCTTTTCCACTGGCACCACTGCTTGCCCCGAAAACATCTGGGCTGACCAGCGAACCAGTCCGTGGTGCCTGGATCACCGCAGATTGCCAACTGAGCCTTCTAGATAAGCATAATGGGGGTAAAGCAGATGCGATCAACGCCGGTATTAACTTAGCTCGCAGCCCGCTCGTCTGCGTCGTTGATGCGGATACAATAGTTCATCGGGACACGCTTTTGCATTTGGCTGAACCGTTTTTCGATAACCCTAACATGGTGGTCACCGGCGGCTTTATTCGCCTGAGACCACCGGTCAAAGGCGGGCTTTCCCGCGTTCTCTATTGGCTGCAGGAACTCGAGTTTGCCCGGAGTTACGGCTGTTTTCGTGCGGGGCTCAATCTTATCCACGCCAATGTAATTATTTCTGGAGCGCTTGGACTTTTTCGACGTGCGACAGTAATTGAAGTTGGGGGCTACGACCCGTTGGCCGTTGGCGAGGACATGGAATTGGTTCTGCGCTTGCACGAGCACTGCTTGAGCAAGGGGCGTCCTTACGCTATTGCCCAGATAGGCCACGCTACTTGTCAGACAGCCGCCTGCGACAATCTGGATATGTTGCGTCGCCAACGTCTTCGCTGGCAACGTGGATTACTTTCTTCACTAAACGCGTACCGTAGCCTGCTCTTCAAATCAAAAGCCGGGAATGTCGGGATGATCGCACTCCCCTACCTTTTTATATTCGATGTGTGTGGGCCGTTTATTGAACTGACTGGGCTGGTCTATCTGTTCGCCGGGTTAGCTGCAGGATGGCTGCACACCGATTGGTTGTGGTCGCTCGGTGCTATTTTCTTTCTAGCTGCTGCAAACAACATGCTTTGCCTGTTTATCGATAGCCTTTATCTTGAGCAGCAACTTCCCCCGCTCGCACGCTTGCGGATGTTTCTCATCAGTCTGCTGGAGCCCTTTGGTTATCACTGGCTTAATCTCTGGTGGCGAATTCGCGGCAGCACTTCCTATCTGACCTCGATACAAACACGCACGACCTGGAGCATGCGCCAGAAAAAATTATGATACGTGTTATTCTCGGAACTGGCTTAGAAGCCAAAATCCATTGCATTTCTGATTTGTTTTTTTCAATTGGCAGGGCCTCCAAGAACGCCGTAGTGACCCCCATGCCTGCGGTTTCCGCCCGGCACCTTGAAATTACTTGGGAACTTTCAGGTTATCGCCTTCGCGATCTTGATAGCAGTAATGGTGTCTGGCTAGCGCAACGCAGAATCAAGGAGGCATGGCTGGAACACACCCTAGAATGCTTTTTAGGAAATCTTTACTGTAGACTGGAGGTATGCGATCCGCAACTGGTCTCTGAGTCTTACGGAAAATACTTGCTGGCCAGTGAATCGTGTCGGTTCGGTCGCGCTCCGGATAACGATTGGGTCATATCACACCCTACTGTTTCGCAGCATCACGGTTGTTTCATCCGTGAAGGCGCGAATGTATTGGTCGAAAACCTCAGCCCACAAGGGATCAAAGCCGATGGACTGCCGGTTTGTCGTACGCCACTAGCGACAGGGAGCGTAATCGAAATCGGGTCAGTGGTTGTTAAGCTTGATACAGAACTACTGAATCTCGGCGCCGACCTTACCCTAAGCGAAGCAAGCCCTATCTCCACTGAAGGCGAAACTGAGCTACAGGTTCACGGCAAGTTGGGACGAGAACAAGCAGAACTACTCGCTAAAAAACTTAGGCAACTAAGAGCCCGTGGGGCAATCACTATCCGGCTCGATTTGGCAAATTGTAGCCAATTGCATCCTCGGTCTTTGGAAGTTCTGCTTGAAGAAGTTGGCCGGACAAGTAAGCGATCACGCTTGCTCCTCCTCAATCCATCGATCAGTGTGCGACGGGCGCTCGCTTTGGCTAATGCTGAACAGACCTTAACTTGCATTCGGAGATCAATTTGAGTCACTCACTGGAACCCCCGGAAACTCTTGGCGACTTCCGTATCGACGATCTTATTTCTGATAGCGGCGGCATGGGAGACGTGTTTGCGGCATACCAGCTTTCGGTGAAACGAAAAGTCGCTGCAAAAGCATTGAAAACTGCTTTTTTGCACGATGAAGAAATCCGGCGACGTTTTGAGGAAGAGGCTATCTTTTTGGCCCGGCTAAATCACCCGGGAATTGTAAATGTGCTTGCCTTTGATGCCGAGCGACTAGTTATTTTCATGGAGTTTCTTGAAGGTCATCCGCTTGATCGTTACCTGCGCAATGAGGCTAACCTTCCTCAAGCGCTACCCTCGGAAGAAGCCCTGTACATAATGGATCAAGTTCTTGCCGCTCTTGGTCACGCTCATAACCACGGCTTGGTTCATCGAGATGTCAAGCCTAGCAATATTTTTGTGGCACCAAACGCTCAAGTCAAACTTACTGATTTCGGTATAGCAAAAATCATTGGCCAGGAAAACTTGGAAACTACCCGCCTGGGGTTGGGTTCACCGTCGTACATGGCACCCGAACAAATCATGGGTGATTTGCTGGATGGACGAACCGATATCTATTCCGCTGGAATTGTTCTTTACCAAATGCTTACTGGACAGATGCCTTTTTCGGGGAAAACCTACGAAGAAATAATTGTCCGACATATTCAGAATCAGGTACCTAGCCCAAGCGAAATCATTACCGACCTACCCCCGCTCTTGTGTGAAATCGTTCTTACTGCAACTGCCAAGAAACCAGAGGACCGTTTTCAATCTGCCGAAGCATTTCGGCGTGCCTTGTCTCAGGTGCGTCAGGTGCCTGGACTTACGGCGCCGGCAACTAAACCTCGCATCAGCACGCCCATGCTTTTTTCTATAGGTTCCATGGTAGTTGCCACTTCCGTTGTCGCATTGTTAATGCTCAGAACTCCGCAACACGGCGCGCTGCAAGTCCTCTCCAACGAACCAGCAGAATTATGGATTGATGGCAAACGGTATGGAGATACTCCTGGGTCATTGCCAAATCTTTCGGTTGGTCAGCATCAAGTAACCATCCTGCAGCCAGACTTTCTGGAAATCCAACGTAAGGTCGAAATTCGTCCGGAGCAAGCAACGACAGTAGAAGTTATTTTTCCGGCCGCTGGTTTTTTGAGAGTTGCCTCAAGCCCCCCCGGAAAGAGCGTCATGATTTCGGGAAAGCCAAGGGGAACAACGCCTCTTTCTCTAAAGTTACCAGTCGGCGCACACAGCGTCGAAATTGATGGTCAATCACGGACCGTTACTGTGCTTGAGGGCGGTGAGCACCTCGAGGCTTTTCCATGAAAACGTTGATCGTTCGGCAAGTGTCACCTTGCACCATACTCGTGTTTTTGCTGGCACTGCTATCTACCAATCTCTTTGCCGAAAGCAGCGAAGATGATTTGATTGAGGAGTTTAACCATCTAGTTCGTGAATACCGCTTTGCCGAAGCGCAGGGCGTCCTTGATAGGGCGGTTACCGCACATCCCGGTAATGTGCTGTTTCCGATGCAATTGGTTTCGTTCAAAGCAACACTACGTGGCTACGTTGATGTACAGCAAAACATCATCACTGAAGAAGCCGCAACTAATCCCGGTCGTGCGTTGCGCTCTGCTCAACGTATTTTGGCCGTACAACCCGAACATGAGCGGGCGAAGAGCGTGGTTGCTATGCTATCCAACGAAGTATCGCGACGAATTGAACCACTCCTCGAACAATGCAAAAAAGAAATGCAGAGGGGTGAAACCGATGCGGCCCGTGAAACCCTTGCCAACTTGTTATCGCTGGATCCGACCGAGCCGAGAATTAGGATCTTGCTAAATACCATGGAGGAAAGATCTGAAGATCATGCGCGAGCGCAAGAGGAAGAGGTACGTAAAACACTCACTAAAATTGAGGTTATGAACAAGTCCAGTCGCCTCTCTGTAACCAGGAAAGAAGATGTCAATCGCCTACAACGTGCAGTGGAGCGCGGCTTGGTCCAGAAACCGGGTGATGAGCACTTGGTAGCTTTGGCGCGTCGTGCGCAGGAGGTTCTTAGTAAGGGTGCGAGCAAAGATGAGCAACAGGTTTCCCAGTCACTAGCTAAAACTGTTGCCAGCTATGGTGAATCTTCGGAACAGCAAATGGAGAAAGGGAAAAGATTTTTGTCCGACGGTCGCTTCAGCGAAGCCGAAGCGATTTTTTCAGGCTTGGTTCGCTCAGGAGGCCTAACCACGATCGCAATTTCCTATATTTATCAGGGAATAGCGCGCTTGGCGCAAACGCGGGTTGCGGACATCTCGATGGCACGCCAGCAGCAACTCAAAGCTCGTGGCAGTTTTGTAAATGCCTTGCGCTTCGATGGCAATGCCACTTTGCCTGCAGGGTATGAAAAATACGCCAGGGAGCTTTCGGAAGCCCGACAGCTACTTTAGTTTGATCGGCTTGATACGCCGCAGTTAAATTTTTCAATTTGACCCCTAGCGTTTGAACTAGGACCTGTTCACATTAGCCGATTTGTTTTTATCTCCCAAAATGTGGAGTTGAACGAGACGCTGTGGTTACGGACAGCAGATTTGTTGCCGGGAAAACCAAGGTTATCAAATAAGCCGGTTTTTTGCGTTGACCCTAGGGCCAGCCGTTGTTTCTGTAGTCTTAGCAGAGCCGCCGCAAGGCGGCTTTTTCGTTCCTGTGCTGCGGCAAGTCAGGAAATCTGCATTGGTGACGTGAAACGAAGCGCCAAGTATTCCACCGCTATCAATACACCCACTCGGCCCGCCAGAACGTCCAGAGCAAACAGCATCTGGACAAAACCAGCACAGCGGCACTCACCACAAACTCAAAAATAGTTACAAATAACTGCATCACAGTTGCTAGAATTTGTCATAGTCATATGAATGTTGTTGGGAAACGCTGATTTAATTCCTTTCGTCGTTCCCGCGCAGGCGGGAACCCAGTCAATGCAACACTTCTGGATCCCCGCCTACGCGGGGATGACGAATTAATCAGCGGCTCCTTAGTTTCAGGGGAGAAATTCCATTGTGCAAAACGACCGCATCAGGATGAGCCAGACAACCCAGCTAGCGGCGGCACGCCCCGCCGGCTCGGCACGCTCAAATGACAATCCTGCCAGGCAATCTGGCAGAAGTTGTACCCGCACGGATCACCACAAAACAGATACTCGGAGACTTACCCGCAGCAGTTGAACCCGCATCAAAGCAATCAAGGAGACATATCATGGCCAAGAAAGCACTTTGTATCGGCATCAACAATTACCCCGGCACCCACATGGATCTGCAGGGCTGCGTCAACGACGCCAACGACTGGGCGGGTGCCCTGAGCGAACGCGGCTATGCCGTCACCAAGCTGCTCGATGCCGAGGCAACCAAGGCGGCAATGATGCAGGCAATGAGCAACCTGATCGGCAAGGCGTCCAAGAATGACAGTCTGGTCATCACTTTTTCCGGTCACGGCACCTACCAGCCGGATACCGATGGCGACGAAGCCGATGGGCTTGACGAGGCACTTTGCCCGTACGATCTACAAACCAACGGCCAGGCCCTGACCGACGACGAAATCAAGGGCCTCTTTGCCACGCGCAAGTCCGGTGTGCGTATTGTGCTGATTGCCGACAGTTGCCATTCCGGCACCGTTACCCGTGCGGCCAAGGCGGAAGACGATGCCGACACGCGGCCGCGCTTCATGCCGATGGGCAATTGGCTGCCCGACAAGCTGCTGCCGAAGAATCGTGCCGGTAAGCTGGCGGCAACTGTGGTTTCACCGCTGGGCGGCTCGCCCTTGCTCGCCGCCTATTCACGCATGCTCGGTGATTTGCTGCTTGCCGGCTGCAAGGAAGGCCCCAACAACTACAGCTACGACGCCCGGATCAACGGCCGCTACAACGGCGCTTTCACCTACTACGCGCTGAAAGCCCTGAAGGCGCTCAAGGCCGACGGCACTTACGCCGACTGGCACAAGGCGATGATCAAACACCTGCCCTCGGCGAGCTACCCGCAGTCGCCGCAAATTGTCGGCAGCGACACGGCACGCAAAGGCAAGGTTTTCGCCTGACCGGCGCGCCCCCGGCGCCCCAACCCCACCGAGGAGCCTCCCATGGCACAGCATCTCTACAAGATTCGCGGCACCCTGGACGACAGCTTGGGCGATAGCCTGGGCAACGCTCGCAGCCGCAAGGCCGGCGCGCCCATTCCGCTTTACCGCATGGTTCCCGGCGCTGCCCGCGACGGCGCCAGCGATGAAATCGAGGTGGCCGGCGACAGCGTGGTCCGGGTTGAACTGGACAATGGTTTCGTCCTTTGGTCGCGGGTCGATGACCTGACCCATGAATACGGCGCGCTGCCGTCAAGGGATGCCGGCGGTGCCTGGGAGTTTTCTCGACTGGCGCCACGCCGGGTAGTGAGTGACGATCGGGGCGGCGAACGCGGCATTGTCGGGCTGGGCATCCGGGTACTGGAGTTCTTCGGAATTAATCTGGTGGAGAAATCCGCCCGCAAACTCGGCATCATTTTCGAGCAGAAAATATTGGGGGATCATCCGCCCGGTCTTTATCGCCTCGACATGGCCGGCAAATTTCATCTGACGCCGCTGCCTAAAACCGAGTCGATTCCGGCCGATCAGGGCCCGATCCTGATTTTCCTGCACGGCACGGCATCGAGTACCGAGGGCAGTTTTGGCAAGCTGTGGGACCCAGCCAATAGCGAAGGCGGCCGGCTACGGCAGACGCTGGCGCCGCTTTACGGCAAGCGGGTATTTGGTCTTGAACATCGCTCGCTGAGCGAAAGCCCGCTGGCCAA
>Ga0154020_10009901_pt1 | contig 10951 bp, 10 predicted proteins | sample Klosneuvirus_201_FD_109709 | JGI IMG/M metagenome (GOLD analysis project Ga0154020, IMG submission 109709) | Active sludge microbial communities from wastewater, Klosterneuburg, Austria - Klosneuvirus_20160825_MG | ecosystem: Engineered > WWTP > Aerobic digester > Activated sludge | place...
ACTTATCCCGACCGCGGATCGGCCCGATGGTCGAAAGCGGAACTCGGATTGCGAACAAGAACCCTGGCAAATACCGAACCCAACTGTCCTGTGCCCCCCGCCGGGAGAAACCTGAGATGAGTATGGCCAACGTGAACTATCAGCGCACCCGCGAGATGACGATCGATGAGCTCCTTTTGGAGAACAGGATCGTGTTCCTGGTGGGTGAGATCAACCACGCCTCCGCGGCCCGCGTGATGATGCAAATGCTGTATCTGGAAAACCAGAAGCGGGGCTCGGAGATCAACTTCTACATCAACTCGCCGGGTGGCGCGGTGGATGACACGCTGGCGCTGTATGACACGATGCGGTTCCTGAGCTCGCCGGTGAGCACGTACTGCATCGGCCGGGCGTATAGCGGGGCGGCGGTGCTGCTGGCCGCGGGTGAGAAGGGCAAGCGGTATGCGCTTCCGCACGCCAAGGTGATGATCCACCAGCCGTATGGCGGGGTGGGTGGTCAGGCCGAAGACATCCGGATCCAGGCTGAGCAGATCATCAAGAGCAAGGAAGAGCTGAGCCGGATCGTGTCCAAGCACACCGGGCAGTCGTATGAAACGGTGCGTCGGGATGCCGAGCGCGACAAGTACTTTGACGCGGAGCAGGCCAAGAGCTACGGGCTCGTGGATGAGGTGTTGACGGAACCCCCGAAGGTGAAGTGACGGCGGTATTGGGCGTTTGACATTGGCAAGAAATGGGCGTTGCGGCGGGTTGGCGGATGCCAACGGCCGAACACCTTGAGAGGTGAATATGTCTGGCACGCTAGTTCCAATCGTGATTGAGAAAACAGGCCGCGGCGAACGGGCTTATGACATCTACTCGCGGCTGCTGAAAGACCGGATCATTTTCATCGGCGGCGGCATCGATGACGACATCGCGAACCTGACGATCGCGCAGCTGTTGTTCCTGGCCAACGAGGACAGCAAGGCGGACATTCACATGTACGTGAACTCGCCGGGCGGCAGCGTGTCGTCGGGATTGGCGATGATTGACACGATGAACTTCATCCAGCCGGATGTGTGCACGTACATCATGGGCCAGGCGGCGAGCATGGGGAGTTTGATCGCTTGCTCGGGGACCAAGGGCAAGCGGTTCTCGCTGACGAATGCTCGGAACCTGATGCACCAGCCGTTGATCGGCGGGGTGCTGGAGGGGCAGGCGACGGACCTTGAGATCGAGGCCCGCGAGATGCTGCGGATTCGCGATCGGCTGTACGAGATCTATGCCACGCAGACGGGCCAGACGCGCGACAGGATCGCGGCGGACTGCGACCGCAACAAGTGGCTGGATGAGAAGGAAATGCTCGAGTACGGGCTGATCGACAAGGTCCTGACGAAGATGCCGCACATGGAGCGGAAGCGCGACGTCGAGGATTAAGGCGGTTCCTTCGGCAGCAGCCCAGATTCAGCGGCATTTCTGTTGACATCCGTGCGCCCGCGCGTGAAGCTGTTCAGGCGATGGGGTGAAAGGATGTCGGCATGAACAGGGCGCGGTGCGCGGCTGTGGTGGCATTGGCGACTCTGGCGGGTCGCGCGCAGGCGCTGCCGCCGGGGTTCATCCGGACGCTCTTGGTTCAGGATTTTGGGGCGGTGACGTCGATCGCGCCGTTGCCGGGCGGGCGGGTGCTGTACGCGGACCTGTACGGGCGTGTTTCGATTGCGACGGCCGGGCAGCCCTCGCTTCCGTTAATCGCCATCAATGATGTTTCGGTTGCCGATGAGCGCGGCCTGCTGGGGATCACGGTTGATCCGGCGTTCGGGACCAACGGGTACTTCTATGTGCTCTACACGACGGCGGGACCGTACAACCGGGTGGCTCGGTTCACGGTGGTCAACGACACGGTGGACCCGGCATCGCGGGTGGTCATCTGGCAGAACCCGGGGCTCTGCCTGGGCGCTTCGCACCAGGGCGGCGGGATCAACTTCGGGCCCGATGGCAACCTCTACATCGCCACCGGGGACCAATACGACACGCCGAGCAACGCCCAGACGCTGGTGAACCAGCACGGCAAGATCCTGCGGCTGGCGCCGGACGGGTCGATCCCGCCGGACAATCCGTATGTGAACACGCCGGGGGCGCAGCCGGCGATCTGGTGCCTGGGTCTGCGCAATCCGTATCGGTTCACGATCGATCAACCCACGGGGAACCTGTGGATCGGTGATGTCGGTGAGAACACGTACGAGGAGATCAACCGCGGGCATGTGGCGGCGAACTTCGGATGGCCGTTCATGGAGGGACCCAACTGCAGCATCTCGAACTGCTCACAGTACACCCTGCCTGTGTCGTGGTATCTGCACCACGACCCGGTGTACACGCCTATGGAGGCCGCGGTGATCTGCGGACCGATCTATCGGGGGAGCGCGTTTCCGGCGGAGTATCACGGGAACCTGTTTTATGGGGACTTTGGCAACGGGTGGATCAAGCGGCTGGTGTTTGATCAGTCGGGGCAGGTGATCGCGAACCTGGACTTTGATGCGCCGGAGCAGTGCCGGACGCTGGTGGATTTGAAGCTGGGGCAGGACGGTTGCCTGTACTACGCGCAGATTCAGGAAAGCGTGAATGGGCCGGCGGGTGTTTACCGGATCGCGGCGACGCAGGGTGCGAACCAGGCGCCGGTGGTGGTGGCCGCGGGGCAGCCGCAGCAGGGCAATGCGCCGTTGACGGTGCAGTTTTCAAGCGCGGGGACGAGCGACCCGGACAACGGGCCGCAGGCGTTGAGTTATCTGTGGACGTTTGGTGATGGGCAGACGTCTACGCAGCCGTCGGTATCGCACGAGTACACGCAGCGCGGGCTGTATCAGGCGACGCTGGCGGTGAGCGATGGGGCGGACACGGTGACGTCACCACAGATATCGATCACGGTGGGGCACGCGCCGGTGCCAGTGATCGCGACGCCGGTGGAGGGGTTTGAATACAGCGCGGGTGACACGATTAACTACTCGGGAACGGCGACGGATATTGAGGATGGGACGCTGGGGGCGTCGGCGTTTACGTGGAAGTTTGTCATTGCCCATCTGAATCACGAGCATCCGCTGATGGCGCCGGTGAGCGGTGTGCAGGGTGGGAGCTTTGTGATACCGACGACGGGGCATGATCCGGAGCACACGCATTACCGGATTTACCTGACGGTGCGGGACTCGGACAACATTCCAACGACGGTGGCGCGGGACATAGTGCCGCGGGAGTCGGTGATTGACTTTGCCACGGTGCCGTCGGGAATCCCGTTGTTCCTGGATGGTCGGGCTCTGGCGACTCCGGAGGAGTATGAGAGCCTGGTGGGGTTCCACCACGAAGTGACAGCGCAACCGAGCTTTGTCATCAACGATTCGACGTACTACTTTGATCACTGGTCCAACGGGCAGCCGGCGAGCTTCTCGTTTACGAGCCCGGTGGGCGGGTTATCGCTCACGGCGGTGTATCGCGTGGCGTGCAATGCGAACTGTGATGAATCCACGGTGCCGCCGATCCTGAACGCCAATGACTTTCAGTGCTTTTTGAACCGGTACGCGATGGGTGATCCGTATGTGAACTGCGACGGGTCCACGGTGCCGCCGGTGGTGAACGCCAACGACTTCCAGTGCTTCTTGAACGCGTTCGCGGTCGGGTGTTCACGATAGTGGGGGGTGGTATCATCGCGGCTCATGCGTACACCTGTTGCGATGCTGGTCTTCAACCGACCGGAACACACGGCTCGGGTCTTTGAGGCTGTTCGTGCTGCGCGGCCGCGGACGCTGCTGGTTGTCGCTGATGGGGCCCGCGAAAGCAAGGCCGGAGAACACGAAACTTGCCGCAAGACGCGGGCGGTGTTTGACGCCGTGGACTGGCCGTGCGAAGTGGTGCGGCTCTTCAGCGATACGAACATGGGGTGCGGGCGGCGGATCGGGTCGGGGATCACCGAAGTGTTTGAGCGGGTAGATCGGTGCATCTTCCTGGAGGATGACTGCCTGCCGGACCCGACGTTCTTTCCGTATTGCGAGGACCTGCTTGAGCGGTACGCGGATGATGACCGGGTGATGGCAGTTTCGGGGGATGGATTTGCCGCGGACCTGGGGGGGATCAGGTTTCCGCACTCGTACTTCTTCACGCGGTACGTTCACATCTGGGGGTGGGCGACGTGGCGGCGGGCGTGGTCGCACTTTGACCTTTTGACGAAGGAGTGGCCGGCGGTGCGGGACTCGTCGCGGCGGCGGCGGGAGGTGCTCGGTGCGGGTGATGAAGGCCGGTTCTGGACGGAGTGGTTTGAAAGATGCCACCAGAATCCCGGGGATACCTGGGATGTGCCGTGGGTGTTCAACTGCTGGATGGCGGGGGGGATTTCGATCTGTCCGGACCGGAACCTGGTGAGCAACATCGGGTCGGATGGCACGGGCACGCACGGCGGGAAGCCTTCGCCGTATGCGGATATGAAGCGGAGGCCGATGGCGTTTCCGATGCGGCACCCCGAGGAAGTGCGGGTGAATGGGGCCGCGGACCGGTGGGCGTATCAGTACTTCTTCGCGGGCGATCGGCGGGCGCGTTGGAAGCGGTGGTTGAGGAGCCTGCGTCGCTAGGACGACGGGTCGGGTAGCATCTTGGCCCGTGGGTTGATTTTCTTACCGCAGCGCGAGACCTTTATGACGAATGCGATTCTGGTGATATTGGCGCTGGCCGTTGTCGGGCTGGCCGCGGGCCAGTGGGTGCAGGCCAAGCGGATCAGGCGGATTCGCAAGCGGCTGAAGCGGAGCATGCACGTGGGGCCGGAGGATCACCTGCGGCTTCAGAAGCAGGTGTATGACCAGATGCTGCGAGTGGACTGCGCGGCCGCGGGCCTGAAGACTCGGATGGCGCCGGAGTTTCGCAGCGAGTGGGGTGAGGACACGCTGCTCTATGAGTTATTTCGCGGGCAGACGACGGGCGTGTATATCGAGGTGGGCGCACTGGATGGGAAGCGGTGCTCGATCTCTTGGGTGTTTGACGCGATCGGGTGGTCGGGGCTGCTGGCTGAGGCGGTGCCGGAGATGTACAAGCGGTGCGTGAAGAACCGGCCGTACGCGAAGATCGTGCAGGCCGCGCTGGCGGCCAAGGGGAGCACCGGGACCACGGAGTTCATGGTTCCGGTGGATGATGAGAAGGAGCCCAGCCCCAGCAGCTATCGTGCACACGAGGGCATGGGGACCGATCACATCGCGATGATCGAGAAGACCAACGCGCAGGTGCAGAAAGTGGTGGTGCCGCTGTCGTGGATGGATGTGGAGCTGGAGCGGGCGGGGTTCACGAAAGTCGATTTTGCGGTTATCGATGTGGAGGGTGGGGAGCTGGACCTGCTGCGCGGGTTTGATCTGGCGAAGTGGCGGCCGCGGGTGCTGGTGGTGGAAGACAACTCGCTGGGGAAGGACAACCGGGTGTTGGACCACCTGAAGGGTGCGGGGTACGAGAGCGTGATGTGGATCGGGGCCAACCGGGTGTACATCCGGGGCGATGATTCGGAGATGCGGGGGCGGTGTTCACGGGTGAGCGAGACGGTGTATTCGCCGTTTGTGAAGGTGAAGAACGCGCACGGGAACGAGGATCACCGGCTGGGATAAGTGCGGCGGAATCGAGGGAAGGGGCTTACGAACAAGGAGAAGAACGCGGCCGCGCGGAGGGGTAGCTCCGTGCGCGGTATGCTCGCGTTATCGAAAGGACTCCCATGCCTGTGATGACCGGATTGTCGGGGAACGAGATCTTCTGCCTTCACCAGCGGGGCATGAGGCCCGGGGACCTGGTGGTGGGGAACAGCGTGTTCAGCGTGGGGTTCATGGGGGCGATCGGCTCGGGGCTGCGGACGCTGGCGGGTGGTGAGGTGACGCAGATCACCAGCATCATCCACGAGGGGCGGCAGAAGTCGCTGGAGCGGATGGTGGGGGAGGCGAAGAAACATGGGGGGATCGGGATCACGGGCGTGACCAGCGAACTGGTGCAGCACGCGGGCAACGTTGAGTTCTTGTCGCTGGGGTCGTGCGTGCATGGGGATGGACAGGGGCCGGAGGAGATGGCGTTTTCTTCGTGTGCGGATGCGCAGGAGCTGTATTGCCAGATGGACTGCGGGTTTCATCCGATCAAGTTTGTGTTTGGAAACGTGGCGTACTCGATCGGGATCGGGGGCGGCATTGGCGGGGCGCTGCGGGGGCTCAGCCGCGGGGAGATTCCGCAGTTCACGGAGATTTTCAATACGACGCGGCACCTGGCGCTGCAGCGGATTTCGGCGGAGGCCAAGGCCGCGGGGGCGAATGCTGTGGTGGGGATCATGACGTCGATCATCCCGTTCCGGGGGATGCAGGAGATGGTGATGATCGGGACGGCGTCGCGGCACGCGGCGTTACCGGCGAGCGCGGATCAGAACCCGATCACCAGCGACCTGACCAATGAAGAGATGTGGAACCTGATCCACCTGGGGTACATGCCCATCAAGCTCCTGCTGGGGGTGTCGGTCTATTCGCTGGGAATCGTGGGCGGGATCTCGTCGATCTTTAAGGGTTTGTCGCGCGGGGAGATTCCGGAGCTGACGAGTTTGGTGTATGAAGCACGTGAGAAGGCGATCGGGAGGATTCGGGCCGAGGCCGAGGCGGTGGGGGCGGATGATGTGGTGGGGATCAAGACGTTTGTGTATCAGCTGGGCGGCGGGACGATCGAGTTCATGGCCATCGGGACGGCGGTGAAGAAGATGCCGGGGGTGAAGACCGAGTCCAGTGCGTTGATTGCGCAGGCGATCATCCGGGATAAGGACACGTTTATCAATACGGCGGAGATGTCGCTGGGGACGAACTTGAATGAGAGAGGTGGGAAGGGGTCGTGAGCGGGCGGCTGGAGATCATCCGCGGGTGCATGTTCAGCGGGAAGTCCACGGAGTTGATCCGGCGGCTGCGGGCTGCGCCGGGGTCGGTTGCGATCAAGCCGATGCGAGATACGCGAGCGGGAGGAGCCTGGTTGACAACTCACACGGGCGATCGATTGCGCGCCATGATCGCCGGAGCGTTGGAAGATGTGGCGATACTCGCGGCGAAGGCGGAGGTGGTTGGAATTGATGAAGCGCATTTTTTCGAGGTGGGTCTTGCGCATGTGTGCCGCGGGATGAAGGCGGAGGGGAAGCGGGTGATCATCGCAGGTGTGGGGCTGGATCACTTTGGGGAGCCGTTTGAGCCGTTTGCTTCGCTGGAAGCGGATGCGGATGAGGTCGTCGAGATGAGTTGTCCGTGCGCGGTGTGCGGCAAACCCGCGATTCACTCGCAGCGGATGGTCAAGAGCACGGAGCGGATCTCGGTGGGCGGCGCGGCGGAGTATCAGGCCCGGTGCGCGGTGTGCTTTGTGCCGTCGAAGCGGTAGGCCTCAGGGATTGATGACGACGTAGTGAGCCGCGGCTCGGTAGGCCGCGGCGTAGCGGTTGAACGTTGGTTCTGCGACACGGTCAAAGAACTCGCGGGCGATGTCGACTCCCCAGCCGCGCTGGCCGGTTTGTTCCAGGACTTCCCAGCGCGACCAGCGGGTTGTGGCGGGGGCGTCGACGAAGATGCGGATGTCCAGGTGCGGGGTAATGTTGGAATCCAGCGCGTGGATGCCTTCGCAGACGATGATGGGGGCAGGATCGACGCGGCGAGAGCCCTCGCGGCGGTGGGATTGAAAGGACCAAAGAGGGATGTCGGCGGCGGTGCCCTTCTTGAGGGAATGGAGGTCTCTGGCTAGGCCCGCGAGGTCGGCGGCGTGGGGCAGGTCCCGGTCGTCGTAGGAAACCTTGTCGTAGTCGGGCAGGTAGTTGTCGGTGGAGATGATGCAGGACGAGAGGCGGCGGGCGAGGGTGGTTTTGCCGGAGCCGACGGGCCCGGTGATGCCGATGGTGACGATGCCGGGCGTGCGCGAGGCCGCGGCGAGCAGGATGCCCGGGGCTTGGTTCCAGGTCAGTGAGGTTTGCAGGCTGCCGGGCATGATTAGTCGTGCGGTGGAATGTATGGAATGCGGGTCACCCATTCGAGAGTACGTGGCGCGCCTTTGGGAGCAAGATCGCGCAGGAAGCGGCGGGGGGTCGCGACGATGTTCAGGATCTGGGTTTCGTTGTTGGGATCAGGAAGGGCTCTGAGCGCGGCGGCTTCGGCGTCGGTGATTGGCGCCAGCACCCACGCTTGAGGGTCATCGCTATCGACCCAATCGACCTGCTCGCAGAACAGGCAGAGAAACTGCTGGCCGCAGGCCGCGCAGTGGGAGATGGAGACGCCGAAGTGGGATTCATCGACGAGGGTGTCGGTGTGATGGGCACGCCGGAGGGTGGCCCGGGCGACGGCCGGGTCTTCGCTGCGGCAGGGACAGGGTTGGTCTGAAGAGCCGGGCATGGTGAATCAAGGTAGTCTCTCTGCCGACGGCGGGCGGGATGCGCCCCTCGACTGGAGTGGTCATGGGACAGTACAAGGGCTTTCTGGGTGTTCTGGTGCTTCTGTTGATCGCGGTGGCCCTGTCGAACAACCGGCGGCGGATTGACTGGCGGATCGTGATCGCCGGGGTGTTGCTGCAGCTGGTGATGGCGTACCTGTGCCTGTCGTTTGACAAGGTGGTGAACGTGTTCGACACGTTCGCGCAGGGTGTGACCAAGGTGATTTCGTTCGCGGACAGGGGGAGCGAGTTTATCTTTGGGAAGGTTGCGGATTCGGGTCAGCCCTGGGGGTTCATTTTTGCGGTGAAGGTGCTGCCGGTGATTGTGTTCTTCGCATCGCTGATGAGTGTGCTCTATCACCTGAAGGTGATGCAGGTGGTGGTCGCGGCGATCGCGTGGGTTTTGAGAAAGTCGCTCCGGATCACCGGGGTTGAAGCGTTGTCGGCATCGGCGAATATCTTTCTGGGGCAGACTGAGGCGCCGCTCTGTGTGCGGCCGTACTTGTCAACCATGACGCAGGCCCAGCTCATGACCACGATGACGTGCGGGTTTGCCAGCATCGCCGGGAGCGTGATGGCGGCGTACATCGGGATTTTGGGCGGGGGCGATGAGGCGGCCCGGGTCGTGTTTGCAAAGCACCTGATGACGGCGAGTTTGATGTCGGCACCGGCGGGGTTGATGATGGGGCGGATCCTGTACCCGGAAACCGAGATACCCCGCGATGAATCGCTGGAGCGGCTGACCAAGCAGGAGAAGACCAGTTGCAATCTGGTGGATGCCGCGGCCGCGGGTGCGACCGATGGGCTGCAACTGGCGCTAAACGTCGCGGCCATGTTGGTGGCGTTTGTGGCGCTGCTCGCGATGGTGAACTACCCGATCGAATGGCTCGGAGACCGCTACCTGCACGACTGGTTGGCGGGCCGCGGCATTGAGAAGTTGTCGTTGCAGGCGATCCTGGGGTGGGTCCTCTCGCCGCTGGCGTGGACGATGGGTGTCTCGTGGGAGGATGCGGGGTCGGTGGGCGGGCTGATGGGTACGGGGGTGATCGCGACGGAGTTTGTTGCGTACGTGAAGCTCGGCACGCTGATCCAGGCGCACACGATCAGCCCGCGGGCGGCTCAGATCACGACGTACGCCCTGTGCGGCTTTGCGAACCTGCCATCGATAGGGATCCAGATCGGCGGGTTGGGTGCGCTGGCGCCGGAGCGGCGTCACGACCTGGCGAAGCTGGGGTTGCGGGCGATGACTGCTGGGGCGCTGGCGTGCTGGTCGGCGGGGGCGATGGCGAGTGTGTTCATTTGAGGAGGAAGAAACCACAGAGGCACGGAGACACAGAGGAAAAAGCTGTGACTTTGTGCCTCTGTAGTAGTTCCGCTCTACGGGCATCCGGCCGCGTACTTGTTTAGGAAACACTGAAAGTCGTTGGCAGTCAGGATGGGTGCAATAGCCGAGAGATCGCAGTTGGCGCCGGGGTCGCCCGAGGCGAACCGATTGAGGAAGCACTGGAAGTCGTTGGCGGTGAGCACGGGGGTCGCCGTGCTGCCGTCGCAGTTGGCGTAGCAGGCGACGATCTTCATGACCTGGGCGCGGGTGTTGGAGGGGCCCAGGACGGTCGAGGCCATGACGTAAAGCTCGCCGTCCTGATCGCGACCGTAGCCCTTGAGGAACATGTTCAGGGAGCTGGTTCCACCCTGACCAATCTTGAGGTGCTTGAGCTGGTGGAGGGGGTCGGCAGAGTCCATGTAGTACATGCGGCCGCCGGGGGCGGCGAAGGTGTTGCTGAAGTCGCCGGTGACGTACATGCCCTGGAGTTGCGGGACGCCGGCAGAGCGATAGACCCATCCGCCGACGATGGCGATGCCGCCATTGATGTGGTCGTAGGAGGCGATGGGCATGGTCATGCCGGCGTTGGCGCAGGTCGCGGGCGGGGTCGTGGTGTGGAAGGGGTCAAAGCAGTGGGGGCCTTCCATGATGGCCCAGCCGAAGTTGGCGCCGATGGCGCCGATGTTGAGTTCCTCGGTCTGGTCCTGGCCGACGTCGGTGAGGTACATCTGGTTGGTGCCGCCGGCGCGGTCGTCGAAGCTGAAGCGGAAGGGGTTGCGGAGGCCGTAGCACCAGATTTCAGGAAGGCCGCCGCCCGCGGCGAAGGGGTTGGAAGCGGGGATGGAATAGGGTGGCGCGCCGTTGACGTCAATGCGGAGCACTTTGCCCAGAGGGACGTTGATGTTCTGGCCGTTGCCGATGGGGCCGTGCGGGAGCGCGGGGAGGTGGAGGTCATCGTTGGCACCGCCGCCATCGCCGAAGGCGAAGTAGAGGAATCCGTCGGGCCCGAAGACCACATCGCCGGAGTTGTGGTTGAACTCGGGCTTGTTGACGCGGAAGAGGATGGTGCCAACGGGGTTGGCGATGTTGGGGTTGCCGGCGGAGACGTGGTATTCGGCGAGAATCTCTTCGTGGCAACCGCGGCCAGTGCCGAAGCAGGGCTCGGTTGCGATCCCGTTGCGCTGCTTGCTGTAACGGACGAAGAAGCGGCCGTTG
>Ga0154020_10009902_pt1 | contig 10950 bp, 10 predicted proteins | sample Klosneuvirus_201_FD_109709 | JGI IMG/M metagenome (GOLD analysis project Ga0154020, IMG submission 109709) | Active sludge microbial communities from wastewater, Klosterneuburg, Austria - Klosneuvirus_20160825_MG | ecosystem: Engineered > WWTP > Aerobic digester > Activated sludge | place...
CCCGGGAGCCAGGCATCGCCTTTGTCGTAGCCGACCGACACCACCGGATCAGACAGCGCTCCCGAGGGTGCGATCCGAGCGAGCGAGGCAGAAGCACGCTCCCGCGCCGCCCGGAGATCCGGGTTCCGGGCGAGGGTCTCCTCGAGAAGGGCCTTGACCGAAGGGTCCCCCGCAAGTGGGAACAGATCCTGACCGCGGGCCCCTGGCCCGGCCATGACGAAGGCAAGGAAGGCGGGCAGGGAACGGCGAACGAACAAGGAAAGAGAAGAAACCAAAGGAACCTCCACGAAGGAAAAACGCCGGGGGGAACGAAGCCCGGCCTTCTTGATTTCAGCGAAGCAGGAGCTTGCCGAAATGAGCGCACCCTCTAGCGGGTGCGCCTCTCCTCAGGAGGTCAGATCCTCAAGACCGCGCGCGCGACGACGGGGCGGGTCGGGATCGGGTGAGCGAGCACCGACACGAGCAACGCCGCGTCGATCGTCATGGGATGCGCGGGCGCAAGGCCGGGAGCAACGGCCAGAACCGTTCCGGATGGAACCACGGTCCGGGAGCCGGAATCGCTGGCGCAGCACGTCCCTGAGATGGAGAGCCCTTCTGACGCGCAGCAGTCGTCCACGGCCATCTCGGCGCAGACGAGGCACGGACACAGGGCCAGGGCGAGACTCAACACCATCACGGCCAGAAGGCCTCGATGGAGCCGGCGCAGCACTGAAGTCACGCCTCTTTGTATCACTCCCGGTGCAGATATCGCAAAGGATGCCATCCATCCAAGGGATGCGTGAGAATCGGGTGATGAGATACCTGTTCTACGGTCTGCTCCTGGCCTTGTGGCTGTCATCGCGGGTTCATGCCGCCTCCCTCGAAGCCGCGGGCCCCGGAAAAGTGAGGGCGCTCGACGCGCCGCCTGCGGCGGATGCCGCGTTTCCCCAGCTCGCGGCCGATGGCAGGGGCGGCGTCTTCATGACCTGGATCGAGACGCTGGGCGGCGCCGGGCATCGCCTGCGGATCTCGCACCGGAAGGAAGGCGGCTCCTGGGAGGAGCCTTCCACCGTTCACGAAGGCCAGGACTTCTGGCGGAACTGGGCCGACTTTCCGGGCCTCGGGGTCTTCGCGGACGGATCGGTGATGGTCCACTGGCTTGCGAGGAGCGGCGAAGCCACCTACGACTACAACATCAAGGCGCGGATCTCGAAAGACGGGGGCCGGACCTGGGGTGAGCCTTTCCTGGTGAACACCGACGGGACAAAAGCCGAGCACGGATTCGTCTCGTTCGCGGCCACGGAGAAGGGCATGGGGGTGGTCTGGCTCGATGGGCGCGAGACCAAAGGTGCTCGCAGTCACGATGGCGATCACGCGGCGGGCAGCGGGGCCATGACCCTTCGTTTCGCCGAATTCTCGAGCGACGGGGCCCGGGTGCGCGAATCGCGACTGGACGCGAAAGTGTGCGATTGCTGCCAGACCGCAGTGGTGAACACTTCGAAGGGTCTCCTCGCCGCGTACCGGGATCGTTCCGAGTCCGAAATCAGGGACGTCTCGCTCGTCCGTCCCTTGGCGGACCGGATCGCGCCACGGAGCCTGTCGAACGATGGATGGAAGATCAACGCGTGTCCGGTGAACGGCCCGGCCCTGGCCGGAAGCGGCGATGCGGTGATCGCAGTGTGGTTCACAATGGCCGGCGGCAAGGCGCGAGTCAAGGCGGCGCTGTCGCGGGATGGCGGCGACAAGTTCTCGTCGCCCATCGACGTGGACGGCGCGATGCCGCTTGGCCGCGTGGATGTCGCGATCCTGCCCAAAGGCGAATCCCTTCTGAGCTGGCTCGGCCGGGGCGAAGGCGGCTCGGCCGAGATCAAGGCCGCGTTCATCGATCAGGCCGGCGCCTTGAAACCGTCGTTCAAGGTGGTGACCACATCGATGAATCGCGCGTCAGGCTTCCCTCGCCTCGAGCTTTCGGGCGATGAAGTGGTTTTCGCCTGGACCGAGGTGATGGCCGCTCCCGACGGTTCCACCGCACCGCCTCCCTCCCGCGTTCGCACTGCGGTGATGGGGCTCAAGTAGGAAATCCTGCCCGTGTCTTCCGATCCGCCCATCGCCGACGCGATCTGAAGACAAAAGACCCGGCCCGCCACAGTTCTCCCGGAGTTGACGCGTTCGCCGCTCGCTGTCCTCTTGGGCTCCCTAGCCTCCCGGACCATGATCCATCCGAAGAGAATCGTCATGGCCCTTCTGTGCGTGGCCGCGCTTTCAACCACCGCCCTGGCGCAGGGTTTTTTCTACAAAGAGGCGGTGAAGGACGGGCGCATCTACGTCTTCAACCTCGGCGCCGAATCCGAGCGCTGGGCGGCCACCGGGGAAACCGGACGGGCCATCACCAAGCTCAACTACGGCCCCAACGGCGAGACCGTGGTGTTCGATTCCGAGGAGGCGATCGACCTCTACAACTTCAAGCACGGGGTTGCCGAGGTGGTGACGAAGCCCAGGCCGCCGAAGCTCGAGGTGGTCTGGCGCGACGGGAAGACGCGCATCACCACCGACTCGGCCTACCTCGAGATGTCGACGCGGCTCCAGATGCGCTATAGCCACGAACTTCCCGATGACTCCATTCAACTCGCGGGCACCGCCGCGAAGGGAGACGACAAGGGCTCGTTCCGGATCCGACGCGCGAAGTTCAAGCTCGAAGGCTGGGCGATGAAGCCGTGGCTTACCTACGAATTCCAGATCAACATCCCCGCGGTCACCGGGTCGAACGCCGGGGCCATTCTCGAAGATGCCTCCATCGACGTGGACGTCACCAAGGGGAAGAACAGGTTCCGGATCAAGTTCGGGCAGTTCAAGCCGGCCTTCGGCCGCCAGGAAATGACCTCGTCCGGGTCTCAGAGTTTCGTCGATCGTTCCGAGGTTTCGAACATCTACGCCCGCGGCCGCGAGACCGGTCTGGCCCTGTGGGGCACCACCGCGAACAACAAGCTCGAGTGGCGCGCCGGGATCTCGAACGGCAACAGCATGACCCGGAGCGTGAACGACAACGACGCGTTCCAGTACAACGCCCGGGTGATGTTCCAGCCGACCGGCCGCCAGGCCCTGGCCCAGCGCGCGTGGGTTTCCGGGCCGTTCTACTCGGAAGGCGACTTCGAGTCCGCCGACTTTCCGCTGTTCGCGATCGCCGCGAACTTCGAGAAGAACGATTTCCATCGCGCCACCACCGGCAACGACCTGAAGGACACGATCTTCGGCTTCGATCTGGTCTACAAGTACAAGCGCTTCTTCGCCACCGGCGAGTACTACATCCGCGAGCGAACGCCGGAAACCGGCGCCAAGTTCAACTCCGATGGTTTCTTCGGACAGGCGACCTACATGCTGACCTCGAGGCGACAGTGGGAGATCGGCGCTCGCTACGGCCAGTTCGATCCGAGCGACCTCCTCCCCGCGAACCAGCGCACGGAACTGCGGGGAGCCCTGTCGTACTACTACGGGCGGCACAACCTGAAGGTCCAGGCCGACTTTGGCCAGCTCAAGACCGAGGTAGCGAACGGCACGAGCATCAAGAACATGGAGTTCCGGCTTCAGTCTCAGATCGTCTTTTGATCCGGATCCCGGCGCTCGCCCCCGAAGGGGGTTCGCCGGGAGACGCCGGGCGCGTCGGTTTGCGAGGTGCCCGGCTAGTTAACCCGGAAGTAACACGGGCGTAACCCCTCCTCCTTTCCCGGCCACTAGCGTGGCACGGTAATCGCAAAACCCAACATCCATGGTGACTCCTCCAATGAACCGAACCCTCCGCTCCGCCGCTCTCATCACTCTCCTTGCCGCCGCCACCCAGGCGCAGCAGGTCCAGGTCGATCCCGGCCTTCCTTCGTACCAGAAGGTCAGCGGGATCTCCGGGAACCTCAACAGCGTCGGCTCCGACACCATGAACAACCTGATGACCCTCTGGGCCGAGGCTTTCACGAAGATGTACCCCAACGTGAAGGTTCAGGTGGAAGGAAAGGGCTCGTCGACGGCGCCTCCCGCGCTCATCGCGGGCACCGCGCAGTTCGGTCCGATGTCGCGGGCGATGCGCTCCACCGAGATCGACCAGTTCGAACAGAAGTACGGCTTCAAGCCCATGCAGTTCCGCACCTCCTACGATGCTCTCGCGGTATACGTGAGCAAGGACAACCCGATCGAGAAGCTGACCCTCGCGCAGGTCGACGCGGTCTTCTCGAAGACGCGCCGCCGCGGCTACAAGTCGAACGTCACCACCTGGGGCCAGCTGGGTCTGACCGGAGACTGGGCGAACCGCCCGGTGAGCCTGTACGGCCGTAACTCGGCCTCGGGTACGTACGGTTTCTTCAAGGAGCACGCGCTCAGCAACGGCGACTACAAGGACCAGGTCAAGGAACAGCCGGGTTCGGCCTCGGTGGTCCAGGGCGTCACCGGCGATCGCTTCGGCATGGGCTACAGCGGCATCGGCTATCGCACCTCCGGGGTGAAGCTGGTGGCCATCGCGGAAGCGGAAGGCAAGGAATACTCCTCGGGCAGCTATGACGACGTGAAGAGCGGGAAGTACCCCCTCAATCGCTTCCTCTTCCTCTACGTGAACCAGGCCCCGGGCAAGCCGGCCGATCCGCTGGTGCGCGAGTTCCTCAAGCTCATCTTCAGCAAGGAAGGCCAGGAAGTGGTCCTCAAGGACGGCTACCTGCCTCTTCCGGCGGACGTCGTGAAGCAGGAGCTCGCGAAGATCCGATAAAAGGGCCGGCGCCCCCGCGGCGGCGCGCCACCACGACATGAAGGACGCCCAACCGGAATCCGTCAGGCACCGCATGCAATCCGCTTCGAAGCGGATTGCCCGGGTCAAGCTGGCGGACCGTGCCGCGCGAGCGGTGATCACCATGGGCGGCCTGGGGGTTGTGGTGAGCGTGCTCTTCATCTTCCTCTTCATTCTCGGAGAGGCGTGGCCGCTGTTCCGGTCCGCGACGAGTTCGAGGCTCCCGGCCGCCGCGGAAGCCTCGGAACTTCGCGGCGCCCTGGTCCTGGGCGCCGACGAGTACCAGCGGAAGCTATACGGCCTTCTGTCCGCGGGCTCTCTCACCATCGCGAACATCGAGACGGGCGCCCTCGAGAAGAAGGAAGCGCCGCTCGCGCTCAACGGCGCGACTTTCACTTCAGCCGCGCGGAATGCCGTGGGAAACCTGCTCATCGCCGGCACCTCGGACGGTCGCGCCGCCCTCATTCACCTTCGGTTCCAGCCGAAGTACGAAGCCGACAAGCTTGTCGATGTCGCCAGCGAGATCCGGATGGAACCCCTGGTCGAGATGGACCCCCTTCGCCGCGCCCTGCGCCTGGTGGATGGTCGCGAGCGCGATGGAAACACGGTGCTCGCAGCGGTGGCGAACGAGCGCGAGATCGTGGTTCTCCGCACGAAGCCCGACGACGCCGCGGTGGAGCGCCAGGTCCTCGAAGTGGGCGAGGGCGAAACCATCACCCACCTGCGTCTCGGGCGCACCGACCATCTCGCCGCCGCGACCGATCGCGGGGGCCTGTATCTGTGGGAACTCGGCTCCGGGATCCGCCTCGTCGACAACCGCTCGCTCGCGCCTTCCCGGGTGACCGCACTCGCCTGGGCCAACGCCGACATCTCACTGCTGGTCGGCGACGATCAGGGCGGGATCGCCGCCTACTTCCGGGTGCGGCTCAAGGACGACGACCCCGAACCCTCGCTCGTCCGCGCCCACGTCTACGAGAAGCAGAGCGCTGCGGTCGTCGATCTCGTGCCCTCGGTGCGCGACAAGAGCTTCCTCGCCGTGGGGCAGGACGGTTCCCTTCGCCTCGTCCATCTCACTTCCGAACGGACCGTGGCTGCCCTTGCCCCCCCAGAAGCGGCGATCGCCCACGCCGTCATCGCGCCCAAGAGCGACGGCGTGCTAGCCACCCTGGCCGACGGGCGTCTGGCGAGATACGGGCTGCAGGCGCCTCATCCGGAAATCTCCGGCCGTGTTCTCTTCGGCAAGGCCTGGTACGAAGGGTACCCCGAACCCCAGTACGTCTGGCAGTCGACCGGGTCGACCGACGAGTTCGAGTCCAAGTTCAGTCTCATCCCCCTGGTATTCGGAACCATCAAGGGCACCTTCTATGCCCTGCTCTTCGCGGTTCCGATCGCGATCCTGGCCGCGCTCTACACCTCGCAGTTCGCCCACCCGACCATCCGGCAGAAGATCAAGCCCACGGTCGAGATCATGGCGGCGCTGCCGAGTGTGGTCGTCGGTTTCATCGCCGGCCTGTGGCTTGCGTCCCGGGTGGAGGAGCAGATCGTTCCGGTTCTGCTGATGGTGATCCTGCTGCCCGCTCTCGGCACCTCGGGGGTGTTCTTCTGGGAAGCCCTGCCTCACCGCCTGCGCACGCGTCTGCGGCCCGGGACCGAACTCGCGGTGGTAGTGCCTCTCTGCCTGCTGGGCGGGCTCCTGGCTCTCGCCATGGGTCCTCCGGTCGAGAGCTATCTCTTCGGCGCCGACTTCAAGGGATGGCTGGGCACGGCCACCGGATTGATCTACGACCAGCGCAACTCCTTGGTGGTGGGCCTCGCCATGGGCTTCGCGGTGATCCCCATCATCTTCACCATCACCGAGGACGCGTTTTCGAGCGTGCCTTCGAATCTCACCGCGGCTTCACTGGCCCTGGGCGCCAGCCGCTGGCAGACCGCGCTCCGGGTGGTCCTCCCCACCGCGAGTCCGGGCATCTTCTCCGCGGTGATGGTGGGCTTCGGGCGCGCGGTGGGCGAGACCATGATCGTGCTCATGGCCACCGGCAACACCCCGGTCATGGACTGGTCGATCTTCAACGGCATGCGCACCCTCTCCGCGAATATCGCGGTGGAGATTCCCGAAGCGCCGAACGGTGGCACCCTCTATCGCGTCTTGTTCCTCGCCGCACTACTTCTCTTTGGCATGACGTTCGTGGTCAACACCGCGGCCGAAATCGTCCGCCAGCGCCTGCGCGAGAGGTACAAGGCGCTGTGACCCCGACCACGCCGAAGAAGCGCGCGCGGCCCGCCGGCGAGTCGCTCGTGTGGTTCACCGCGAGCGCCCTCGGGCTCTGCCTCCTCATGATCGGCGGCCTGATCGCGGTCATCCTCGTCAACGGGCTGGGATTCTTCTGGCCGCGACCGCTCGTCCAGTTCACCCTCAAGGATGGGACGAAGCGCCTCGCTGAAGTGTCGGCCCACGAAGGCATTCCAAACCCCGGCCATCCCGATCACCTCGTGAACAAGCGGACCCTGCTGAAGGTCGGCAATCGCGATCTCCTCGGCGTGGACTTCGAGTGGGTGAACGACGCCGACATCGTCGAGCGCGCGAACCCCGTCGATGCGTGGCTGGTCGAGCGTCGGGAGTACGGCCCGTTCGTCGGCTTCCCGGTGCGGCTCTCCGAGTCCGGGCGCGAGATCGCGGCGACGCCCCCGGCGGTCGCCGACGCACTCCCCGCGAGGCTCAGCGCGGCGGAGAACGACCGTGCCGCGATCCGCCATCTGGAGAAGGATGAAATCGGGGCCATCAACACGCGGATCGAACGGGCGCGCCTGGCCACGAAGGCTCTCGATGCCCGGGCGGCGCGCACGCCCGGGGGGCAGGATCAAAAGGCCGAGCGAGCCCGCCTGGCCGCGTCGGTCGAGGCCCAGCAGAAGATCTACGCCACGAAGCAGGAGGAGCTTGCCCAGGTGGTCGAGAAGGCCTCCGCGGCGACCCTCGTCCTTCGTTCCGCCTCGGGAGAGGAGAAGGAGCTCCGGCTTCTCGACATCTACCGCGCCTATCCCGCGAACACACTTTCCTGGGTTCAGCGCGCTTCCATCTACGCGAGCCGTCTCCTCGGCTTCCTCTGGGACGATCCGCGCGAGGCGAACACCGAGGGCGGCATCTTCCCCGCGATCTTCGGCACGGTGATGATGGTCTTCCTCATGACCCTGGTGGTGGTGCCGACCGGCGTTCTCGCCGCCTTGTACCTGCGCGAGTATGCGGCCCAGAGCCTCGCGGTGCGAGTCGTCCGGATCGCGGTCAACAACCTCGCGGGCGTGCCGTCCATCGTGTTCGGTGTCTTCGGCCTCGGTTTCTTCGTCTACATGATCGGGGGGAGCATCGATCGCGCCTTCTACGCGGAGGCCCTGCCCACCCCGACCTACGGCACCGGCGGCATTCTCTGGGCCTCGCTCACCCTCGCTCTTCTGACCGTGCCGGTGGTGATCGTGGCCTCCGAGGAGGCCCTTTCCGCGGTGCCGCGCTCCATTCGCGAGGCCTCGCTCGCCCTGGGGGCCACGAAGTTCCAGACCATTCTCCGCGTGGTGCTGCCCTCGGCCGCTCCCGGCATTCTCACCGGCCTCATCCTGGCCATGGCCCGCGGGGCGGGCGAAGTGGCTCCGCTCATGCTCACGGGTGTGGTGAAGCTGGCGCCGGATCTGCCCCTCGACGGTTCCTTTCCCTATTTCCATCTCGACCGGAAGTTCATGCATCTCGGTTTTCACATCTACGACGTAGGCTTTCAGAGTCCGAACGTCGAGGCGGCCAAGCCCATGGTCTACATGACCACGATCTTCCTCCTGCTGATCGTGGTGCTCTTGAACCTCACCGCCATCATCGTCCGCAACCGCCTGCGCCGGCGGTTCCAGACTTCCGCCTTCTAAGAACCTTGCCACCCCCCATGACCGACGAACGAGCCAGTCCGATCCGGATCCAGACCGAGGTCTCCCAGAAGGCGAGCGAGCCCTCGACCGCGGGAGCCCTTCCCGCGATCGTGGCTGACAAGCTCAATCTGAGCTACGGCACGAACCATGTCCTGCACGACGTTTCCATGGAGATCGAGGAGCGTCGAGTCACCGCCTTCATCGGCCCCTCCGGCTGCGGCAAGTCCACGTTCCTCCGCTGCTTCAACCGGATGAACGACCTCATCGACAACGTCACCATCACGGGAAAGCTCGAGGTCAAGGGACTCGACATCAACGCGCCCAGCGTCGATGTCATCGAAGTGCGCCGCCGGGTGGGCATGGTGTTTCAGAAATCGAACCCGTTTCCGAAGTCGATCTACGAGAACGTGGTCTACGGTCTGCGCATCGCGGGGATCTCGGACAAGGCCACCCTCGACGCGGCCAGCGAGAAGAGCCTCCGCGGCGCCGCGCTCTGGGACGAGGTGAAGGACCGCCTCGACGACAGCGCGCTCGGCCTGTCCGGCGGACAGCAGCAGCGCGTCTGCATCGCCCGGGCCATCGCGGTGGAACCCGAAATCGTGCTCATGGACGAGCCCTGTTCGGCCCTCGACCCCATCGCCACCCTCAAGATCGAGGAGCTGATCTACTCGCTCAAGAACAGCTACACCATCGTGATCGTGACCCACAACCTCCAGCAGGCCGCGCGCGTCTCCGACAAGACCGCCTTCTTCTGGCTCGGCAAACTCATCGAAATGGGCCCCACCGCCCAGATGTTCACCAATCCCGGGAACAAGCTCACCGAGGATTACATCACCGGAAGGTTCGGATAATGGAACGCCACCACTTCGAAGGCGACCTCGAGACGCTCAAGCACCGTCTCCTCCACATGGGGTCGCTCATCGAGGCCCAGACCCACAAGGCCCTGGTTTCGCTCATGGAGCGCCGGCCGGAGCTCGCCCGCTCGGTGATCGAGGGCGACGCCGCCGTGAATCTCCTCCAGATGGAGATCGACGACCGGTGCCTGAAGATGCTCGCCCTCCAGCAGCCCATCGCGACCGACCTGCGGCTCATCACCTCGGCCATGAAGATGGGCTCCGATCTCGAACGCATCGGCGACCAGGCCGTGAATATCGCGGAGACCGCCTTGCGCCTCCACGAAGCGCCGCCCCTCCGGCCGGTGATCGACATCGCGGAGATGTCGGAGATCGCCCAGAAGATGACCCGTGACGCACTCGATTCCTTCGTGCGCCGCGATGCCGCTCTGGCCCGCGACGTGCTGCACCGCGACGACCGGGTCGATCACCTGAAGGACACGGTGTTCCGCGTCCTCCTCACCCACATGATGGCCGATCCGGGCACCATCGAACGCGCGCTCGGCCTGATCCTGATCAGCCGCAACATCGAACGGATCGCCGACCACGCCACCAACATCGCCGAGGAAGTGATCTTCCTGGTCGAGGCCAAGGACGTCCGACACCACCATTCGGCGGAGTGAGGGTTGGTCCGAGACGACGCCCATGGGCCTGAGTCTTCAACGGAGGCGACTTCTGCGGAGTCGTCTCTCGGCGCGCATCACGTGGAGGATGAGAACCTGCGCGCCATCAAATCGATGGAAGACCCGGCACGGCGGCTCGACGATCTGGCGGTACCGCCGGCCCTTCAACTCCTGGGGTTTGGATCCGCTCTCGGGGTGGTCGGCCAACTGGGCCACGTGTTGGAAAACGCGGCGCACCAGTTGTCTCGCCGCCGTCTCATTTTCGAGGGCGATGAAGTCTGCGATCGCATCGAGATCAGCCAGGGCGGGCTCGGTCCAGACTATTTCAGCCATCTCGACATTCGAGCCCTGGCTTGGGCCGATGAGAGCACCCGACCCTCGTCCACCGCGCGTTCGCCCCGCGCGATGCCTTCAAGAAGGCTCATCCGCTGCTGCGCCTTGCGATAGGTCTCGACGTCGATGAGGTACGCGCTTGGGAGACCGTGTTGCGTGATCAGGATCGGCTCTCGATGCTTCTCCAGATCCGAGAGAAGGTCCGTGGCCTTTCGCTTGAGCGTGGTGACGAGTTCGGTGCGCATGAAGTGATACTAAAGTAGCACTCTGGACAAGGCAAGAGGCGCGGGAGCGCGGCCGTGCCGACGGAGAGACGCCGCGTGCTCTATCGATGGTCCGCGGGAGGCGGAGACATCAGTTTGTCCGCGGCGGTCTGGTCGGCGCCGAACACGATGGACGAGCGCTTCTTTCCTTCCGCGAAGTTCACGGTGTTCTTCTGCTCCGGGAAGAGATCCACGAG
>Ga0154020_10009903_pt1 | contig 10949 bp, 9 predicted proteins | sample Klosneuvirus_201_FD_109709 | JGI IMG/M metagenome (GOLD analysis project Ga0154020, IMG submission 109709) | Active sludge microbial communities from wastewater, Klosterneuburg, Austria - Klosneuvirus_20160825_MG | ecosystem: Engineered > WWTP > Aerobic digester > Activated sludge | place...
GCCGAACTGCCGCTGCGGCAGTTCCTGGCCGTCATCGACCTGCTGCCGACGGCGATCTGGGTCGCCGAGGGCGAGCACATCCGCCATGCCAATGCCGCCGCCCTGCGGCTGATGAACGCGTCGACGAAGGACGAGGTGGTGGGCCGGCCGGTGCATTCGATGCTGCGCACCGAGGCGCACGAAGCGCTGCGGCGCCAGACCGCGGCGGCGCTGGCGCACCCGGGCGAGCACAGCTCGCTGCATGCCACGCTGCGCCGCCCCGACGGCACGCCGCGCGAGGTCGAGATCGCGCTCACCGCGCTGCCCGACCATGGCCGCACGACGGTGCAGATGGTCATCCACGACGTCACCCAGCGCCAGCGCGAACTGCAGGAACTGCAGGAATCGCGGCAGGCGCTGCGGCGCCTGTCGGCGAACATCGTCGAGGGGCGCGAGGCCGAGCGACGGCGCATCGCGCGCGAACTGCACGACGAACTCGGCCAGAGCCTGAGCGCGCTGAAGCTGGAGCTCAGCGCCTGCGTCGACGACGCGCTGCTCGAACGCCACCGCGCACGCGTGCGCCACATGCTCAAGCGGCTGGACGAGATCATGGCCGCGGTGCGCCGCATCGCGGTCGACCTGCGGCCGCAGATGCTCGACGACCTCGGCCTCGGCGCCGCCGTCGAATGGCTGGTGCAGGACTTCGCACGCCACACCGGGCTGCGCTGCACGGTGCAGATCGACGACCTCGGCAACCTCGGCGACAGCGTCGCCACGGCGCTCTACCGCATGGTGCAGGAGGCGCTGACCAACGTGCTGCGCCATGCCCAGGCCACCGAGGTCGCCGTGGAGCTGCGCCTGCGCGACGGCCATGCCCGGTTGAGCGTGCGCGACAACGGTGTCGGCATCGAGGACGGGCAGACGCCGCACGACAGCCAGTTCGGGCTGCTGGGCATGCAGGAACGTGCCGACATGCTGGGCGGGCACCTGAAGCTGACGTCGACGAAGGGCGGCGGCACCCGCGTGTGCATGGAACTGCCGCTGCGGGCGCCGGGTGCCGCCGAGAGGCCATGAACGACGGCGAAGGCGCGGCCCTGAAGCTGCTGATCGTCGACGACCACGCCATCGTGCGCGAGGGGCTCCAGCGCGTGCTCGAGAGCGCGGCCCCGGACTGGCAGGTGGCCGAGGCCGCCGGCGGCTTCCAGGCGCTGGACCTGCTGCGCCGCCAGGCCTTCGACCTGGCCATCATCGACCTTTCGATGCCCGACATGAGCGGGCTGGAACTGCTGCGCCGCGTGCGCGCCGACCACCCGAAGACGAAGGTGCTGGTCCTCAGCATGCACGCCGAGGAGCAGTACGCCGTGCGCGCCTTCAAGGCCGGCGCCAACGGCTATGTCACCAAGGACAGCGCAGCGGCCGAGCTGGTGGCCGCGGTGCGCAAGGTGGCCGGTGGCGGGGCCTACGTCAGCAGCGTGCTGGCCGAAAGCCTGGTGCAGCACCTGAACGGCGCGCTCGAGACCCCGGCGCATGCCCACCTCAGCGACCGCGAGCTCGAGGTGCTGCGCCGGCTGGTGGCCGGCGAGCGCCCGACCGACATCGCACGGGCGCTGCACCTGTCGGTGAAGACGGTGAGCACGCACAAGAGCCGCATCCAGGCCAAGCTGCGCTTGCCGACGACGGCCGCACTCATCCGCTACGGTGTCGAGCAGGGGCTGGGCGGCGACGCTGCGGCGCCGATGCCGGGGCCCTGAAGCCGCGCGACGGGGCACACCCTGCGCGCGCCATCGACGCGCCCGCGTGCGCCGCGCAGGGCGCACGCGGCGGGCCGGTTCAGGCCGCGCCGCGCACCGGGTTCGCGGCCGCCGCGACGCGGCGCGCCAGCGCGGGGTCGTGAGCCTCGACGGGGCCCGTCTCGGTGGCGGGCGGGCGCACGGTGGCCATGCCGTCGTCGATCTCGCAGGCCAGCTGCTGCGCCAGGTTGCAGGCGGTGGCGATGAGCCACGAGCCGGTGTCGTGGTCTTCGGGGGTGTCGAGGTCGAGGTAGTGGTCGGCTGCGCGCGCAGCGGCGTGCACCTGGTGGGCGCGGATGCGCAGCAGCGACACCCGCTGCTTGAAGGCGAGCTCGGCCGGCTGTTCCTTCAGGCGCCGCGCCAGCGCGTCGATCTCGGCCGCCAGTTCGCCGGCGATGGCCAGCGCGCACGACATCAGCCATGAACCCGTGTTGCGGTCGGCCGGCGCGTCCTGTGCGCTGAAGTGGTCGGCTGCGCGCGTGGTGGCGCGCAGCTGGTGGGCGCGTGAACCGAGCTGGCGCAGCAGCTGTGCCGGGCCTTCGTCGGCGGCAGCGTGGCGGGACGGGGTGCGGGCGTCGGACATGGCGTTTCCTGGCGGCGGCTTCAGGGCGGATTCTGCCCAGGATCGGCCGCCACCGGCGGCACCGTCGCACCCACGGCCGTCCAGGTGCCGCCCAGCAGGCCGGCCAGGTCGAGCAGCGGCACGCCGTTGTCGGCGGCCGGGCCCGGTCCGGCGGCGTCTGCCGCCGGCGGCGTCGGCACCGCAAGCTCGAAGTGCGCCAGCAGCTCGTTGCCGATGAAGCGGGTGCGCGGCGCGTAGAGGTGGCGCTCGCCCCAGGCGCGCTGCTGCGTGACATGGAAACGCTGCGGCACCCACAAGGTGAGGCTGTCCTTCGCACGCGTCATGCCGACGTAGAGCAGGCGGCGCTCTTCCTCGATCTCGGCCGCGCGGCCGGTGGCCATGTCGGCCGGCATGCAGCCGTCGACCATGCGCAGCAGGTGCACGGCGCTCCATTCCTGGCCCTTGGCCGAGTGCAGCGTGGACAGGATGAGGTAGTCGTCGTCGCGGTGCGGCGGGCCGGCTTCGTCGCCGGTGGCCCCGGGCGGGTCGAGCGTGAGTTCGGTGACGAAACGGCTGCGGCTGCCTTGCCCGCCTGGCGCACCCGCCAGGCGCAGCAGGGTGTCGAGGTCGCCGCGGCGCACACGCGCGTCGTCGTACAGGCGCTCCAGGTGCGTCTGGTACCAGGCGATGGCCCGTTGCAGGTCGGCCGGCCAGGCGGGCGCTTCGCGCAGCTGCTGCAGCAGTTCGGCCAGTGCGGACCAGCCGGCACGGGCCGCGGGCGGCGGCTTGAAGGTGGCGAGGTCGGCACCGCCTTCCAGCAGCCGCGCCACGCTGGCCGGCCCCAGGCCCGGCACCAGCCGCGCGCAGCGCGCCGCGGCGCCCCGCGCGGCCGGGTTGTCGGCCCAGCGCAGCACGGCCAGCACGTCCTTCACGTGCGCCGCTTCCAGGAAGCGCAGGCCGCCGTACTTCACGAAGGGCACCTGGCGGCGCACGAGTTCGAGTTCGAGCGCCGCGCTGTGCGTGGCGGTGCGGAAGAGCACGGCCTGGCGGCGCAGCAGGATGCCGGCTTCGCGTTCGGCGAGCACGGTGTCGGCGACGCCGCGCGCTTCGGCGGCTTCGTCGGCGACGGTGACGAGGCGCGGGCGCGGGCCGTCGGCGCGGCGGCTGTGCAGCTGCAGCGCGTGGCCCTCGGCGGCCTGCGCGATGACGGCGTTGGCGGCGGCCAGGATGGCCGGCGTGCTGCGGTAGTTCTGCGTCAGCGTCAGCACCTGCGCCGGCGGCGTGCAGCGGCCGGGCAGGGCGCGCAGGTGCCGTGGGTCGGCACCGCGGAAGGCGTAGATGGCCTGCGCGTCGTCGCCCACCGCGGTGAGGCCCTGGCCGCCCGGGCGCAGCGCGTGCACGATGTCGGCCTGCAGCGCGTTGACGTCCTGCACCTCGTCGACGAGCACGTGGTCGAAGCGTGCCCGCAGCCTTGCCGCGGTGGCCGGCGCCTGCAGCAGGTGCCACCAGGCCAGCAGCAGGTCGTCGAAGTCCAGGCTGTGCTGCGCCGCCTTGGCCGCGGCATAGGCGGCGAACAGCGGCGCCAGCGCCGCCTCGTGCACGGCGCACCAGGGGTAGTGCTCGCGCAGCACCTCGGCCAGCGGGGCGCGGGTGTTGATGCAGCGGGAATGGATGGCCAGGCAGGTGGCCGCCAGCGGGAAGCGGGTGCGGCCGGTGGTTTCGGCCAGGCCCCGGGTCTGGCGGGCCTGGGCCATCAGTTCCTCGGCGTCGCCGCGGTCGAGCACGGTGAAACCTTCGTTCAGGCCGAGGTGGCGCGCGTCGTCGCGCAACAGCCGGGCGGCGACGCTGTGGAAGGTGCCGCACCACGGCAGGTGGGGCGGCGCCACCGACGCCGGCAGCCCGGCCAGGCGGTGCAGCAGCCGGCCGGCGCGCGCCGCCATCTCGCCGGCGGCGCGGCGGCTGAAGGTGATGAGCAGCAGGCGCTGCGGGTCGGCGCCCTGCTGCACCAGCCAGGCCACGCGCGCGGCCAGCGTGCTGGTCTTGCCGGTGCCGGCGCCGGCCAGCACGAGCAGCGCGGGGTCTTGCGGCGGGTGGGTGGCGGCGGCGCCCTGCTCGGGGTTCAGCCCGGACAGGACGGCGCAGGCGTCGGTGCTCATGCCCTACTGTATGCCCGTCCAGGCGCCGCGGGCCGACGTTCACCGCGCGGCGCCGCCTGCCGCGCCGCGCGAAGCGGCCCTCAGCCGGCGGTCGGCCCCGAGTGGGCCTCGGACTGGCCCGCGGCCCCTGGCACGGCCGCGCCTGGTGCCGTCTGCGGGCCGTGTGCGCTGCGCACCGGCATCACGTGCACGAACCGGCGGTCCAGGCGCACGGCCACCCCGGCGCCCGGCGCGAGCCGCTGGCGTTGCGGGCCGGACAGCGTCAGCACCAGGCGTGCGCCCGGCACGGCGGCCAGGGCCAGCGTGGCCAGCGTGATCTCGCCCAGGTGGCGTGCTTCGCTCACCTCGGCCAGGAAATCGTCGCCGGCGCGCGCGGCCAGGTCCACCAGCGTGATGCCGTCGCTGGGGATGACCCAGTTCACGGCCTGCCCGACGGCCAGCCGGCCCTTGTCTTGCACCGTCAGCACCGGCAGGCCGGACGTCGGGCCCTGCCCGTCGGGCGTCCAGCACAGCAGCCCCTGGCCGGGCGCCGCGGCCGGGCCCTGCCAGCGGCCGTGGAAACGGTTCTGGATGCCCACCAGGTCGGCCACGCGGGCGTTGCGCGGCTGGGTATGGATCTGCGCCGGCGTGCCCTGCTGCAGCACCTGGCCGCCGTCCATCACCACCAGGCGGTCGGCCAGCAGGCGGGCTTCGTGCAGGTCGTGCGTGACGAGCACGATAGGCACCGACAGCTCGCGCCGCAGGTCGGCCAGCAGCCGGTACAGGCCCTGGCGCGTCATCTGGTCGACGGCCGAGAAGGGCTCGTCCAGCAACAGCAGCCGGGGCTCGCGCGCCAGCGCACGGGCCACCGCCACGCGCTGCTGCTGGCCGCCGGACAGGCCGGCGGGCCGCCGCAGCTGCTGGTCGGGGCTCAGCTGCACATGGTCCAGCCAGCGCTGCGCTGCGCGGCGGCGCCCGGCCGCGGGCAGGTGCAGCAGCGACAGGGCCACGTTGCCGACGGCGTCCAGGTGCGGCATCAGCGCGTAGTGCTGGAACACCAGCCCGACATGCCGGCGTTGCGGCGGCAGGCACAGGCCACGCGCGGTGTCGCACCACAGTTCGCCGCCGACGGCGACACGACCGCGCTGGGGGCGCATCAGCCCGGCCAGCACGCGGATCAGCGAGGTCTTGCCGGCGCCGGACGGACCCACCAGTGCCAGCAGTTCGCCGCTGTCGCAGCGCAGGCTGCCCTGCAGCGGCATCGGCCTGGACTGGTCGACGTCGAGCAGCAGCCCGGTGTCGGGCAGCGCGGGCGCCGGCCGGCTCATCGGCGCACCGCCAGGCGCGCCGAGGCGAAGAACGAGGCCGCCACCGCGCCCAGCGAGAACAGCAGCAGCAGCAGGGCCATCTGGTTGGCACCGGCCAGGTCGAAGGACTGCACGCGGTCGTAGATCGAGATCGCGATGGTCCTGGTCTCGCCCGGGACGCTGCCGCCCACCATCAACACGACGCCGAACTCGCCCAGCGTGTGCACGAAGGTCAGCACCATGGCCGACAGCACGCCCGGCCAGGCCAGCGGCAGCTCGACGCGCCAGAAGGTCTGCCAGGCCGACAGGCCGCTGACGGCGGCCGCCTCGGCCAGGTTGGCGGGGATGGCCTCGAAGGCGCGCTGCACCGGCTGCACGAGGAAGGGCACGTTGAAGATCACCGACGCGATCAGCAGGCCGAGGAAGTTGAAGGTGAACTGCACGCCCAGGTGCTCGCGTGCCCACGCGCCTATCGGCGAGCCGTCGCCCAGCGCGACGAGCAGGTAGTAGCCCAGCACCGTCGGCGGCAGCACCAGCGGCAGCACGACGACGGCCTCGATCCAGGCCTTGCCGGCAAAACGCGTGCGCGCCAGCCAGCGGCCCAGCCACACGCCCAGCGGCAGCAGCACGGCCAGCGTGGTGGCGGCCAGTTCCAGCGAGAGGGTCAGCGCCTGCCAGTCCATGCCGCGTGCCGCCTCACTCTGCGGGCAGTTCGAAGCCGTGGCGCTTCATCACGGCCTGGGCGGCCGGCGTGGCCAGGTGTTCGTAGAAGGCGCGCGCCGGCGTCGGCGCCCCCTTCAGCAGCACCATGCGCTGGTGCAGCGGGGCGTGCCAGGTGTCCGGGATCAGCGCGTGGCGGCCCAGACGGGCCACCGCGGGCGCCAGCGCCAGCGACAGCGCGACGATGCCGCCCTGCGTCGAGCCCGCGGTGGCGAACTGCGTCGCCTGCGCGACGTTCTCGCCGTACACCAGGCGCGGTTCGATGGCCGCCCACAGGCCGGCGTGCTGCAGGGCTTCGCGGGCCCGCATGCCGTAGGGCGCGTGATCGGGGTTGGCGATGGCGAACTTCTGCAGCCGGCCGTCCTTCAGCGCCGCGGCCAGGTCGTCGAGCGTACCGTCGGCCTTCAGCGGTGAAGCCCGGGGCACCACGAGCACGATGCGTCCGCGCGCGTACCGCCGCCCGCGGTCTTCGGTCTTGCCTGCGTCGGCGAGCTGGAAGACAAAACCTTCGTCGGCCGACATGAACAGGTGGAAGGGCGCGCCCTGCAGGATCTGCGTCTTGAAGTGGCCTGACGAGCCGAACACCAGGCGCAGCCGGTGGCCGGTCTGGCGCTCGAAGTCGGCCGCCAGCGCTTCGACGGCGAACTTGAGGTCGGCCGCAGCGGCCACCGTGGCCACGGGTTGCGCCCGCGCGCCCGGCACCAGGGCCAGCGCCAGGCACAGCGCCAGGCCCGTGGCGGCCAGCGCCCTCAGCCATCGGCCCGCGAAGATGGAGGTCGGTGTCTGCATCCGGTGCGTGAGGGTGGCGACAGGGGACGCGAAACCGGGGCGGCCGCCCCACATCGATGTCCGGCAAAGGCAGAAGGGATCATAAGGCGCGGCAGGTCCGGCGCCGCCCGTGCCCCGCGCCGGCGCACGGCGATGCGCGTGCGCCATCACGTCCACCGCCATGGGCCCGCGAACCCGCCGCTGGCCTGCCCGGAGGGACTCGAACCCCCGACCTGCTGCTTAGAAGGCAGCTGCTCTATCCAGTTGAGCTACGGGCAGCGAGCGCCGATTCTAGGAGCGGGCACCGCCCCGGCCCGTGGCCAACGCGACGGCCGTGCCGGGCTGCGGGCGGGGCTCAGCGCGCCCGGTACTGCGTCTTGCCGAACAGCACCTCGCGCGCCTTGTCGTCGGTGATGGGCTTGCGCAGGCCGGCCAGCACCTCGACGCCGCGCATCACCGCCGGGCGCGCGGCGATCTCGTCGAACCAGCCCTTCAGGTGCGGATGGTCGACCCATTCGATGCCCTGGTTCTTCCAGCTGCGCAGCCACGGGAAGATGGCCATGTCGGCGATGCCGTATTCGGGCCCGCCGATGTAGCGGCTTTTCGCCAGGCGCCGGTTCATCACGCCGTACAGGCGTTTCGCCTCGTTGGTGTAGCGCTCGATGGCGTAGGGGATCTTCTCGGGCGCGTAGATGCGGAAGTGGTGCGCCTGGCCGAGCATCGGGCCCACGCTGCCCATCTGGAACATCAGCCACTGCAGCACCTCGTACTTCGCCGCCAGGTCCTGCGGCAGGAAGCGCCCGGTCTTGGCCGCCAGGTAGAGCAGGATGGCGCCGCTTTCGAAGAGGTGGATCGGCTGGCCGCCGGGCCCGTCGGGGTCGGTGATGGCGGGGATCTTGTTGTTCGGGCTGATGGCCAGGAACTCGGGCTTGAACTGGTCGCCGGCGCCGATGTCCACGCCGTGCGCGCGGTAGGGCAGGCCGCACTCCTCCAGCATGATGTGAACCTTGTGGCCATTGGGCGTGGCCCACGAATACACTTCGATCATGCAGCCTCCTCGGGTCGGGCCAACTCCAGGCCACTGTCTCAACGGACTCTAATCCATGCTTGAAGGCTTCAAACGCTTGTTCTCGGGCAACGCGGCCACGCCGGCGGCGGAAGGCTGGGACGGCATCGCGCCCTGGGCGGCGTCCAAGCAGTACACCTTCCGCGGCGTGCACGGCGAGGGTTTTGTCATCGACGGCCGCCTGGGCGCCACGCCGTGGCGGCTGGAATGGGGCCCGTCGCACCGCCCCTACATCGAGGGCCATGAACTGCGCCTGCGCGCCGAACTCGGCCTGGGTGCCGAACTGCAGCTGGTGCTGATGAACCGCTCGCTGCAGGAGGCGATGGAAAAGGCCGTCTTCGACCAGTACGTCGAAGGCGTGCAGACGCGCATCGACAACCAGACACCGCCCGAGATGCGCTGGCTGGTGATGTTCCCCAAGCTGCCCGGCAACGACATGCCGCTGCTGCGCGAGCGCTTCGTTGCGCTGTCCAGCATCCAGGGCTGGCTGAAGCACTGGCTGGAAGGCCCGCTGACGCACGCGCTGGCCGCGCTGCAGCTCGACCCCGAGGTGCCCTTCGTGCTGATGATCGGCCGCGGCCGGCTCATGCTGCGCACCGCGCTGAAGGACGCCGACGTGCCGGCGCTGCAGCACTGGGTGCGGCTGTTCGAGACCGCGATGCGCGAGGCCCGCCGCGTCGCCAGCGAGGACAGCGATTCGATCTCGCCGAGCACGCAGCCCAGCATGTGGTCGACGAGCGCGCTGCCCGGCGACGAGCGCGAAAAGTAGCCCACCCGCGCGGCGGGCAGGCCCGCCCGCTGCCGCGCTACACCGCGTGCTTGCCGAGTTCGATCTTCGCGATCGCGTTGCGGTGCACTTCGTCGGGGCCGTCGGCGTAGCGCAGCGTGCGGGCCAGCGTGTAGAAGTAGGCCAGCGGCGTGTCCTGGCACATGCCGGCGCCGCCGAAGACCTGCATCGCCCAGTCGATCACCTGGCAGGCCATGGTCGGTGCCACCACCTTGATCATCGCGATCTCGGCCTTGGCGCTCTTGTTGCCGGCGCGGTCCATCATCCACGCCGCCTTCAGCGTCAGCAGCCGTGCCTGGTCGATCATGCAGCGCGCCTCGGCGATGCGTTCCTGCGTCACACCCTGCTGGGCCACGGTCTTGCCGAAGGCCGTGCGGCGGCTGGCGCGTTCGCACATCAGCTTCAGCGCCCGTTCGGCCAGGCCGATGAGGCGCATGCAGTGGTGGATGCGCCCGGGCCCCAGGCGGCCCTGTGCGATCTCGAAGCCGCGGCCCTCGCCGAGCAGGATGTTCGATGCCGGCACGCGCACATTGGTGAAGTCGACTTCCATGTGGCCGTGCGGCGCGTCGTCGTAGCCGAAGACGCTGAGCGGCCGCAGCACCTTCACGCCGGGCGTGTCGGCCGGCACCAGGACCATGCTCTGCTGCGTGTGCCGCGGCGCCGTGCGGTCGGTCTTGCCCATGAAGATGTAGACCGCGCAGCGCGGGTCGCCGGCGCCGCTGGTCCACCACTTGCGGCCGTTGATGACGTAGTCATCACCGTCGCGGCGGATGTCGGCTTCGATGTTGGTGGCGTCCGACGAGGCCACCGCCGGTTCCGTCATCGCGAAGGCGCTGCGGATCCTGCCTTCCAGCAGCGGCTCGAGCCAGCGCTGTTTCTGTTCGGCCGTGCCGTAGCGTGCGATGGTCTCCATGTTGCCGGTGTCGGGCGCCGAGCAGTTGAAGACCTCGCTGCTCCAGGGTACGGCACCCATGATCTCGGCCAGCGGCGCGTAGTCCTGGTTCGACAGGCCGAAGCCGAATTCGGCGTCGGCCGCCACGCCGTCGCCGCGCGAGTGCGAACCGTCGGCCGAAGGCGGCAGGAAGAGGTTCCACAGCCCGGCGGCGCGGGCCCTGGGCTTGAGGTCTTCGATGACCTGCAGCGGCGTCCAGCGCCGGCCGGCCTGCGTGTGGGCCTCGATCTCGGCGGCCCAGGCGGCTTCGGCCGGGTAGACGTGTTCGGCCATGAAGGCGTTCAGGCGCGCCTGCAGTTCCTGGGTGCGTGGGGAATAGGCGAAGTCCATCTCGTGCTCCGTTCGTCGTGGTCGTGTGGGGAGGGGCTGCCGTGGCGCTTCAGCCCGCGCCGGCGTCGTGCCGGCGCGCGAAATCCCAGGCCATCTGCGCCAGCGCGCGCGTGGCCGCCCCGGTGGCGCGCGCCTGGGCGCTGGACGCGATGCCGTCGACCACGCGCCGCGCGATGCCCTGCGTGATGCTGGCCAGGCGGAACAGGTTGTAGGCGAGGTAGAAGTTCCACTCGGCGGCCAGCGCCGCGGCGTTGCTGCGGCCGGTGTGTTCGCAGTAGCGACGGATGTAGTCGGCCTCGGACGGGATGCCCAGCGCGGCCAGGTCGAGCCCGGCGAGGCCGCGGAAGACACCCGGCGGGATGTGCCAGGCCATGCAGTGGTAGCTGAAGTCGGCCAGCGGGTGCCCCAGCGTCGACAGCTCCCAGTCGAGCACCGCGATCACGCGCGGCCCGGTCGGGTGGAAGACCAGGTTGTCGAGCCTGAAGTCGCCATGCACGATGGCCGGCGTGGCGCCGTCGCCGGCGCCGGGCGGCAGCCGCGCCGGCAGCCAGGC
>Ga0154020_10009904_pt1 | contig 10949 bp, 9 predicted proteins | sample Klosneuvirus_201_FD_109709 | JGI IMG/M metagenome (GOLD analysis project Ga0154020, IMG submission 109709) | Active sludge microbial communities from wastewater, Klosterneuburg, Austria - Klosneuvirus_20160825_MG | ecosystem: Engineered > WWTP > Aerobic digester > Activated sludge | place...
ACCTCGGGAATTTCCTGTTCAAGGTTCTGCCGATAGCGCTCGCTTAAACAACCGGTAACATAAACCTTATCCAGTTTACCCCGTTTTTTCAGTTCCACATTATCTAATATGGTATTGATGCTTTCCTCCTTGGCCTTTTCAATGAAGCCACAAGTGTTAATTATGACAATATTATGGTCTTTTTTTGCGTTCTCATGAACGGTATCAATATCATTTGCAAGCAACTGGCCACTTAGTACTTCACTATCTACCATGTTTTTGCTGCAGCCCAATGTGATGATGTTTACCTTATCTCTTTTTATTGATTTTGTCTTCATAAATATGGCGGCAAAGGTAGTAAAAGATACGGGCTAAGCTTTAAGCTGAAAAACAAATAGCCTTAAACAGTTGATTATTAACAATAGTTGGTAAATATTGTAGTTTATACGACAAGCTACTATTAAAAAATAGTTATTTTTACAGCCATGAAATTGAAAGTTGCCCTCCTCGATTTATATGAAGGTGTAGCCAACCAGGGCATGCGTTGTTTACGTGAGATCCTTAACCAATTTGGAGAGATCAATCAATTCGATGTAGAAGTGGATGAATTTGAAGTAAGGCTTCAACATAATTTACCTGGTCTTGATTACGATATTTACATTTCAAGCGGCGGACCTGGCAGCCCATTAGACAGTGAAGGAAGTGAATGGGAAAAAGTATATTTCAACTGGCTGTCTGCTATTGAGCAATTCAATGCAAACCCTGCCAATGCTATAAAAAAACAGGTATTCTTTATCTGCCATTCTTTTCAACTTGCCTGCAGAAACTACGGTATTGCGGAAGTTTCAAAAAGAAAAAGCACTTCTTTTGGCGTATTCCCGGTACATTATTTATCCGATGCCGATAATGAGCCCATTTTTGAAGGGCTTCTGGATCCTTTTTATGCAGTTGACAGCCGGGATTACCAGGTGATTGAGCCCCGGCACCAAAAGCTTAAACAAATGGGAGGAACCATACTTGCCATAGAAAAGAACAGGCCACATGTTCCACTGGAAAGAGCAATCATGGCCATTCGTTTCAATGAAAATATGATTGGCACCCAATTCCATCCCGAAGCCGATGCCATTGGTATGCTATTATACCTTAAAACCCCCGAAAAGAAAGAAACGGTAATTGCCAATCATGGAGAAGAAAAATGGAAATCAATGATCGAACACCTCAACGACCCGGATAAGATCATGTATACCTACGCTCATATCTTACCAAATTTCCTGAACCAGGCTGTTAGTAAGATGGAATTGGTTTCAGTTTGATTGTCTTCTTTTATAAATTACACCCTTAGTTATACTACTTAAAGTAAAAATTGTCTTGTTTTGTAAACTGATTTATAGTTAATTTTAACTCCCTTCAAGTTTTAAAATTAGTTTACATGGAAAGATCATTAAGACAGGAATTCAATAAGAATTTTACGGAAGAAAAGTACAAGGCCTATATGGCGGAAATTGAAGCTTTACACCCAGGTGCGCTCGATTTCAGGAATGCTGAAACACCCATATTTATCAACAAAGATTTTAAGAATAAGATGCTGGGTGCCTGTGAAGACATCATTGATGTGATCACAACTCCCGGATTTAAAAAATTAACGGAACGAAGTATACCGGATGATCTGAAAATACCGGGTGAAGATTCCCATCCGCAGTTTGTTGTATTTGATTTTGGCATTTGCAAAAATGATAACGGTGATATGGAACCGCAGTTGATAGAAATGCAGGGTTTCCCTACCTTATATGCATTCCAGGCATTCCACAGCGAGATAACTGCCCGTTATGCAAATGTGCCAGGCAACTATTCTCCTTACCTGAATGGTTACGACAAAGCATCCTATATCAATGATTTAAAAGAGATCATTGTTGGAAACCATGCTGCGGAAGAAGTTATCCTGCTGGAAATATTCCCCGAAAAACAAAAAACAAGGATCGATTTTTATTGCACGGAAACTTTACTGGGCATTAAAACCGTTTGTCTTACCAGCTTAAAATCTGATGGCAATATCCTTTATTATGATAATAACGGAAAAAAAACAGTCGTAAAAAGGATATACAACCGGCTAATTTTTGATGACCTTCAACAACAGGAAGGACTGGAAGGCATCATAGACCTGAATAAAAAATACGAGGTGGAATGGGTTCCGCATCCAAACTGGTTTTACCGCATCAGTAAGTTCACATTACCATTTATACAAAACCGTTATGTTCCGGAAACTTTTTTCCTGAATGAACTCAAGCAGCCGGTGAACCTGGAAGAATATGTTTTAAAACCATTGTTCTCTTTTGCAGGCATGGGTGTTGTGATAGATGTAACAGCCGAAGACATCAACCAGGTGCAGCATCCGGAAAACTGGATCCTGCAGCGCAAAGTAAATTATGCATCCATCATTGAAACCATGGATGAACCGGCCAAAGCCGAGATCAGGCTTTTCTATTTCTGGAAAGAAGGCTGGGAAAGGCCTGTTGCGGTGCATAACCTGGCCAGGCTTAGCAAAGGAAAGATGATCGGCACCCGCTACAACAAAGACAAGAGCTGGGTTGGCGGTTCGGTAGCATTTTTTGAAAACGATTAATAAAAACTTATGAAAAACGGATCTGCAAGATTTGATTTTTACCTGGAAAAACTGGAAGGCCTTATTAAACAATCAATGAATGAAATAAACCCGGCATTGTGGTTATACAACAATGACGCCCGTACAGTTATTTTCATGTTGGAAGGACTTGCCAAACTTTATGCAGGCTTACATAATAAAAAAAGATTTGAAAAAATAAAAGATGATCTCAAACTGTTGGAAGACGGGCTCGGGGCTATTGACTATTATGATGCATTTGCCAGGGAATTCGCGACAAACAACAATTTTCCCACAGAAATAATTTCCTATTTACAGGCACAGACAAGGGAAAAAATACAACACCTGAATGACATACTCCAGCAAAGAAACTGGATCGGTGAAAATGCAGACCGTATTAAAAAGATCCGCAAAAAATTAAATGACGCAGACTGGATGAAAGATAAGGAAGAGGTTGAAAGCATAGAAAAATTTTACAAAAATTCAGTTGAAGATATTATCGAATTCTTTGTATCTGTAAATAATAAAATAACTGAGATTGAAAGCCAGGTTCATGAACTCAGGCGAAAACTCAGGTGGCTGAGCATCTATCCCAGGGCCTTGCAGGGAGTTATTCAACTTACAGATCATAATGCAAAAGAAGATCATCTTGTAAAGTATTTAACGGAAGAAACCATTCACTCCCCTTTCAACAAAATGCCAGATGCCGGTAACAACCGGTATTTCCTGATGCTGGAGAAAAATTATTTTTTATCATTAAGCTGGGTGATTTCATCATTGGGCAAACTGAAAGACAACGGCCTGAGGATCGTTGCAATTTCAGAAGCCATTCAACAGATCAAAAAAACAGGCAAACCTGAATCACTCGCACTTGCTTATCATTTATTGGGAGAACAACATCCAAAACTCACAACAATTTTATCAGAATCATCCGGCATTTGTGAAACTTATTTTATGGAAAAGAATTTAGATAAGCTGGTAGTGGGAGTTTCGGGAATAAGTGGGAAATAGATATGCGGATGATACAAATAAAACATAGATACAAGGATTATACGGATAAAATAGATTAACGCGGATATATTTATAATTAAATATGAATAAAACTGATTGCATTTATCCATCTTATCTGCATGATCAGTGTCATTTGCGTATCTATTGAATTATCCTTTTAAATCTGCAACAGCAGCGTTATCCGCGAATCTATCAATTAACAAACCACCATTGTATACCAAGCCGGAAAATAAAACCCTGTGTTGGGTAATGCGGAGCAGCAAAATTATTATTAATAAAACCGAAGCCATTTGCGAAACTTACCGTATTCAGGTTTTCTGCCCGAATATATGCAGTAAACCCTTTTATACGGAAATGGACAAACGCAGCAACATCGGGGAGGTTCTTAATGGTTACAGAATCCTGTGGCATAAATTGCCCCATCACCGGTGAGTAATTATTAGCCTTGTAGCCTGTATAATACCTGGCTTCCAGCCCGGTACTGATGTTCAGGTTCTTATAAAACCTCCCTTCAAAAGCAAGCCGGTTTCGGGTAAACAACAATGGTAACTTTATGGGTGCAGCACCATCAGTTTGCTGAAACACCAGGTCGGCATAATAATTCCAACGCTTACTAATCCTGAATTTCTTTGAAGCAAAAACCTGTATAATATTGATCAGTTTACTGTACTGTGCTGTTTTATAATAATTGCTGAAAAAAGTATAGTTGGTAACCAGGTGATTTTTAAATCCTATACTAATGAAAGGGTTGTTTATTGTAGCACCAAAAGAGGTGATATTCTCTTTGTTGAAATTATTATTATTCCCCAGGTTAAAAGCAGAACGGTTATCAAAGATGAAAGAAGGAGTTCGGTTCACATTCCTGAAAAACAAATTGATGCTGCCAAATCTTTTGTTGAGAAAACGGTCGAGGCTGCCGTAAGCACTGTAATCACCGGCATTGAGTCCATTAATATAAAACTCTCCTTTTAGCAATATGTTCCACAGTTTGTTCCTGGTGCGGTTACGGTATTCGCCGTGTAATAAAATATTGTAAAAATCCACACTGCTATTCTCAAAACTTCCTTTTATATTCTGAAGTGTTACTCCTGCCATGATAAACTGCGCCGGATTTTTTGTATCAGGGAATTGTAGCAATGAAAAGTCATTGCTGATAACTGACCATTTTTCTTTCAGTAAAAAAGTGTCTTTTGCTTTTTGAAAGTCAACATCATACCAGTTCTTATAAACAGCAGAATCTGCCACAATATCAGAAAACCGGTAATTGTAAGAATTGTATGTGAAGCTATGTTGTATCCGCAACTTTGGATAAAACAAATATTCAGTGGTTGAATCGTTGATGGCTACAGAATCCCTTTTCCCCAGGTCGTAACTCTGCCGTAAAAAGAAAGTAAAATCTTTGTAGGTATTGCCGGTATTAACTGTCGTTACAAATGGATTGGTACGGAAAGCTGAAGAATTTCCGAGATTAACAGGTATACTGAAACGGTCTTTTTTATTGGGGTCTTTCAACAAAGAATCATTGATGATACCACCGTTCTCTGAAGCCCTGATGGTGTTTCCCAGCAAAACCAAATATGCATTGTATCGTTTACGTTTACCCTGGTAATTTCCATAAATCCTGTAACTATTGTGATTGGTATTCTGGGTAATAAAAAACCCGGGCGCTGTGATCAGTTTATAATCCAGGCCCACATTCAGGTTGGGCCGCGGGTTCTGTGTATGCATCACTTTAATCATCTGTTCTTTGCCGGATGCCAGTTGATAGCCCAGCATAGAAAAAGGCCTGGTGGTTTTATAGAATTTAGAATCTTCCAGAGTAAACTTATAAATATCATAAGCATGAAAACCGGCATCCCAGCCGGGTTTTACCATCGGCTGAAATATAAGCGGAAAAGATGCTGCCCCGTTATTTCCAAGATACTGGTTAGCCGAAGGCACAGAATAATATTTATCAAAGTCATTTACCGAAGAATCAATATTACGCCTGTTGGTAGAATCCAGGTAGCGGTAACTGATTGTAATGGAATCTTTCTGGTCATCACGTCTCTGAAAACCCGTGGTATCGCTCCCTCCTTTTGCAGAAATTCCCCTGCCGATTCCTGGCAATTTGCTAAGTACAGGATCGCCCTGTGCAAGCACATGATTATAACTTAACAAAACCAGTATTAATCCTACAATTTTTTTCATACTTAAGAAAACAAGCTATTTCCAGTGGCACATAAAATATGACAGGTAAATCTTATATCCATCTTTTTGAATTGCAAATGTAAGCCTAATGTATAAATCATAGGGAACAGCAGGCTGACTAACCCACTTTTCACAAATCATTTTCAACTTTTCACATTTCACTCTTCACTTTCAACTATTCACTCATAACTATTCACTTTTTATTTATCTTCGCCAAAATTTTTACAATATGAATTTACATGAATACCAGGCCAAACAACTGTTAAAGAAATACAATGTTCCGGTTCAGGAAGGAATTGCATGCAGTACTCCTACTGAAGCAGAGGAAGCCTATCGCCAGATACATACCCAGTACGGCAGTAAATTCGCTGTTGTAAAGGCACAGATCCATGCTGGCGGTCGTGGAAAAGGAACTATTATAGGAAAAGAACAACGTGGAGTAGCTGTTGGAAAAAATGCAGAAGATGTATTGAAGATCGCCGGTAATATTATTGGTGGAACGTTGGTTACCATACAGACCGGCCCGGAAGGGAAACTTGTAAATAAAGTATTGGTGGCGCAGGATGTATATTATGATGGCCCTAACCCGGTTAAAGAATTCTATCTTTCTATTTTGCTTGACCGCACCAAGGGACAGAATGTGATCATGTACAGTACCGAAGGCGGAATGAACATTGAAGATGTTGCCCACGATACTCCTGAAAAGATTTATAAAGAATGGGTTCACCCGGGTGCATTGCTGGAAGCTTTCCAGGCAAGAAAAATAGCTTTCAATCTTGGATTAAGCGGTGAAGCATTTAAAAACTGCGTAAAATTCGTTACAAACTTATACAGCGCCTATGTTGGACTGGATTGCGGCATGCTTGAAATCAATCCTTTGTTCAAAACAAGTGATGAAAAAATCATTGCTGTTGATTGCAAGATGAATATAGATGACAATGCATTGATGCGCCATGCAGAAGTGGCTGCACTCCGTGATGTGAGCGAAGAGGACCCAACTGAAGTGGAAGCAGGAAAATTCAACCTGAATTTTGTAAAACTGGATGGTAATGTGGGTTGTATGGTTAATGGTGCCGGGCTAGCTATGGCTACCATGGACATGATCAAACTCAGTGGTGGTGAACCAGCCAATTTCCTGGATGTTGGTGGTACAGCCAATGCCCAAACAGTAGAAGCTGGTTTCCGGATTATTTTAAAAGATCCTAAAGTGAAAGCCATCCTGATCAATATTTTTGGTGGGATAGTTCGTTGCGACAGGGTTGCACAGGGTGTTATTGATGCTTACCAGAGTATTGGGAATATCAATATCCCCATCATTGTTCGCCTCCAGGGAACCAATGCAGATGTGGCCAAAAAACTAATAGATGAAAGCGGATTGAAAGTACAAAGCGCTATCTTATTGAGTGAGGCGGCTGCACTTGTGAATAAAGCGGTGGCTTAATTCAAAAATTATTTGTCATCCCGTACGCAGTGAGGGATCTCTTACAATATAGAACCTCACATATTAAAATCGCTTCATTAGACTATTAATTAAAAAATCCCGTAAAAAAATAACGGGATTTTTTAATTTCAGCACTTTTAATTCCCCGGCAATACTCAGGACTTTTTGTTTTATTTTAATTCCGGGTGATGTCTGCAAAAAAGTTAGTCTTATCACCACCACCACAGTTACCCGTTAGTGTTAGTCCATTGAATTTTATATTCACATTACCCGAAACCTTACTTGCAGCTATTTTACCGGTTATACCCGTTTTTAAAAGTATGAATTGCTTACATTATCAACTATGTTGGGCGGATTCCTGCTAAATTCAGATTCAATTTCATTGATTAAACAGCATTTTTTTGTAGAATATATTCTACAAAAAAATAATAGGAACATTATTATCAGATGTATTAACAAAGTTTATATTTGTAACAGTTTTCATAGGGTACGGATTAAAAACGGGGCACTGTTTACACAGTCTGCCCCTTCTTTTTTTTTGAATACCATCCCAGCACTATCCACTATTTTCACAACCGTATAGTTATATATAGACCTTGCTTAAACTATTACAGTTAATTAAATTATGGTGAATCGCGATTAAATGCTACTTCTTCTTTATATAAAATTGGATTGCTTTCACAAAAAACTCCTGGAAGTGCTTATTCACAGGGCCTGCCCGTTTTGTTTGTATTACTTAGTTAGCCATAGTTAAGTAACTTCGATTAATTCGTTATTTATTTTCTATGGACAATTATCAAAAAGATGCATTTGCTCAATTGCTTGTTTGGCAAAAGATGATGATTCGCCGTCCTTCAATTTTAAATAACCTGGCTAAAAGGTTTCAAACAAAAGTAAATACCTGGATACCCGAGAAAGTACACAAAGTCATAACAGGTACCATCAAACAAATGATCCGCGGGGTTTTATTTGGTGCCAGGTATACCACGTCAAAACCCCCGGAAAATAAATCTTTCGAACTGCGGGAAATGGCAGTAATGGAAAAAATAAAAAGTTATAAGAAAACAGCAGCACTGGAAGGCGGTATAACAGGAGCAGGCGGAATATTTCTCGGATTGGCAGATTTTCCGATCCTGATTGGAATAAAAATTAAGTTGTTGTTCGATATTGCTGCCATTTACGGTTTTAATGTAAATGATTATAAAGAACGGGTATATATCCTGCATATTTTTGAACTTGCATTTTCCAGTCACGTTCATAGAAAAGAAATATATCTTAAAATGGAGAATTGGTATGATCATAGCAAAAAGCTTCCACATGATTTAGAACAGTTTGACTGGCGGAATTTTCAACAAGAATACAGGGACTATATTGATCTTGCAAAAATGGCGCAACTAATACCAATCATAGGTGCACCTGTTGGTATTATTGTAAATTACCGCCTCATAAAAAAACTTGGGATAACTGCTATGAATGCATATCGCTTGAGGCTATCTGATGGAATGCAGTTTAAATAAAAAATTAAATCCTCTAGCTTCCTATTTAGAAGTGTTTTAAACAGTCAAAAAAATCTACCGGGGAATTTACATTTGAAAGATTATTTCTTTTCGTAATTCACATTCATTTTTACATATTCATTTTTCCGAGTCCTGTCTAATTTCTCAATGGCATACCGCAGTGTAACCCTTGGCATTGTTGCTGCATATTTATCCAGGAAAGCTAGCAGTTTTTCAGGATTGTATTTGCCCGCTTCCCTTATCCAGCTGCCAACAGCCTTATTAATAAGGTCTTCTTTATCGTTTACCAATAATCCGGCAATGCTAAATGTATCAGCTGTTTCGCCTTTACGAATGAAATAATAAGTTGCCACAATGGAAGTCCTTCTTTCCCAAATATTCTTTGACCTTGCCAGCTTGTACAATATTCTTCTTGGTTTATCATATAAATATCCACCAACTATATATGGTGCACCCCGATCAACGAGATCCCAGTTATTGATATTCTCGTGCTGGTTGATATAGAGATTGAAAAGAGCTTTTTTGTTATCGTGTGTAATCTTTTTATCCCTTGCACGGAAGTCCATAATACTTATTGCACCCATTCTCACTTCGTAGTATTTATTTTCCAGCAGTTCATTTATTTCCACCAGTGACATATGCATGTATTTTTTTGCTATTGTAAAAATAGCTGACATGCGTACCCCCAATATCATATTTGTTTTATCAGTTTTGCTGAAATATTTTGCATTAACTGCAACCTGCTCCTTTTCCAGGGCACAAAGTTCCTTTATAAACTGCGCAGCTTTCAAGCCATAATTTTCAGCAGTATCTGTTGCTGTTTTCTTTACTGCCATAGACCAGTTATTTTAATAAAAAGTATTCTAAAATCAGGCAACTGATGAAACTTTCCAGTTATACCGCAAAACAAAAAAACCAGTTATGATAAATGGTAACGTTGAACTTAATATTCTAAAATTCGGTACACTAACTCCGATAAAAAAAAGAAATACCATCAACAGACCTAAACAGGCCAAACCTGCCAGGCTCAAAAACCGCGAAGGATTTTTCTGAAAAATACTGTACAATAACATGAGTTGCCCGAAAAAGGGAATTAAAATAAAAGGATGTAAAACAGAAAATGGTTCTTTAAGCGCTTTGGAAAACACTTCGGCTTCACCCTGGAAAATAAATAAATGGCTACCCTTTCCCCATTCCAGGTAACCGATTAAAAATGTAAGCAGTAAACAGGTATTTAAAATTCTTTTCATTTTTAATTGACAAATTCTGCGGTTCGATTATTTTAGGAAAATCAGAAACCTTTCAATTGTACCTTTATTTGTGATCTTGTAAATACAGCGATCAATATTAAAAAACAAAGCTACGCAATACAGCATACCAAAATTCAATGCAGCCTGAACTTATAAAGCGGGGAAATATTCAGAATTATTTATCTTTCCAATTAAAAAACGCAGATGATTTCATTAAATTTTACTCCATTCCCGGTTATTGAAACAAACAGGCTGTTGCTTCGTTCTTTGTCAGTGGATGATGCTGCTGACATGTTTTACCTCCGGAGCAATGAACAGGTAACTGCATATTTTAACCGGGCACCTGATGCATCTATTGATGCCACAGTGGCTAAGATGGAAGAAATATTACAATTGCAGAAAAAGAATGAAGCTGTTTTTTGGGTGATCACATTAAAAGAATCACCGGAAGTAATGATTGGAAATATAGGCTACTGGAACATAATTAAAGAACATCACCGGGCCGAAATCGGCTATCTTTTACATCCAGCCCACTGGAAAAAAGGGATCATGAAAGAAGCGCTTCTTGCAGTAATTGATTATGCGTTTAATACGATGAAGCTACACAGCATTGAAGCAAATATCAATCCCGACAACCTGGCTTCTGCTGCATTACTTGAAAGTTGTTATTTTAAAAAAGAAGCTTTCTTTAAAGAAAATTATTTCTACGATGGAATTTATTATGATTCTATCATTTATTCAAAACTTAATAAATAACGTGTTGCAAAAGTTAAATTGATCTATTTAGGAAAAATCAATAATCATTTGCTGTCTTACCTTTGCCCTTTTCATCAGCCTTTTTATTATCAGGTTTATTCAAAGTTGCCTTGGGCTTTACTTCATCTTTTTTGGGATCTTTCGATACCGGAACAGTATCTGTTTTCTTTTTATTTTTTTCTGCAGCA
>Ga0154020_10009905_pt1 | contig 10948 bp, 6 predicted proteins | sample Klosneuvirus_201_FD_109709 | JGI IMG/M metagenome (GOLD analysis project Ga0154020, IMG submission 109709) | Active sludge microbial communities from wastewater, Klosterneuburg, Austria - Klosneuvirus_20160825_MG | ecosystem: Engineered > WWTP > Aerobic digester > Activated sludge | place...
GTGCATCGTTCCTTTGGCGTATAAAACCGCAACAAAGAAAGTTGTCTCTATCTTTTCACGCAGTCCTATTTCTTTAATAGCTCTGGATAGAATCTGACTTGATGGGAGGATAGAATCAAATTTTGTTCCAGTTACAACACACATAGCTCTATCCATATCGTCAATTTCCCGACTTTTAGCCAAATCAATGCCGTAGCTGCCCAATTTCTTATCAACAACTTGTGGAAGAACAATTCGTTTTCCAACTCTCCAACATTCGTTTGATTTCCATCCTTCTACGTATTCTCTATTGTCCGGGTGGTACTTAGTAAACCAATCAAAAACTTCTGATATGCAAGCATCAACTATACTGCCGCTTCTTTTCTCAATCTCTATGATTAGCGATGCAATGTTCTCAAGGTTAAAATCCACGCCTCCTTGAGAAGCTCTAAATCTTTCAATGTCTTTTTCTGCTTTGAATGTTAATAAGGCTGACAACTTGGGATGTTTATATACTTTATTCCAAGCAGTATCAAGCATTTGGTCTAGGAATGAATTGTAAGACGTAACAATATCGGAACTGTTAGCAGTTTCCAACGCTGCGTCTGCGCCTAAATGTCCAAACCACTCCATTGTTGCGATTATCTTTTTTCTTGCAATATAGTATTCTTTGTATAATTCAAGCAAGTTTTGTAACGTTGAAACAAGAGATGTAGCATAATCGCCACTCATCAACGCCTTCTCTTCATTTACTTCGGACAGATCGTTTGATTTTCTATTCTTATAACTAAAATTAAACGCCGGATTCTCGCTTTTTCTTAAAACAATTACACAACACTCAACACTGCTCTTTACTTCAGCATCTTGGAATGGCCTGCCTACGTCAAACACCTCTCCATAATCTTCAATAAGTTTAAGCAAAAGACATTCATATCTATCCTTTCCTTGTAACGCATGTTTTGGAACACACGCCACTAAGTTTCCATGCTCTAAAATATCCCACGCCTTAAGCACATGTTTCTCAACCGCAGAAAACGGCGGGTTCATAATAATGCCATCAAAGAATCTATCTGTCTGCCATGTTAAGAAGTCGGCATTAAAAACATTGTACTTTATTTCTCTTAACAAGACGCATAAATCTGGTGATATTTCAACCGCATATTTTTTAGCGTCATAATCATAGGCCTTTAATAGATTACCCGTTCCGGCTGAAGGGTCAAGCACGGAATAACAACGGCCCAATTTTTCTGCCATGAACCTTGCCAGCTCGTTTTCGGTTGGATAAAAATCTATTGTTTGAAACATCTTCGCATTATATCACGCAGATGGTGTATAATCTTTAGCATGTCAATTATTACAAACTTAATAGACCCATCTGTAAACTATACATCTTGTCCAGACTTCAAGGTTGGAGATAAATATATTCATAAAAATTCCGGCGAGATTGGAACGGTATCGTCAATAGAAGATGATTTTATTTTTCTTGAACTATTGGGTAGAATTGAAAAGATAGAAAAAGATAGCTTTACGACTACTGTAACGTGGTATGAAACTATACCACCGTTATGGGCTTTAATTGAACCATCAACCAAAGTTATATCAACTGTTTCGGTAAGTTTTTTTGAACATTATCAAACCACATATATGCCCAAAAATTCACATATATTAAAAGTTTATAGGGAATATGGTGTGCTTTCTTTTTTAATCCTTCACGAAAATGATAGCGAATTAGAAGCGAAATCAATTTGTCTAGTTCAGCTTGGCTACTATCCGGCCACCTTGCCCATAAAAGGCAGGCGGTATAAATTTATTGATGTTATAGATGGCCTTGCTGTTTTTGTTGACTTTGGCAGTAGTGGCGGAGCAATATTTTATGGGATTGGAACATAAACAGAAGAGGGAGTTAAGTAAAACACTTAACTCCCTCTTCACTTATACAGCAGATGCAGGAATTGAACCTACGTTATTCATTGTTCAGAGCAATGCGCCATGCCACTAGGCGAATCTGCTATATGGACGTAACGGGAATTGAACCCGTATCTTTATCTTGCGAAAATAAAATTCTCCCGTTAAAATATACGCCCAAAAGTGGAGATGCTAGGTGAAAAGTGGAACCGCTTTTTGGCATGGCTAATGAAGTGGAATGATGAACTTAACAAAAGTACCTTACTGCGTGGAACCATGGCGAATATAGGTGGAAATCAATCACATGTAGGAGTGTGAACTCATTATGAAATGAATAATATCCAGACCATTTACACATCAATTGCTATAAGATGAAATTTATTTATGTATTTAGTTGATAATCCCTGCTATCAAGTGTTAGACTACTTTCGTGAATAATGAAGAGCTCTTAACAATTGCAGAAGTTGCTCAAACTCTCAAAGTTAGCAAGATGACCATCTATTGCTATATCAAGGCGAGATGACTCCCTATATATAAGTTAGTACAAGAATTGAGGATTTAAAAAGGCGACCTTGACGAGTTTCTTAGACAAAGAAAAGTCATAACACAGGACTCTTGCTAGAATTTAGCTTAAAATGTATACCTAAGAATGAATACTATTAAAAACTACCTAACTAATAAAGCGCTCAAGTGGTCGGATGCAGAAAGGGAAAGTCAAAACTCTGTAGCGGGGTACATCCTTAGACATATTGAGTCTGCTGGTAAACTCCGAGATGCCCAAATCGAATCTCTCAAGGTCTACCTTTGGCTCAAATGCGTCAGCAATAACAAACCTCTTGTTGAGGTCTTCAAGCAAGAATACTCAGATGCTGAGGGTGACAGTCTCACGACTCTGCTTGTACATATTGCCCAAGAACTAGAAAACAAAAAGCTGGAACAGTATGCAAAGAATGCCACTACACAAGAGCTGGAGGGCTTTTTTGTTGACCTATTCGGTGGCTATAACCACATCTCAAACGTCTTGTTGAGTTTGCCAATGGGAGCAGGAAAAACCTTTGTTATGGCTTCTATGGTCTATATTGACCTGTATTTTAATCTCAATAACGCTGACGACCGCTTCGCAAGGAACTTCTTGATTTTCGCTCCCAGCGGATTAAAAAGCTCGGTTGTACCTTCCCTGCGTAGTATTGAACGCTTTGATCCCACCTGGATACTGCCTGCTGACGTTGCCAACCAAATCAAAAAGCAAATCAAGTTTGTGGTTCTGGACGTTGCTAAAACAGCTAAGAAAAGCAACCGCATCGAAAATCCTAATGCTCGCAAGGTTCAAGAATGTTTGAATCAGACTGACCCGATCGGTTATGTCTTCGTCACCAATGCCGAGAAAGTCATTCTTGATAAGGTGGTAGAAGACCCATACGAGGGTACGATGTATGAAATAAATGGTGATGAGAAGAGCAAACTTGAAAATGAACTAAGAAGCAAACTAGCTCAAGTGCCAAAACTCAGCATCCTTATTGACGAGGTGCATCACATACAAAAGGAAGAGAACAAGCTCAGATTTGTAATCAACAATCAGTTCAATAAAGGCAACACTATTAACATCATTGGTTTTACAGGCACACCATACTTCAGACGCAAGCTGACGGCAGGTACCCTGACCCTTGAACTTGATCAAATCCCAAGCACTGTTTATCACTACGAGTTGAAAGATGGAGTTCGTAACTTCCTCAAGCAACCCATTATCAAGAGTTTCTCTAGCCACACTGAAACTATTGTTAGAGCCAGTTTAGAAGACTTTCATACCAAGTTTTACAACAAAGCCTACAAAGATGGCAGAAAGCCAAAACTCGCAATATATTGTGCCAACATCGAGCGACTAGAAGAAGAAGTCATGCCGATTGTGTTGAGCTTTTACGCTGAAAAAGGATTAGACTCCACCGAGGTTTTCAAATACTATGGTGAATCAACCAAGTCAGAATCAGGCAAGATGTATGCACTAGGAAAAGATGCAGATTTGGAGTTTAGCAAGCTCGATACCCCATATTCTAATAAGCGGGTCATTCTGCTGGTACAAATCGGAAAAGAGGGCTGGGATTGTCAGTCACTAACTGGTGTTGTTTTGTCTGGTGAGGGTGACAGCCCAAAAAACATGGTTTTGCAAGCCTCTTGTCGTTGTTTGCGAGAAGTAGATGATGCAGAAAAAGAGACAGGCTTGATCTATCTCAACCAAGCTAACTATCGTCATCTTGAAAAAGAGTTGGGTGACAAGCATAAGATTACCATCAAAGAATTTGAGGAAGGTAAGAATGAAGAAACCCCATTGCTTCGAGTCGACCGTAGAAAGTATCTCGAGTTGCCACAGTTAGAATACAAGCAACTGCTCTTGGAATATGAGGTGTTGAACGAGGTGAGTAAGACAGACCCTCGAGTCATCCTACATGAACTGATCGCTAGGTTAAAAAATAAAGAGAGTCCCTACTTCATACCAGAGGTTGCAAGTATCAGAAGTGGATTTGACTTGAATGATTTGTCTAGCGTCAGTCATTTGCCGTTAGACTACGCCTACCAAAAACTCAGTTTTTCAGAGTTTCTTAACTTAATCTTCAAGTCATCTTTTGGCGGTGTGACGTATAAGAAGCTACATCAATATCGGATTCAACTATTCGATGTCTATGGTTTGTTGACACAAGCTGGAGAGCTACATGCAGGATATTCGCTCAGCAAGGTCATATCAGCCATTCACCTTAGCTTAATGCCTCAGTCGGCAGTCAGGGTCCACGAGTCACTCAAGTCTGAGTCAGTGTCTTGGCTGATAGCCAACATCAATCAAAACCCTATTTCTCCCAAAGCCAAAATCTACCCAGACAACATTGACTTCATCAACAAGATTGCTGAGTACGACAAGAAAAAAACTCTAGTTGAAGACATCTTTACTAGTGAGAATGACAAAATCAAACAGCTTGAAGCTACGAAACAAGCAATCAGTAGTGATACTTCACTAACGGCACAGCTTGATGCCAAGATAGATGAAGTAAAACGGTCTAAACTCCCAATCAAGTACAAAGACCGTTCTTTCCACTACATCCCTTATCAAATGGATAGTGGACTTGAGTCAGCCATACTTGAGAGTATTTTTCAATTGAAAGTCTTTCAAGAAAACCAACTTGAGGTGTACTTCAATGGTGATCGCTTCCTATCCACGTTCAAAATCAAGATTTACAAAAAGATCGATGGTCAGTGGAAACTGATTCAAGATCAATACACACCTGACTTTGTAGTGATACTACGAAACAAGAAAAAGATTGCAAAGACGCTCATTATCGAGACAAAAGGAATGATATACGCTGGAGCGTATACTAACATCAGACAATTCATGGAAAACACCTTTATCGACCACAACGCAAAATCTTTTGATTATTTGTACCTTGAGGACGGTAGAGATATTAACCACCACCTTCAGTCCATTACCGATAAAATTAATCAATATTTTAGAAATTAGAAGTAAATAGTAATACTATGCCAATTAAATATATCCCTTACAAGATTGAGCCTCTTCGAGGTCAAGCAGTTTTGCCTTTTTTGCGATACCATCGCCAGCTCACGGCAAAAGACTTTCAACTCCAAGGGGTGCCGTACTTTGAAGTTGAGCTATCTGAAAAAGTCAATCAAAGTAGCAAGAAACTGTGTGACAACCTACTCATTCACGGCGACTGCCTCAATGCCTGTGCCTACTTGAAAGAGCAAGGTATCATGGTCGATTTGGTATACATTGATCCACCGTTTGCAAGTGGAGCGAATTACGCTAAGAAAATATATATTAGGCAAAACCCCAAGCTCGTTGCAAAGCTAGAAGAAGCTCAAGGAAAACTACAATCTCAACCAGGTGAAGAAGTCGATAACAAGGATTTGCAAACGCTTGAAGAAACCATGTACGGGGATATTTGGCAAAAGGAAGATTATCTCAACTGGTTGTATGAGCGATTGCTGGCAATCAAAGAAGTGATGAGTGACACGGCTAGTATCTACGTGCATTTGGATTGGCATATTGGGCATTATGTGAAAATCCTCATGGATGAGGTGTTTGGGGAAGAAAGCTTAATAAACGAAATTATATGGGCATATAGAATTCAAGGTGTTGGCAAAGGGACATTCGCAAGGAAGCACGATACTATATTTGCCTATAGAAAATCTGATAAATATACATTCAACCCAGAGAAAGAAAAGGTTATTTATGAAAACCCTTTTATTGATACAAAAAAAGATAGCCCCGATATTAGTAGACTATCAGAGGGTGATATTCAGAAAATAAATGAGTGTTTGAGCAACAAAGAGCCTTTACCAGACAAATATAAGAAGAAGCTATTCAATACTTACTATTCAGAAGTATATGTTAGGGATGTTTGGGATGGGGACTACACCAAGCCAATTATAAGTGGTTCATCAGAATATGTTGGATACATCACTCAAAAGCCAGAGGGTCTGCTAAAAAGAATCATCAATGCAAGCAGTAATGATGAGATGGTTGTGGCTGATTTCTTTGGTGGATCTGGTGTAGCAGCCAAGGTTGCTCATGATTTGGGTCGCAAGTTCATCACTGCCGATGTGGGTATCAATGCAATACAAACCATACGTGATCGTCTAGTAGAGGCAAAGTCGAGTTTTGACATTCTAAAAATCAAAGACGGCATTGACCTGTTCAGAAACCCTCAGCAAACAATGGATAAGCTAGCAAGCATCATACCTAGCCTGTCTACTTCTCATAATTTCGGCTCGTTCTGGTTTGGAGCGATTACAGACAGAGGCATGGTCTGTCCGTGTTGGGTGCCCGATCTCAAAGACAAGCAACAAGCTATTCTCAACCCCGCCTTGTTTAGCAAAATCATGGATGAAACCGCCAAGCTGGACGGTATCAGTAAAGTAGTGGTCTGTAGCGTGGACATCACTGGTCAGGCTGAGATAGACAAAATGCGTAAAGACTATGACTTGCGAGATGTAGATGGCAAACCCGTTCAGTTTATCTTCAAAGATCTGAAAGAGCTGATTGACCTTATAGTTAGCCCTGATGTGGTTGAGTACTCAGTGCAAGAAAAAGGTGGCAAGCACACCATCACTTTTGATCGTTTTATCTCTGATGCCCTGATTCAAAAGATTGCTGAGTTCAATGCCAAGAAGCAAGCCAACCAGAAGCAGATTGAGATCAGTGATGCAGGCTTAGAGTTGATCGAGTTCATCAGCATAGACTGTACCAACACTAACGGCGTGTGGGTATCAGACCACGAGATCAAGATTGATAAAAATGGCTACCTGATCGTCAATGGCGAGCAAACCAAGCAGTTCTGGAATGGGGCAGTATCGGTCAGTAAAAAGCCCCTCAGAATCAAAGTCAGAAACATCGCTGGGGATGAGTTGGTGGTTGTAGCTGAGTGACTCAACCAAGAGGCGATCGACCGTCTAACTCCATTTTTTGACTTACTGATACAAATTGATCAACGAAATACAAAATGAAAGTATATCTTGATACCTGTATTCTTTCTCGTTTAGTAGACTTACGGGTCAAAGACGATCAGCTAGACGCACTTGAATTTATCGCTTCATATGAGCCTGCAAAGCTTGTGACTTCCCCTAAAACTCTTGAGGAGTTTGCTAAAGTCAGTAACTCTAAAAGACGAAAGTCGCTTATCGTTTTGTTCAAGATCATAGAAAAAGTTTATGCAGTGCCTCCTGTGAGGAAGTATTCCCCGTTGTTTGGAGATATGCCCTGGGGCGTGCCCTTTGGTAGCTCTGGTGACTTAGTAGAGCCTCCCTATGACGGCCTCAGGAAAATATTTGATGATAACGACGCTAGTCATGTCTATTTTGCTTATAAAAGCGGATGTGATTATTTTCTTACACTAGACCAGGCTACAATAATTGAAGCGGCTAATAACAACCTCGCGCAGGTTAATTCACTAATTCACCCCATGAAGATAGTAGATCCTGTTCGCCTTCGATCAGAAATGCGATAATTTATACTCAAAATCCCAGAAAGCAGAATTTAGTTGACATAAACCTTACATTGATGTATGCTTTACTTCATGGACAGCATTTACATATTTAGCTACCTTGAGGCAGATAGCACAAAGCCCTTTCGTAAGTTGCTCACAGATAAACGTTATTCGAGTAAAGAGCTCGGAGAGTCTTATCGAGTCATAAATCACTGGACTGAATTGGGTTTGCTAGCTGATCATCGTGCTGATTCGTCTGAATGGCGTAAATATAGTATTGTTGATGTCGTCTGGGCACATCTTATCAAAGAGCTTCGCAAATATGGTCTCTCGCTTGAGAAGCTTAAAACAGTTCGTTATAACCTATTTGAACTACCTTTAGCAAGTGATTGGCCTGAGCATGAGCTTGAGTATCATATATTTTTGACCATGATCAGACGGAGCGTTGTTTTGATGGTTTATGAAGATGGAATGGCTATTTTGATGGCTAACCCAGATAAACAACTCAATGAGTATATCTCAGAGAGCAAACATCATAATTCATTTCTAGTAATTGATCTGAACAAGATTATGAATAGAATTTTCCCAAAAAATGACTATTCACCATATTTTCCTCAATATGCCAAGCTCTCTCAAGAGGAAGTAGATCTAATCAATTTCATACGTTTTAATTCATTCGATGAAGTCGTTGTTAGAATGCAGGATGGCAAGATACAACGTTTCGAAGGCAAAAGGAACGAATCCTTAGAATTAGATCTACTTAGCATTATCAAAAAGAATCAATATCAAAAAATAGAGGTATTAGTAGCTGGTGACAAAGTTGTTAGGATTACTCAGACGGTAAAGGAGAAGCCGTCAACGCATGGTAAAAAGCCAGCGAATTAACAAATTGTGGAGTGTCACTGCATACGGCTAGACATTCATATAGGAGTCATCTATATGTTGTCTTTGCAGGTATGTAAAAGCTATCTAAGAAATTCTAAATATAGTGATGAAGAAATTAGGGAAATCCAAAATTTTCTTTACGCACTTAGTTGTAAGGTTATAAAACAAACTATTAAACAGTATGATCTCAAACAAACAACTACTCGCAAATCAGAGTAACGCCAAACTAGGAGGAGTCAAAACCGAAGAGGGCAAAGGAAAAGTCCGTTTTAATGCCCTAAAACATGGTGTATGGGGAAAGTTAATATCTGAATACGAAGCAGATCTGTATCAGGATTTGTTAACAGATTTAGTTGCTGAAATACAACCACAGGGGGTTATTCAGAACATGATTGTAGAAAGGATTGCAGTAGCTTACTTGAGAATGCATCGCCTTGCAAAAGCAGAGAATGAGTTTATTCGAGCAACCATAAGCCCTTCTAATCCTGACATTTCGATAAAGTTTAATAATGATGGCTATGATCCAATTGTGGGTAACCAGGCAATTAGCGTGATGTTAGACACATATGCTAGATATGAGACATCGATCGAAAATCAGTTTTTCAGGGCATTGAAAGAGTTGCGAAACCATAAAAATGGGTTTGTTTTGCAGGAAGAACTACTATGAAAAAGCTTAGTGATCAAGAATGGCATTATCTTGTCTATGCAAGAGTTTCAACTACTCGACAAGTTGTCGAGGGTGACGGTTTGGGCAGTCAAGAGCAGAGATGTATAAATTACATCAAGGCAAAAAACGATATAGTTGAAAAAGTATTCAGGGATGAAGGTGTCTCTGGTGGGCTTTTTGAACGCCCTGCAATGAATGCGCTACTCAAATATATTGATGATCATCCTCACAAGAGATATGTTGTTGTCTTTGATGATCTAAGTCGATTAGCTCGAGATATTAACGTACATCTCCGCTTGAAAATGGAATTGTCGAAAATCAGAGGGGCAAGGCTTGAGTGTCCCAACTTCAATTTTGAAGACTCGCCAGAAGGTGAGTTTATTGAAAATATCATTGCCAGCAAGGCTCAACTAGACCGCCAGCAAAATCGCCGTCAAGTGATTCAAAAGCAGAGTGCTAGACTCGAAAGAGGCTACTGGCCTTTTTGTCCCCCTCCTGGACTGAAACACATAAAAGACAAAGAACATGGAAGGGTTCTAGTATCAAGAGAACCCTACGCCAGTATTTTTAAAGAGGCAATTGAAGCGTATGAAAAAAATATACTTAATTCGGAAGCAGAGGTAAAAGATTACATCAATGAGCAATTTAAAGCTAACAGCATTAATAAAACCATTTCTAGCCATGGTGTTCAATCAACACTTACTAAGGCGCTCTATGCTGGTTATATCGAATATCAACCATGGGAGATCGAACGCATGAATGGCCAACATACAGGGTTTATATCAAAGGAGACTTATGAGAATGTGCAGAATAAGAGATTAGGGAAGAGCAAACCACGATTAAATGCTTCATATTCTAATGATTTTCCACTAAAGGGATTTGTCAGTTGCTATGAATGTGGTAAGCCATTAAGAGCGAGTTGGAATAAGGGCAGAACTAATAAATATCCCAATTATTGGTGCCAGACTGAAGGCTGTAAATACAGATATAAAACCACAAATAGAGACATCATTCATGGTCAGTTTCAATCCCTCTTATCAGCGTCAACGTTAGATGCAGGCAAGGTTGCGCTTGCAAAAGAAGTATTTAAAGACGCATGGAATTCACTTTCTCTTGAGCACGATCAACAAAATAATATATTGAAGACAGACTTGGTTGAGATTGAGGGGAAAATCGATTCACTGGTGGAAAGAATTGCAACAGCATCGGATCAATCACTCATTGAGACTTATGAGGAAAAAATAAGAAGATTAACCTCAAATAAAACGGAGATTGATGCAAGAATGAAAACACCCTCCTATACTGAGCATCAGTTTGGAACCGCTCTCGATAAAGTATGCAATACATTGCAAGAGCCTCTCCTGCTCTGGCAAAGTGATAGTCTCGAAGATAAAACCACGGTGTTATATATGTTTTTTGAAAACAAACTACGATATAAACACAAAGAGGGTTTTGGAACCACCGATTTGAGCTCTGGTATCAATCTATTGAGGGATTATTCCGAAGGAACAATCCCAGATGTGGA
>Ga0154020_10009906_pt1 | contig 10947 bp, 8 predicted proteins | sample Klosneuvirus_201_FD_109709 | JGI IMG/M metagenome (GOLD analysis project Ga0154020, IMG submission 109709) | Active sludge microbial communities from wastewater, Klosterneuburg, Austria - Klosneuvirus_20160825_MG | ecosystem: Engineered > WWTP > Aerobic digester > Activated sludge | place...
GTCCTTCGGAGATGCGTTCCACCTCGATGGCAACGGCGTCGATCGCTTGCTCCATGCGCTCCAGTCGTTCGGCGCTCTCGAGCACCTGCGGCGCCGGCCGCGGATGCGCCCAGCGTCGCACCATCACGCGGGCGAGTGCAAAGGCGAGCGGCCCCCAGATGGCGATGATCGACATCACCGACAGCGCCATGAGCTGCTTGGAGCTGAATGGCCCGAACCGCTCACTCGGCGGCACCAGCGTCCCACCGGCATCGCGTGCCCGTGCTGCGATGATCGCCTGTCCGTTCTGCTCGATGTCCGATTCCAGTCGCATGATGCGCTGGTCGAGCACCGCAATCCGCCCCTCCAGCCCGGCGCGTGCGGCACCGTCGGGTGAGGAGCGGAGATCTCGCACGGCTTCGTCTCGGCGGCGCGAGGCGGAGGTGATCTGGTTGGAGAGCTCGTTCTTGCGGGCTTCGAGCGCCGCCAGACCCATCCCTTCCAGCGAGATCGTGGCGGGCGCCTGCGCCACGTCGGGCGCAGCCGGTGCCGCCGGGGCGTCTGGAGGCGAGGCCGGCTGCGGTGTGGTGGCGGTCTGATCGTTCACAGGCATGGGCATAAGACCTCTACGGCCGGGATACCATCGGGGATTCGGGACCTACGGCAATCTCCCCATGGCACCGGGGACGGATCCGGAACACTATACGATGGAGTTGCCAACTTTGCCCGCCGTACCGAGGCTCCGGACATGACCACCATTTCGCCGACACTCGAGCTGAGCACCCTGCTGGACGACGCCCGTGCCATGGCCCCCCAGGTCATCGACTGGCGCCGCCACCTGCATCGCCACCCGGAAGTGGCTTTTCACGAGCACCAGACGGCGCAGTTCATTCACGACGTGCTGGCCGGCATTCCCGCACTCGTCGTCACCCGACCCACGGAAACGAGTGTGATGGCGCGGCTGGTCGGCGCCCAACCCGGCCGGGTGATCGCGGTGCGCGCTGATATCGACGCCCTCCCCATTCACGAGGAGAATGACGTCGACTACCGCTCGCAGGTGGACGGCGCCATGCACGCCTGCGGTCACGACGGGCATACGTCCATCGTGCTCGGTCTCGTGTCGGTCCTGGCGCGGTATCGCGACCAACTGGCCGGCGAAGTGCGCTTTTTCTTTCAGCATGCCGAAGAGCTGGCCCCCGGTGGCGCGGAAGAAATGGTACGACGTGGCGTCATGGATGGTGTTGATGCCGTGATCGGGATCCATCTGTGGGCGCCGATGGAAGTGGGTCGCATCGGTATCGTGGCCGGTCCCGCCATGGCGGCGCCCGACAACTTCACCTGCACCATCACTGGCGCGGGCGGACACGCGGCGATTCCACACAATACCATCGATCCGATTGCCATCGGCGCACAGGTGGTCACGGCGCTGCAGCATATCGTCTCCCGCAACATTGATCCGCTCGATCCGGCGGTCGTGTCCATCACGCAGTTTCATGCCGGCACAACGTTCAACGTCATTCCCAACAGCGCCGAACTGGCCGGCACGTTTCGCTACTTCGACGGTGCGCTCCGTGAACGCATTCCCGAACTGATGGAACGCATCATCAAGGGCATCTGCGATGCACATGGCGCGACGTATACCTTCGCTGTCGAACGCGGATATCGGCCGGTGGTGAATGACGCCGCACTGTCGGCGCGTCTGGAGCGGGTGGTGGAGCGCACATTCGGAGCTGACGTGCTGCTGCCCACGCGCCCCACCATGGGCGGTGAGGATTTCTCCGCGTTTCAGCAAAGAGCGCCGGGCGTGTTCGCGTTTGTCGGCGCAGGAAACGCGTTCGAGGAGATTCTGTACCCGCACCATCATCCGCGCTTCAACGTGGATGAAGCGTCGTTGGATATCGGGCTCCGGTATCTGACGGCGGCTACGCTCGACCTGCTGTCCTGACGTGGCCTTTCGCAGACATCACCTGTTGGCACTCGTGCCCACCGTCGCACTGGTGGGCGCGCCGTGGATCGCCAATCGCGTTGAACCGCGCATTCTTGGTATGCCCTTCCTGCTGGCGTGGATCGTGGGGTGGGTGGTACTGACGTCGGCCTGTATGTGGCTGATCGGCAAGCTCGACCAGCGATACGAATGACGCCATCTGCCGGCGCGATGTCGCCCAGTGTCATCGCGCTGTCCATTCTCGGCGGGACGCTGCTGCTGGCCTTCTGGCTCAGTCTGCGCAGTGCGTCCACGTCCATGAGTCTCGAGCAGTGGAGCGTCGGCGGCCGAGGCTTCGGCACGCTGCTCGTGTTTCTGCTGTTGGCGGGCGAGATCTACACCACCTTCACCTTTCTCGGTGCCAGTGGGTGGGCGTATGGGCGTGGGGCGCCGGCGTTTTACATCATCGCGTACGGCGGCATCGCGTACATCATGTCCTACTGGCTCTTGCCGGCCATCTGGAAGCGCGCCACATCGTGGAACGTGGTGTCGCAAGCCGAATATTTCGCGCGGGCATATGAGAGCGTGTGGCTGGGTCGCGTGGTGGCCGTCGTCAGCACGGCCGCGCTGATGCCGTATCTGGTTCTGCAGCTCAAAGGTCTTGGCATCATCGTGTCGGAAGCATCGTACGGTGCGATTGGCGCGAATGCCGCCATCTGGATCGGCACGTTGTCCACGATCGTATACGTCACACTCTCCGGTGTGAAGGGATCGGCCGCCACCGCGGCACTCAAGGACGTGATGGTGCTGGTGGCTGTCGTCGCGCTCGGGATCGCGCTCCCGACGATGCTGCATGGCGGCATCGGTCCCATGTTTGCGCGCATCGACGCGGAGTACCCTGGCTTTCTCGTGTTGCCGGCCAAAGGCATGTCACCGAGCTGGTTTGCGAGCACGGTCGTGCTGACCGTCGGCGGGTTTTACATGTGGCCGCACACCTTTGCCAGCATCTTCACGGCCAAGAGCGATCACGTGTTTCGCCGCAACGCCGCGCTGATGCCGCTGTACCAATTGGTGTTGCTGTTTGTCTTTTTCATCGGCTTTGCCGCGTTGCTGAGCGTGCCCGGACTCACGGGCAGCAACGTCGATCTCGCGCTCTTGCGCCTTTCGCGTCAGACGTTTGGTCCGTGGATTGTGGGCTTCATTGGTGCGGCGGGATTGCTGACAGCACTGGTGCCAGGATCGCTGATCCTCATGAGCACCGCGACCACACTGGCGCGCATGTTTCGCCCGGCGTCGGCCACCGACGCGGGTGCATCGGTTGGGCTGGCGCGCATCTTCGTGCCGGTTGTTGCCGCGGTCGCATTGGTGTTCACCTTCCGCGGCGGCGATACACTCGTGACGTTGCTGCTCATGGCCTACGCAATGGTGACGCAGCTGTTTCCGGCGCTGCTGGCTTCGATGATGCGGGTGCGGCGCGTCTCGGCGGCCGGCGCGATGGCCGGCATTCTCGTGGGTGAGCTGACTGTCGCGGTCATCACGCTGGGCGATATGAAGTTGCCAGCGCTCTTGCCGTCGTGGCCATCGGCCATCACGGATCTCAACATTGGTATTGTGGCGCTGCTGCTCAATCTGCTGGCGTTGGGTGTGGTAAGCCTGCTCATCCCCGCGTCTCGCCCGGTGCGCACTGGCTGACGGGTGACCCCGTCACGGGGCCGCAGGCGGGATGGTCGGTGAAACTGATGGGCCGCTGTGCCGTTGTGACCAGCAGCGCCCTCCAAACCATTGGGTGACTTCTGCTGTCAGATGCTGACAGCCCCCAGTCCGTTTGCGCCTCGCCCTTCCGCTTCGCCCCATGAGACATCTCACGCTTGCGATCCGCATGCTGCTGAAGACGCCGTTCGTCACGGCTATCGCCGTGGCGTCCCTGGCGCTGGGCATCGGCGCGAACGCGGCCATCTTCTCGCTCTTTAACGAGATCCTGCTGCAGCCGCTGCCCGTCGTCGAACCGTCCCGGCTGGTCAATCTCAGCGCACCCGGGCCCAAACCTGGCTCGCAAAATTGCGGACAGGCTGGCGACTGCGACGTGGTGTTCAGCTATCCCATGTTCAAGGATCTCTCGCAGCAGCAGAATGTGTTCACGGGTATCGCCGGACACGTGGCGTTCGGCGCCAATCTGTCGGTGCGCAACGAGCCCACCACGGGCTCGGGCATGTTTGTCTCGGGTTCGTACTTCTCAGTGCTTGGTATCAAGCCCGAGTTGGGGCGACTGCTCGGACCGGCCGACGATGAAGTGATCGGCGCCAATCCGGTGGCCGTGTTGAGTTACGAATTCTGGCAGGAACGGTTTGGCGCGGCGCGTGATGTCGTGGGGCAGTCGCTCATCGCCAATGGCCGGACGCTCAACATCATCGGTGTGGCGCCGCGCGGATTCCGTGGCACGACACTGGGCAGCCGACCAATGCTTTTCGTGCCGCTCACCATGCGCGAGCTCATCGAAAAGCGTCGCCCCGCCTACGAAAATCGCCGCTCGTACTGGCTGTATCTGTTTGCGCGACTCAAGCCGGGCGTGTCCATCGAGCAGGCATCCACGTCGCTCAACACGATGTACAGCCGGATTCTCACCGGCGTCGAAGCGCCGCTGCAGGAAGGCATGAGCGACAAGACGATGGTGTCGTTCAAAGCCAAGAAGATTCTCGTGGAACCCGGTCAGCGCGGCCAAAGTCAGGTGCACACCGAGGCGAAGACGCCACTGCTGATGCTCTTTGGCATCACCGGCATCGTGCTGCTGATCGCCTGCGCGAACATTGCCAATTTGCTGCTGGCACGCGGCGCCGGCCGGGCAACCGAGATGGGGGTACGCCTCGCGCTGGGTGCATCGCGCCGGCAACTGCTCACCCAACTGCTCACGGAATCGGTACTGCTGGCATCGGTGGGTGGCGTGGCGAGTCTGGTGGTGGCGCAGTGGACGCTGCGCGGGATCGGCTCACTCTTGCCACCCGAAGCGGCATCGACCTTCTCGCTCACCATCAGTCTGCCTGTGGTGCTGTTTGCGGCCGGATTGTCGATCGCGACCGGTATCATCTTCGGCATGTTCCCCGCGCTCCACAGCACACGCTCCGATCTTATCACCGTCATTCGCGCCGGCGCGGGACAGATTGCCGGCGGCACCAGCGCCACACGTTTTCGTGCGGCGCTGGTCACGGTGCAGATCGCACTCTCGATGATGCTGCTCATTTCCGCGGGGCTCTTTCTCAAGAGTCTGGTCAACGTCAGCAAGGTCGATCTGGGTGTGAAGGTCGATCAGGTCGTGACCTTTGGCCTCTCGCCCGAACGCAACGCCTACGACAGCACGCGCTCACACGCCCTCTTCGAGCGCGTAGAGCAGGAGATGGCCGCGATCCCCGGCGTGACAGCGGTGACGTCGTCCACGGTTCCGCTGCTGGCGGGCAGCAATTGGGGCACGGATGTGCATGTGCAAGGTTTCCCCAGTGGCCCCGATGTCGACAACAACGCCCGCGTGAATCAGATCGGCGCGGGATACATGAAGGCGCTTGGCGTGCAGGTGATTTCCGGTCGGGAGTTCACCGAGTCCGATCGCATGGGCAGCACGCGCGTAGTGCTCGTAAACGAGGCGTTCGCCAAAAAGTTCAATCTGGGCAAGGACGCCGTCGGCAAGTTCATGTCCGATGACGGACCCGACTCGCTCAACCTGCAGATTGTGGGCCTGGTGCAGAACGCCAAGTACAGCGACGTCAAACGCGATGTGCCGCCACTGTTCTTCCGTCCGTGGCGACAGGATCCGCGCGCCGGGTCGATGTACTTCTACATCAAGACGTCGCTGCCGCCCGAGCAACTGCTGCGGGTGATTCCGGCCACCATCAAACGCATCGATCCGGGGCTTCCGGTGGAAGATCTCAAGACGATGCCGCAGCAGATTCGCGAGAACATCTTTCTCGACCGCATGATCAGCATCCTGTCTGCCGCCTTTGCGGTGTTGGCGACACTGCTGGCCGGGGTCGGCCTGTACGGCGTGCTGGCCTATTCGGTGGCGCAGCGTACACGCGAAATTGGTGTGCGCATGGCGCTGGGCGCCGATGGCGGCCGAGTCCGTGGCCTCGTGATGCGCCAGATTGGCGGCATGCTGCTCGCGGGTGGTATCGTAGGCATCGCGGCCGCCATCGGTCTGGGACGAGCGGCGCAGTCGCTCCTGTACGGACTCCAGGGTCACGATCCGATCGTGTTTGCACTCTCGGTCGCGCTGCTCGCTGGCATTGCCGCACTCGCTGGGTACCTCCCCGCGCGACGCGCGGCGCAGGTGGATCCGATGCAGGCCCTCCGTTACGACTGATCCGGTGATGCACGCGCCGTACTGACGTCGTCACCGCCTCGTTCACTGACTCTCTGATCGCCGTTTCTCCACACACTTGCACCGACACACGTGATGGATATCGCACGTCCGCCAAAATCGAATCGCAATCGCAACATCATGATCGGCGTGGGCGTCGTGGCGCTGGTGGCCGCGACGGTGGCATTGAGTCGCATGGGGCCCGCGTCGCAGACCATCGATCGTGCCGCCGTGCTGATCGATACGGTCAAGCAGGGCGATGTGGTGCGGGAAGTGCGCGGCAACGGCACCCTCGCCCCCGAGCGCATTCGCTGGATCACGGCTCAGGCCTCGGCACGCGTGGAGCGGCTCGCCTCCGAATCAGGCCGCAACGTCGGGGCCAACGATCTGCTGCTCGAACTGTCCAATCCCGATCTGCAGATTCAGACCATGCAGGCCGAGCAACAGGTACGGCAGGCGCAGATCGATCTGCTCAACCTGCGCACGTCGCTCAAGGGCGGACTGCTGTCGCAGGAAGGGTTGGTGGCCACCATGAAGACGCAGTGGGTGAGCACCACGCAGGAAGCGCGCGCCGCCGATTCGCTGGTGAAGCTCGGGCTCGTGCCGCCGTTCGAGGCCGCCAACCGACGCGCCTCGGCCGATGAATTCACGACACGCTATCGCATCGAGCGGGACCGACTCGCGCTCATGGCGCAGTCGATCGACTCGCAGCTTTCGGTGCAGGCCTCACGAGTGGTGCAGCTTCAGGCCATCGCCAACAGTCAGCAGGCGCGCTTGCGTTCGCTGCAGGTGCGCGCGCCCGAGGCAGGCGTGCTGCAGGATCTCACGCTGCAGTTGGGTCAGTGGGTCCCCGAAGGCACGGCGCTCGCCAAAGTGGTGCAGCCCGGCAAACTCAAGGCCGTGCTGCGCATTCCCGAGTCGCAGGCCAAGGACATTCAGCTTGGCCAGACGGCGTCGATCGACACACACAACGGTCTCGTCAAAGGCCACGTCGCGCGCAAAGATCCGGGCTCGACGGGAGGCAGTGTGACCATCGATGTCGCCCTCGACGAAGCGTTGCCGCCGGGTGCGGTGCCGGATATCAACGTGGACGGCACGATCATGATCGAACGGTTGCAGAACATCGTCTACACCGGCCGCCCCGCGCTCACGGCGGGCACCGGCAATGTCACACTCTTCAAACTCGTGGATGGCGGAGACGCCGCCGTGCGCGTGCCCGTGGTGCTGGGACGCAGTTCGGTCAATACCATCGAAATCCTGAAAGGATTGTCGGTGGGCGATCAGATCATCATGTCGGACATGTCGTCGTACGCTGCGGTCGATCGGGTCCGCATCAAGTAAGCCGATTCTTTCATCCTGCCTGGAGCCATTCATGACCGCGAGCAACGAAACGCTGATTCACATGTCGGGCATCAAAAAGGTCTTCTACACCGACGAAGTGGAGACCCACGCGCTGGCCGATGTGCACTTTGAAATTCGAAAAGGCGAGTACGTCGCGATCTCGGGGCCGTCGGGCTGCGGCAAGACCACGCTGCTGTCGATTCTGGGCCTGCTCGATACACCCTCGGGCGGTGAATACACGATCAATGGCACATCGGTCGCGCGACTGGCGCCACTCGATCGCGCTCGCGTTCGCAATCGCGAAATCGGCTTCATCTTTCAGGCGTTCAATCTGATCGGCGATCTCACCGTCTTCGAAAACGTCGAACTGCCACTCACCTATCGCGACATGCCGGCCAGCGAGCGCCGCGATCGCGTGCAGGCGGCACTCGAGCGCGTGGGCATGACGCATCGCGCCAAGCACTACCCGCCGCAGCTTTCTGGTGGTCAGCAGCAGCGTGTCGCCGTGGCCCGCGCGGTGGCCGGTGATCCCGCCATCCTGCTGGCCGACGAACCCACCGGCAATCTCGATTCCAAGAACGGCGAAGCGGTGATGGAGCTGTTGCGCGAACTCAATCAGAACGGTGCGACCATCTGCATGGTCACGCACGACTCGCGGTATGCGCGGCATGCCGACCGTGAAGTGAGTCTGTTTGACGGTCGTGTCGTGTCGGCTGCGGAACTGCTGGAATTGACCGCCGTGTAAGTGACGGTGCCCGAACGCCGTCGGCTGCTCAGCTGATGGCGTTCGGGATGCCCTGCGTGTCCGACAGCACTTCCGCGACACAGACGCGGTGACCGTCGGGATCTTCCAGTTCGAATTCCACATTGCCATCGGGCAACCGTTCCGGACCGCGCACCAGCGGCGTCCGCCGACGCGCCTGATCGAGCAGCGCGACCAGCGATTCTCCGCGCAACCGAATGAGCACGTCCCAGTCGCCGTGCGTCGGCATGCGAGGAGCCGGCGGCGTGGTGCTGCGGCGAATCATGAGCTCCGCGCCGTCACGGCGCAGTCGGCACGCCAGCACGGGCTCCGTTTCCGACGACCACTCGGCCGCAAAACCGAGAATCTCCTGATACCAGGCAACACTGCGCGCGACATCCGCAACGCGCAAAACGGGTACGATGGACGCGAAGGCAAGCATGCTTCGCCAACGCACTGGTTCGGCTATTGGTGCCCGGCGCCCGACGGCAGCTGCTGCGTGAGAAACGCCAGCACGTTGCCACCCATGATCCCTCGCACTTCGTCCGGGCTGAATCCGGACTGCAGCAGTCCCTCGGTGATCAGTCCGACCGCTCGCGTGTCCCACGGCGTGGTGGTGGCACCGTCAAAGTCCGAACCGAGCGCCACATGCTGCACACCCATGATAGTGGCCGCATGCCGCATCGCCTTCACGATGGCCGGTACGGTCAACTCGCACACCGCCGCTTCCCAGTACCCGATGCCCACCAGCCCGCCATTGGCGGCAATGGCTCGCAGTTCGTCGTCGGTGAGATTGCGCGGGCCCGGGCAGGTCGCCGCGACGCCCCCGTGCGACACCACCACTGGACGTCGGGCCATCGCCAGCACGTCGCGTTTCATCTGCGGTGACGTGTGCGCCAGATCGACGATGATGCCGCGCGCTTCCATACGCTGCACCACGTTCCGACCAAACTGCGTCAGGCCGCCGTGCGAGACACCGTGCGCACTGCCGCCAAGTTCGTTGTCGAAGAAGTGGGTCAGCCCCATCATGCGAAACCCGGCGTCGTACAGGGTGTCGACATTGACGAGCGTGCCCTCGAGCGCGTGCAGCCCTTCGATCGCCAACAGGCCCGCCACGAGTGTAGGCTGCTTGCCATGCCGCGCCACAAAGTCCGTCAGTTCTTCGCGAGTGCGGATCACGCTCAACGCGCCCTCGGAGCGTCTGGCGGCATCGGTCAGTTTGCTGGCCTGATGCAGCGCGCGGGCGCGGAGACTGGTCCAGGTGGCCACCGGCCAGCGTTGCGCCAGCGCCAACAGCGTGATGTTGTCGGTCTCGCCGGTATTTCGGTCGTAATTGATCCCCCGCGGCGTTTTCGTCACCACTGAAAACACCTGCAGCGCCACATGCCCGTCCTGGAGGCGCGGGACATCGACATGGCCACGGTCACTGCGGGCGAGCGGATCACGCATCCACAGGAGCTGATCGGCATGCAGATCGGCCACGAACAACTGTCGGTGCAGAGCGAGTGCATCCGCCGAGGGCACCGGTGGCGTCGTCGTGAGCACCTTGTTCATGCTCGAATCCACGCGTGGCGGAACGATCACCAGGGCCAGCGCTACCACGCCGATCGCTGAGATGAGCACCCAGCGTCCGATGTGTCGTCGCGCCATCAGCGGAGTCCTCGCGGCATCGGTTCCCCGTTCATTTCGCGCGCATTGGGCGCGGTGGTCGGTGTGCCCTTGTCTCGGAGATCCCCACATTCGCGCAGGGCTTCTTCCGATCGCGGGTCGATGGTGTCAGCGAGTGCGATCCCATCCACCATCAGCGACTCCGCGCGCGTGCGCGCGGCCGCCCAGGAGATGGCACAGGTGGCGCGTCCTTTGTCGATGGCGGCCAGCCGGTCGATGCCGCGCTGCGCCGCCGTGGAGAATCCGTACCAGCCTGCGGCGCCGGCACAGATCGCCACCACCATGGCGATGAGCGCCTTTGTCCGCAGTGAAGCGTCTTCGGTTGTCGCGTCAGTCACGTGAGTTTTGCAGTTGGCATGAACGTTGGCGCGCGACGGGCCCGGGTCGCCTGCTCGAACGCGTAGGCGATCGCGATCAGCCGCGCCTCACTCCATGCGGCACCGATGAACGACAGCCCAAGCGGCAGGCCGCCCACGAACGACATCGGCACCGTGATGCTCGGATAACCGGCCACGGCGGCCACGCTCGAGTTGCCACCGGTGTACCGGTCGCCATTGACCAGGTCAATCGGCCACGACGGGCCGTTGGACGGCGCAATGATGGCCTCGACATTGAACCGCGTCAGCACGCTATCCAGACCCTCGTCCCGTGAGAGACGCCGACAGGTGTCACGCGCCGCGATGTAGGCGGCGTCGGCGAGTGCGCCCTTGGCCTGCGCCTTTTCAAACTGTTCCTGCCCAAACCACGGCATCTCGCGCGAGGCATTGGAACGATTGAACTCGATCAGATCGGCCAGCGATTTCATCCGGCTGGTGGTACCGCGCGACGCCAGATAGGCGTTGATCCCATCCTTGAATTCGTAGAGCAGCAGCTCGGTTTCCGCGTCGTCGGTTTTGTTCACGGTCGGGACGTCGGCCGGATCGACGATCACGGCGCCAGCGGCGCGCA
>Ga0154020_10009907_pt1 | contig 10947 bp, 8 predicted proteins | sample Klosneuvirus_201_FD_109709 | JGI IMG/M metagenome (GOLD analysis project Ga0154020, IMG submission 109709) | Active sludge microbial communities from wastewater, Klosterneuburg, Austria - Klosneuvirus_20160825_MG | ecosystem: Engineered > WWTP > Aerobic digester > Activated sludge | place...
AATAAACGGGATTCAAATACAGATCAAAAGTTCCGTTTTCACTTACTCCACCTGGTTGACGACTGGCATGGTATATCTCTGGTTCACTTTCTTCAGAAAGATCAAGTATTTTTGCATAGCACCCCTCCTCAAAATTAAAGACTCCTTTGTCAGACCATCCGTGTTCATCATCTCCGATAAGCTTCCTTTCAGAGTCCGTGGAAAGTGTAGTCTTGCCCGTGCCGGATAGTCCAAAAAATAATGCAACATCACCTTTTTCACCAATATTGGCAGAACAATGCATAGTTGCTACTCCTTGCAACGGCAATTCATACTGCATAGCACCAAACATGCGTTTTTTTATCTCACCTAAGTATTCTGTTCCTGCAATAAGCATCTTCCTGTCCTCAAAAGATGTGATGACACCAACATTAGACTTTACTCCATCTTCTTGACCATTTAGCTGCATTCCAGGCACATGTACAATGGTGTATGGTTGTACACGAGATGCTTCATCTCCGTCAAATCGAGGTAAGAACATCGTGTTACCAAATAATGCAGCAGAGGCTTTAGCAGTTTTTAATGTAACTGGAATATTATAATCAGGATCTGCTCCTACAGAACGATCTTGAGTATAAACTTTGCCAGTTTTACGCAAGAATTCTTCACCTCTTGTAAAAAGTTTATCAAACGCTTCTTTATCGATTGGTTGATTTACTGCTCCGTAATCTACTTCGGAATCTCCGGCAACGACAAAACTATCTTTAGGAGATCTTCCTGTATACGGTCTGGTATCAATATCAATAACCCCTGTGGAGAGTTCTAGTCCTTCATGATTTCGTAGTGCTTCCTGAAAAAGATCGGAGCTGTTTAAATTTCGATAATGCTTGGATGAGATTCTGGATTCGGATAGTCCGAGCTCTGAAATTACCATAAGAGATGAGTTTAACAGGAAAAGGTTGAGGATACAAGAGAATTAGATGACAAAAAGCTGACAATTATTATGAATACTTACGAACTAAACCTACAACTCGACCCTGAATTTTAAGAGTATTTGGGTAAATTGGATCCATACGTGAATTAGCAGGTCTTAGAATCACTCTTCCATCTTCTTTATAAAACTTCTTAAGTGTAGCTAGATTGTCATCAACTAATGCCACAACAATCTCACCATTAATAGCTGTATTTACTTTTTCAATGACCACAAAATCTCCGTCTAGTATTCCTTCCTCTATCATTGACTCTCCTTTAACTTGAAGGACATACGAAGTATTTTTCCCAGACAACATAGAAGCGGAAATTTGAAAGGTCGCATTAGGGTCTGTGTGGGGTTCTAGTGGCTGTCCTGCTGCGATAAAACCCATAAGAGGTAGATCGACTGATGGAGTGACTTCTTTAGCTATTAACGCTATAGAGTTTTCATCTTTAATTTTCAGAACTCTTGAATTTCCATCATCTTTTTGGATATATCCTTTATCTACTAAATTTCGAATAATTGCATGGACTGTGGATACACTTCTATGGCCAGTAGCATCAGCCATTTCACGAAGAGTCGGAGAATAACCGTTCTTGTTTTGGAACTGGGCTAAAAATGTGAGGAGCTCTCGCTCTTTTCTATATAAAACACCTGGCATACAGTTATGCAGTTATTCTGTCGGGCAGAAAACTGTATGGATAAAATATACGATTTTTCGTATATTTTTGTCAATAAGACGTACTGCTATTGTCTATATCAAACCGCATTTATAAATTTTTATGTTAGAATACTGACATGGATTTTGAACTAGTATCTCGTTTTGAACCCACCGGTGATCAGCCCAGTGCAATTAAAAAGCTTACTACAGGGCTATTGGAAGGCAAAAAAAATCAAGTTCTTCTTGGAGTTACCGGGAGTGGTAAAACTTTTTCTATGGCAAATGTCATTCAGAAAATTAAGAAGCCGACTCTCGTTATTTCTCATAATAAGACGCTTGCTGCTCAGCTGTATCAGGAGTTCAGAGATTTTTTCCCTAATAACGCCGTGTCATACTTTGTCTCTTACTATGACTACTATCAGCCTGAAGCTTACATGCCTACAACCGATACATATATCGAAAAAGAAGCTGAAATTAATGAAGAAATTGATCGCTTACGCTTGTCAGCGACAGCAAATCTTCTTACCAGAAACGATGTTATTGTGGTTGCCTCTGTTTCTTGTATCTATAATTTAGGCTCACCTGTTGAGTATGGCAAATTCGTATTAGAACTTGCCCCTGGTGTTAAGACTTCACAGAGAGATATCTTGGTTCGTTTAGCGGATTTACAGTATGAGCGAAATGACTATGAATTCAAAAGGGGTACATTTAGGGTCAGAGGTGGAACTATTGAACTACTCCCTGCCTATATGGAGACAGGGATTAGATTTGAATTAGGAATAGACAGTATAACAAGTATTACTGAATTTGATCCTTTAACTGGTGAGGTACTTCAGGTATATAAGAATGTCATGATCTACCCTGCCAAACATTATATGACGGATCCGAAAACGTACGACAATGCTTTTGCTCATATGAATGCAGACATGGAGGCACAGGCTGAATTACTAAAGTCGCAAGGAAAATTAATCGAAGCACAAAGAATCAGGCAACGAACAACCTATGACATAGAAATGATTAAAGAAGTGGGTTATGTTAATGGGATTGAAAATTATTCCACTTATTTTGATGGTAGGAAACCTGGAGAGCCACCTTACACGCTCATCGACTACTTTGATCATAATAACAAAGACTGGCTGCTTGTTGTTGATGAGTCACATATCACCTTACCTCAAATCCGTGGAATGTATAATGGCGATAGGTCACGTAAACAAACCCTTATTGACTATGGTTTTAGACTTCCCTCCGCATTAGATAATCGTCCATTAAAGTTTGATGAATTCATGCGTCATGTTGACCAAGCAGTTTATGTATCTGCAACTCCTGAAGAACTTGAGATATCTTTAGCTACAGAAGAAGATGGTATTGCTGAACAACTTATCCGCCCAACAGGAATTGTTGATCCATCAGTAACAATAAAGCCATCTGCAGGGCAAATCCCTGATCTGATGAAAGAGATCACCAAAAGGACAAAACTTAACCAACGAATCCTTGTAACAACCTTAACTAAACGTATGGCTGAGGAGCTTTCCTCTTATCTTGAAGAACATGATATAAAAGTTGCATATCTTCATTCAGATATCATTACTCTTGAGAGACAGGATATATTAGACCAATTACGAAGTGGCGAATTTGATGTTCTCGTCGGAATCAATCTCCTTCGTGAAGGATTAGATCTTCCTGAAGTCACACTCGTTGCCATACTAGATGCGGACAAAGAAGGATTTTTGCGAAGCAGAACATCCCTTATTCAGACAATGGGCCGTGCTGCTCGAAATATAGACAGTCAGGTTATAATGTATGCCGATAAAGTTACTAAATCGATGAAGGCAGCTATTGACGAAGTAGAACGTCGACGTGAAATACAAATTGCCTATAATAAAAAACACAACATCACTCCAATAAATATAGATAAAGCAATTAGGGCAAGACTCATTGAAAAGCAAAAAGAGAAAGAAGATACCAAGCCATCAGTTGATTTCTTATTAAAAATGGGTAAAAAAGAAGTTCTTCTTCCTGATGAAAAGGAAGATTTAATTAAAAGATTAAGAAAAGAAATGAAGTCAGCTGCTGAAGGTCTGGATTTTGAGACAGCTACACTCCTAAGAGATCAGATTAGAACACTGCAAGGCAAATAACTAAATTTTGTTATACAATTCTCCTAATTTCTCTTTGGTAGAAATAAGCTGATTTCTGGATAACCATACCTCGTAGATATCCCCAATATTACCGTCAGCATTATCCTTTAATTCCTCCTGACGAAATTTCCTTAATCTTTTTTTCATCTCCCTCTGGTCTTTACAGAGTGTTATAGAATCATCAGGAAAACCTAAAGCTTGAGCAAATGTGGGTCTAATAATGTCTGATACGCAATGAAAAGCAGCGACATCATTTAACCATTCTTCATCTTGCTCACAATCATAAGCTAGATTCCATAGACCTTTAATAGCTACTGCTGCAAAATTTCTCCTAGCATGGAGATCTGATGTTCCATTCGATACTATTGGGTTGACATGAATATCACCAATATATTCTCCAGAATCTAATTCAGTCTTATCAGAAAAAATCTTCGAAGAACCTGAATATTTCTTTACCTCTAATATAAGATTTTCAGAATATTCTATAAGATCTTCAGCCAATGAGTTTTCTGTCCTGTAGGGGATTTTTTCCATCGTTAGACTCTTTCTACAAGAATCATGTTAGTTGTGCCTGATTCACCAAAAGGCATACCTGCGGCTATTACAAAATGCTCACCTTTGTGTAATTTAAGGACATGATTTTTTTCTGCAATTTCTTTAGCTTGCGCAGTCATATCATTAAAATCCTGTGTTGGCTTAATCTCAAAGGGAAATACACCCCATGAAAAATTGAGTCTACGCAGGGTCTCCTTTACTGGAGTTAAGGCAATGATACATTGGGGAGACCTATGTCTTGCGATGCGTTGAGCAGCTTTGCCTTTATGTGTAAATGCCACCACGAGCCGTGCTCCGATTTGATCAGCAACGTGGCCTACATTACTACTAACTGCATTTCCCACAGCTTGCTCATGATCAAATTCTTTTCTCTCAACATGTGGAACAGCACTCTCTATAATCTGAGCCATCATTTTTACCGTCTCAACCGGAAATTTACCCATAGCTGATTCACCTGAAAGCATAACAGCATCAGTACCATCTAGGATCGCATTTGCTACGTCAGTAACTTCAGCTCTTGTTGGAAGCGGGTTTGTAGTCATGGACTCTAGCATTTGTGTTGCAGTAATAACTGGCTTAGCATGTTGAAGACAAAGACTGATAAGGCGCTTTTGCATATGAGGAACTTCTGCTATAGGAACAGCAAGCCCTAAATCACCTCTTGCTACCATGAGTCCATCAGATACATTAATTATTTTTGCTATATTTTCAATTGCCTTAGCAGTCTCTATTTTAGCGATTAACATCATCTTTGATCCCTGAGGAAGGAGTCTTCTTACTGCTTCAACATCTTTTTCTGTTTGGACAAATGAAACTGCAAGAGCATCAACTCCTTCATTCACCATGAGATCTATATCTAATTTGTCTTTTTTTGTTAAGCCATGGTTATCTAAAGAAAGCCCTTGAGCATAAAATCCCTTAAATGAGACTAGAGGTCCTCCGACCATTACTTTGGCTACAGCCATTTCTTTACCTTCTTTAATAACCTCCATGCGAATTTTTCCATCATCTACATAGATTTCTGCTCCTTTTTTTAATTGTCCAATTATAGTTGGGTAGTTAATCGAAAGTCTGCGTGATGTTCCCAAAACCGCATTTTTTACTATCTCTACTTCATCATTATTTTTAAGAGTAACACCACTTTGCACTTTACCAATCCTGATTTTAGGACCTGCTAAGTCCCCCATAACCGTTAAAGGACGACCTACTCTCTCTTCAACTTTTCTCATATCAGATACAAGTTTTTTTACCTCGTCGTAAGGTTGGTGGGAAAGGTTAATGCGATACACATCAACTCCTGCGTGTGCTAAAGCTAAAAGTGTGGCAAAAGAATTACTTGCTGGCCCAATGGTCGCGACTATTTTTACTTTTTTGTTATACATGGCCTATAGAATAGCACTTCATTATAAGAAGCGCAAGATTAAATTAACTAATATTTTTAACTATTCTAATACTAATCAGCTTCCCGTCCTGGTCAAGTGTAACTGCAATTGCATCAAGTCGAAGAAGTTGAGGAAGCTTTGGATGTTTCATCTGATAGATTAATGCTGTCCTTTTAAGTGCCTGCATTTTGTAATAATGTATGGCTTCCAATGGATCACCGAATGAGTTAGAGAATCGAGTCTTAACTTCAACAAATACCAACTCATTAGGCTTAACTGATTCATCTAGAGCGATAATATCAATCTCTCCATTTCGGATTCTGAAATTTTTTTCAATTACTCTAAAGCCATTTTTTTGAAGATACTGAGCTGCCTCATCCTCGCCTTTCTGGCCGAAGAGCTTGTTATAGCCATGTGGCATATATAAAAATCGTAGCGGAAAATAAAGAAAGAAAAAAGAAGGATTTATCTTTTATTTTTACGAAGGTATGTTAGACGTGATCGACGTGGCTTATCTTTAGGTGCTTCTTTAACTTCTACCTTTTCAATATTAGGAGAATCAATCTGCCAGATTTTCTCAACTGCAATACCAGCTACTTCTTTACGAACTGTGAAGCTTTTATTATTACCTCGACCACGAATTTGAATAACAGTTCCTTGGAAGACCTGAATACGTGATTTTTCTCCTTCTTGGATCTTTTGATGAACGCGAACTACGTCACCTGGTGTAAAAGAAATGCTCGAAATCATGTGAGTATTATACACAAAATAGAGGAATTACTCAACAGAGAAGTACTTAGGACTTTTTATGCTCTTTATCCATTGCCTGGACAAAAGCTGTAAATAATGGATGAGGGTGAAGAGGTCGACTTTTATACTCAGGATGACCTTGTGTTCCTAAGTAAAAAGGATGTTTGTCTTTTGGCAACTCTACTATCTCGACCAAATTTTCCTTTACTGATCTTGCGGCAATGACCAACCCTGCTTTTTCTAGATCAATTGCATAATCATCATTAAATTCATAACGGTGACGATGTCTTTCGCTTGTTAACCCGTCTTTGTTAAGAAGTCCACCGTATTTTTCGTATGCTTCATATGCAAGAGTACCTTTCTTAACCATTGCTTCCCATCCTCCCAGACGCATTGTACCTCCATAAGCTCGTTGCTTAATCAATTCTTTTTGGTTTGGAATAAAATGAATAATTTTATGAAGCGCTTCAGGTTCATTCTCTTCTGTATTAGCTTTGTCTAATCCCAAAATATGTCTTGCATATGCAACTACTGCAAGTTGCATTCCATAACAAAGTCCTAGATAAGGAATTTTTGCTTCTCTAGCGTAATTAGCAGCAGAAATCATCCCTTCAGCCCCTCTTACTCCCCAACCAATCGGAACAATAATACCATCGGGTGTACCTACCATTTCTTTCGCATTTTCAGGGGTAATTTTTTCTGCATCTATCCATTTTGTCTTTACTTCAACTGTCTCATGAATAGCAGCATGATCAATTGCATCAAAGAGAGCCGCATATGAATCACGGAGTTGGTACTCCCCTGTTCCAAAATACTTACCAATAATAGCTACCTCAAGTGTTGCCTTACGAGGAGCTTTTATTTTCTCTACAAATTTAGTCCATTCAGTTAGATCAGGTTTTGTTACTGGTAGTCCTAACTTTTCTAAAATTCTCTTGTCTAGACTCTGCTCATGAAGCATAAGCGGAATTTCATAAACTGACTCTAAATCTGGATTGGAAATAATATCTTCTGGATGCATGTTACAAAAAAGTGCAAATCTATCTCTTCTACGGGCATCTAAATACTTTTCAGAGCGAGCGATGATAAAATCAGGCTGAATTCCCATGCCATTTAGCATTCTTACAGATAGTTGAGTAGGCTTGGTTTTCGGCTCACCCAGATGATTTGGCGTAGGAACATAACTTACATGAACGTGTAGCACATCTCCTGGATTTCTCAAAGTCATAATACGTGCAGCCTCATAATAAAGTGCATTCTGATATTCCCCAACTGTTCCTCCAAGTTCAATTAAAACAATATCTGCATTACTTTTTTCACCTACATTTTTTATCCTTGTTGTTACTTCGTCAGTTATATGTGGGATTGCTTCAACGTCTTCACCTTTGTATTCAAATCTTCGCTCACGATCGATAACAGTCTGGTAGATTTTACCCATTGTTACGAAGTTATTTACTCCCATGTCTTGATCAATAAATTTCTCGTAAGAACCAATATCCATATCTGTTTCAGTACCATCTTCACATAAAAAAGGATCACCATGTTCTATAGGATTAATAGTTCCTGCGTCTAAATTAAGATAATTTTCAAATTTAATAGGAGCAACAGAGTAACCTGCAGATTTAAGAAGAAGAGCTATAGACGATGCGGTGAGGCCTTTCCCGATGCCAGAGATAACTCCGCCGGAGACAAAGATATATTTCAATTTTGATGTGTCAGATTTACTACGGGGCACGATTAATAATAACAAACCAATAATTATAAAGTCAACTGGGAAATTTGACTGAGCGGGGTACGAGAATTGAACTCGCTTCTCTACCTTGGGAAGGTAGCATACTACCGGTGTACTAACCCCGCAGGTAGGGAGATAATAGCACAGATTTAGACATGAATGAAGAAGTTAGCGAGGAATTTTAAGGGAGTTTCCTGAATGAATAAGATTAGGTGATGAAAGATTATTAGCTCTTGCGATTTCTACCCACTTGTAGCCATTTCCATATGCTCTAACAGCAATATTCCAAAGATCGTCTCCGTTCATAATTACATACGATGTTCCAACAATTTTCGCACTTTGTACCACTTGTGGTGATGCAAGTTCTGCTTTAGCAACTGTAGGAGAAGAAGTAACTTTAGGAAGAACAAGAACATTTCCCGCATTAATTACACCAGGGTTCGTTAGGTTATTTGCCTTTGCAATATCTACCCACTTATATCCGTCATGATATTGTTCCTCAGCAATCTTCCATAAATCGTCTCCTGCTTTAATTCTGTAGGTAACAGTTCCTGGTTGAGTAGGTAGCACTTTAGTAGGAGTGGTTATTTTAGTAGGAACAGCTGTTGAAGTTGGAGTAGCAGTTGCTGTTGGTGCAGATGTAACGGTCGGAAAAGTCGTAGGTTGTACTGTAACTGAAGGTGCTATAGTCGGAGTAATCTTATCAAGATGTTTGGCAATAGTACTGATAGAAGTTGTGCCTTGTTGAGTATCTATGTGGGAAGTATTGCTACGTGTTTTGAAAAAAGAAACTAAAAGTACTGCTGTCACTATAACTACAATAATTCCTAAGACAAGACTAGTATAAGATTCACCAAACCTAAAATTGTTCATAAGGCTTGCTGAACGAGAAGATTTACGTGAGGAAGCTGCTCTTCTTACCGGAGCTGCTTTTTTAGTCGTATTTTTTGTTGTTACCTTTCGTGCTGCCATAAACTTAAAAATTAAATTTGGTGGGCAGACGATGTGGCTTATTTACTGTCCTAAATTAAGCCTTTTTGGCGGGGCCGACGGGACTCGAACCCGCGACCTCTTCCGTGACAGGGAAGCGCTCTAACCAACTGAGCTACGACCCCAAAACATGTCTTTAGTCAGAGTGTAGCTCAACTGAAGACAGCTATGGCGCGTATCGTACCAAATTATTGCTAGCTAGTCAACGATCTGTTAGCATGGAGGTGTGACAAATAGTGAAATTGCCAAGCTTCTCCATGAAGTCGCAGCCAGTTATGCCATCAAAAATGAGGCAAAATACCGCTTTCAAATTATAGCTTACCAGAAGGCATCAGATGCAATAGCTAATTCTACAACTGAGGTAAGTGATCTCGCAAAAGAAGAAAAGCTTCAAACTATTGCAGGGGTCGGTCCATCTATTCAGGAGCATTTACAGGAGCTTGTTAAAACAGGACATGTAAAGCATTTTGAGTCAGTAATGAAAAACATTCCTAAGGCTCTCTTCCCTCTTTTAGATATTCCAACATTTGGTCCAAAAAAAGCATTTAAACTTGTGTCGCATTTTAAGTTGAGTAATGAAAAAACAGTTATTCAAGATGTTAAAAAGCTAGCTGAAAAAGGAGAAATAGCCACTCTGGAAGGTTTTGGAATGAAATCTCAATCAGATATTCTACGTGCAATTAATGAATACGGTGCGGGTGTTAACAAAACATCCCGTATGGTACTTCCATTTGCTGGAGAGTTAGCTGAAAAGATCATAGAGTACATGAAAAAGTCTCCAGACGTCATCAAAATCTACCCACTAGGTAGTCTAAGACGCCGTAAAGAGACAATCGGAGATATTGATCTGGCCGTAGCTACTAAAAATCCTGAGAAAGTTCTCCAGCACTTTGTAGACTATCCATATAAAGATCGGATTATTGAAAAAGGTGATGCTACATCATCAATACTTATTTCTGGTGGCAAACATGTGGACCTTATGGTTCAACCACCTGCCGCTTTTGGCTCATTGCTTCAGCATTTTACGGGCAGTAAAGAACACAATATTCATCTTCGAGAATACGCATTGAAGAAAGGTCTTTCACTTTCTGAATATGGTATCAGAAATAAAACGAACCCCGAAAAGTTAATTCAAATTGATGATGAAGTTGCATTTTATAAAGCTTTAGGCCTTGACTGGATTCCCCCAGAAATCAGGGAGAATACAGGAGAAATCGAACTGGCGGAAAAACATAAACTACCAAAATTAGTAGAACTGTCAGATATTAAAGGGGATTTTCACCTGCACTCTAGCTTTCCTCTTGAGCCAAGTCATGACATGGGAGTTGATTCGATGGAAACGATGATTAGTAGAGCTCAGGAATTGAAATATAAATATTTAGGTTTCTCTGAACACAATCCCAGCCAATCCAAACATACAACCAAACAAGTTTATGAAATTTTATTAAAAAGGAGTAAGAAAATTGAACAACTTAATAAGGATAATAAAAGTATTCGAGTATTTTCATTACTCGAAACGGATATTCTTCCCAATGGTTCTCTTGCAATTAATAACGAAGCATTATCTCTCCTAGATGCTACGCTAGTTTCTATTCATAGTGTTTTTAGTATGAACAAACAAGAAATGACAAAGAGAGTTATTAAAGGACTCAGTCATCCCAAGGCAAAGATTCTAACCCACCCTACAGGAAGACTCATCAATGAAAGGCCAGGATATGAATTGGAATGGAAAGAAATTTTTGAGTTTTGTAAATCCGAAAATAAGGCATTGGAAATCAATGCATTTC
>Ga0154020_10009910_pt1 | contig 10945 bp, 8 predicted proteins | sample Klosneuvirus_201_FD_109709 | JGI IMG/M metagenome (GOLD analysis project Ga0154020, IMG submission 109709) | Active sludge microbial communities from wastewater, Klosterneuburg, Austria - Klosneuvirus_20160825_MG | ecosystem: Engineered > WWTP > Aerobic digester > Activated sludge | place...
CACCGCTGGCGGCAGGTCCACCATGCGGACGAAATCGTCTTCACAAAGCGTGCAGGCGCGTTCGAGGACGTTCTCCAGCTCGCGGATATTACCCGGCCAGGCATGGGCGCAAAGCGTTTCCACCGCGCGGCGCGAGATGCGCAGCGGCTGGCCGGTGCGCGGGCTGAGCTTGTTCCGCAGGAAGTGAGCGACCAGGAGCGGGATGTCATCCGGCCGCTCGCGCAAACTGGGGAGCTGGATGGGAATCACGTTAAGCCGGTAAAACAAATCCTCCCGGAACTGGCCTTCCTTGATCTTCTTCTCGAGCGATTCATTGGTGGCGGCGAGCACCCGGACGTTCACGTAGCAGGGCGTGGTGTCGCCCACGCGCCGCACTTCGCGATCCTGCAGCACGCGCAGCAGCCGGCTTTGCAAAGGCGCTGGCATGGATCCGATTTCATCCAGAAAAATGGTGCCGCCATCGGCTTCCTGAAACAGACCCTTCTTGTCCGCGATGGCACCGGTGAAGGATCCCTTGCGATGACCAAAGAGCTCGGACTCCAGCAGATTCTCCGGGAGTGCCGCGCAATTGATAGGAATGAACGGCGCAAACTGGCGGCGGCTGTTGAAGTGCAGCGCACGCGCCACGAGCTCCTTGCCGGTGCCGCTTTCACCGAGGATGAGCACGGTGCTGTCCGTGCCCGCCACACGTTCAATCAGGCGGAAGACTTCCTGCATTTTCGGCGAGGTGCCGACGATGCGGCTGAACTGGTATTTCTCCCGGAGCTGGCGCTTGAGATAATGATTCTCAGCGACCGCGTGATTGTAGGAGAGCGCGCGCTGGACGCTGTGCCGGAAGGCATCGAGCTTGAACGGCTTCTCCACGTAATCGTAGGCGCCCTGCTTCATCGCCTCGACGGCGGTTTCGACGGAGCCGAACGCCGTCACCACCATCACCACCGCGGGCGGCGCCAGCGCCCGCGCCTTGCGCAGGAGATCGAGACCTTGCTTGCCATCGCGGCCGAGATGCAGGTCCGTGATGAGCAGATCGGGATGATGCTCGTCGAGCGCGTCGAACGCCGCGTTGCCGCTGGTGAAGGGATGAACCTCGTGCCCGTCGGACCGAAGCGCGTCGGTCACCATTTGCACGATGGTAACCTCATCATCGATCACGAGGATTTTGGCCATGCCCAGTTTGTAGGTCGAAGCGACCACCACCGGCAAGCGGGAGTTTGGAGCGATGGAATGCGATCGCTTATTTCACCAACCGAATCGTCACGTCCACCGGTGTGTGCAGCGGCGGAAGGCCGTTCGTACGCACAAGCCAGTTGTCGTCGTCTTCGCGACCACGGCGCGGGTTGTTCACCAGCGCATCGGCGTCGGTAATGAGGGAAACAATCGAACCATCGAGTTGCGCGGCGAATCCGTCTTCGCGAATGCGCGAGCCGGTGTAGACGAATGGCCCGCGATTGAGCGCACCGCCGGTTTTGCGGTCGAGGACAAACTCTTCCGCGGGTGCCCGGTTGGTTTTGCCGTCCGCGAACCACGACAGTTCGACGCGGACAAATTCACCCGGAAGCTTCTCCGCCGGATCGGGCGGCAGAGCGGCGGTGCCCGCTCCCTTCGCCCCGAGGAGGAGGAACGCGAGCTGAACATGGAGCGGTTCCACGGTAGTCCGCAGGAGACTTTCGTGCGTCTTGCCGTTTGCGTGGACGATCACGTATTCAAGATTGCCCTCGCGCAGATTCACCGAGGCCGGGAATTCAACGGTGCGTTCAGTGCGATCAAACCGGACTTCTCCCACCTGGAATCGCCCGGGCGAAAGTTCGCGAACGGGAGGATTAGTCGGGCTCCCCGAGGCGGGCGCAACTGGCTGAACTGGAGAGACGATCAACTCCGCACCCGGCAGAATCGTCGAGCCCAGCATGGCAAAAATGATCCAGATTCCGCAGGCACCGCGATGAAACAAAATGGATGGGCCAAGTTTTTGAATGAACATTTTGCAGGAAACCAAGGGAATTTTGACTGAAGAGTCAAGCGCCGGGGATCCAGACTCCTCCTCGGCAAGTGACCTGCTATATGGGCGGTGCATTTTGAATCCGAAGTTGTTTCGGTTTGATTTCGGACGCGCAGGCTGGGCAGATTCCGGCTTGAAGGTAGTCTGGACGAATGCAGCAGCAGGAAGTTGCTGTTAGAGCGGAATTCATTTTATGAGCAAAAAGCCACTCACCCCGAGTGAATTGACGGAACTGATCGCCGGCCTCAATCGTCTCGCCAGAAACCTCTGGTGGACTTGGAACCAGGAATCCCAGGAAATTTTCCAGGAGCTTTCCCCCCGAGGCTGGCAAAACCTCTACCACAACGCCGTGGCCGTGCTGCGCGAAGTCTCGGATTACGAGCTGCGTGTCCACCTGCAGGATCCGGATTTCGCCGAGCGCGTGCGCCGGGTGCTCGCGTCGTTCGACGCCTATCTCAACGAAAAGAACACGTGGGGCAAGGCGAACGCGCCTGACCTGCTCAAGAACCCCGTCATCTATTTCACCGCCGAATTCGGCTTCCACGAAACGCTGCCCATCGCCGCCGGCGGTCTCGGCATTCTCGCCGGTGACCACGCCAAGTCCGCGAGCGATCTCGGCCTCGGCTTCGTCGGCATCAGCCTCTTCTACCGCGAAGGTTACTTCCAGCAGTCGATCAACCAGGACAACTGGCAGGTCGATTACTACACGCAGCTCCAGCCAAAGAATCTTCCCATTGAGCCCGTTGTCGACAAGAACGGCGAGCCCATCGTCTGCTCGGTGCAGATGGGTGTCAGCGAGGTGAAGTTCAAGGCATGGCGCGTGAACGTGGGCCGCTGCCCGGCGTATCTCCTCGACACCAATCTCCCGGAGAACGAACAGCACTATCGCGATCTGACGCTCCGCGTTTACGGCGGCGACAGCACCACGCGCATCCTGCAGGAAATTTTGCTCGGCATCGGCGGCGTCCGCCTGATGCGCGCACTCGGCGTGGAACCTTCCGTGTATCACATGAACGAAGGTCACGCGGCGTTCCTCGCGCTGGAACTCATTCGCGAGAAGCTCGCCCTTGGCAAGAGCTTCGCCGACGCGCTGAACTTCGCGAAGAAGCAGTGCATCTTCACCACGCACACGCCCGTCGAAGCCGGCCACGATCGCTTTACCGCGAGCCTCATGGACTACGCGTTCAAGGGCTACCTCAGCCATCTCAAGATGTCGCTGGACGAAGTCATGGCCCTCGGTCGCGTGAATCCGACCGACGCCAACGAGCCCTTCTGCATGACGGTGCTCGCGCTCAAGGCCGCCCGCGCCGCCAACGGCGTGAGCGAACTGCACGGCCAGGTCAGCCGTCACATGTGGCAATGCCTCTGGCCCGGCGTGCCGGAAGAAAAGATTCCGATCGGCCACATCACGAACGGCATTCACCTGCTTGGCTGGATGAAGGGCCCCGTGCGACGTTTCTGGCGACGCCGCCTCACCTCCAACGGCGCCGCAGCCGCACCCGGAACCACCGGCCCGAACACGGACTTCTGGAACAAGAACAACAGCTGGGAGAGCGCGATCAACGATCCTGCGTTCTGGCAGAAGATGGGCGATCCGAACTTCATCTCCGATGAGGAAATCTGGGCGCTGCGCTACAAGCTGCGCCGCGAGCTCATCGAGTTCGCCCGGCGCCGTCTGCTGCTCCAGGGCCGCAGCCTGTCCCAGGGTGACTTCATTGCGTTCGATCACCTCCTGAACCCTGACGCATTGACCATCGGGTTCGCCCGCCGCTTCGCGACCTACAAGCGCGCTCCGCTGATCTTCCAGCAGTTCGAGCAAATCGTGAAGCTGGTCAACGACAAGTCTCGCCCGGTGCAGTTCATCTTCGCCGGCAAAGCGCATCCGCGAGACGACGAGGGAAAGAAGTACATCCAGCACGTCATTCATCTCAGCAAATACAGCGAGCTGAAGGGCCACCTCGTCTTCATCGAGAATTACGACATCCACGTCGCGCGCTCGATGGTTTCCGGCTGCGCCGTGTGGCTGAACAATCCGCGTCGTCCGCTCGAAGCCTCCGGCACCAGCGGCCAGAAGGCCGGCTGCCACGGCTGCTTGAACCTGAGCATTCTCGACGGCTGGTGGCGCGAAGGCTACGACGGCACGAATGGTTTCGCCATCGGTGACGATTCGCATCCGGCCTCGATCGAGGAACAGGATCGCCTCGATAGCGAGAACCTGTTCAAGGCGCTGACCCAGCAGGTGATTCCGACCTTCTACGATCGCGATTCGAACGGCATTCCGAAGAAGTGGATCCAGATGATCCGCCGCGCGATGGTGACGCTCGTGCCCCAGTTCAGCACGTGGCGCATGGTGCAGGACTACTCGAACAAATATTATACGACCAAGTAAGCGTCGTTTTGGTTTCATCGGGCGTGACTCATTTTTGAGTCACGCCCTTTTTGTTTCCGCTTGAACAGAATCAAGTGCCCGTCAGTCTGTTTACTCACATGCAAAACGACGTGCTCAACTTGCCGCCCGGCGGTTTTGATCATCAACCACGCACGCGCCTTGTCTTCGGCGCGAACACTGTGGAGCGCGTGGGCACCATCGCCCGGGAACTCGGCGGCCGCACGGTGCTAGTGGTAACCGATCGCGGAATCGTCACCGCCGGCCACGCGCAGCGGGTAGAACATTTCCTGCAGGCGGCGGGACTCGGTGTTGTGATTTATGATCGCGTTCATGAGAATCCATCCACGACGGATGTCGATCAGTGCGTCGCCGTCGCGAAGGAGGCGGGAGTCGATCTCTTCATCGGACTCGGCGGCGGCAGTTCGATGGACACCGCCAAGGGCTGCAACCTGATCCTGACGAACGGCGGACGCATTCACGATTACTGGGGCGTCGGCAAAGCCACGCGCCCGATGCTGCCGCTCATCGCGATTCCCACCACAGCCGGCACCGGCAGCGAATGCCAGAGCGCGGCCTTGATCGCCGACGATCAGAGTCACCAGAAGATGGCGTGCCTCGATCCGAAGATCGCCGCCCGTGTCGCGATCCTCGATCCGGCCCTGACTCTCTCGCAACCACCACGAGTCACCGCCTGCACGGGCATTGACGCCATCGCGCACGCCGTCGAAACCGCGGTCACCAAGAAGCGCAATCCACTTTCCCAGATGTATTCGCACGAGGCGTTCCGCCTTTGCGCCACCAGCCTCGAACGCGTGCTCTCGCATCCGCTCGATGTCGAAGCACGCGGGCGCATGCTGCTCGGAGCCGCGTTTGCCGGGACCGCGATCGAGAACAGCATGCTTGGCGCGGCGCATTCCACGGCGAACCCTCTGACGGCTCACTACAACATCATTCACGGCCAGGCGGTCGGCATGATGTTGCCGCATGTTGTCCGCTTCAATTCCGCCGACCCGGCCGCGCTCCGTGCCTACGCGGAACTGGCGTCCGGCCCGGAGATCGCGTGTGTCAGTGAGGGATTGGAGAAGGCGTGTGACGCGCTGGTGGCCCGACTGGAGTTGCTCCTTAATCGCGGCGGAATGCCTCGCTCGCTTGCGGATTGCGGCGTCCCGCGTTCGGCGATTCCCATGCTGGCCGCAGAAGCCGCGAAGCAGTGGACCGCGAATTTTAATCCGCGCAAAGTGGAAGTCACCGACTTCGTTGCGTTGTACGAAGCGGCGTTTGAACCACGCGGCGCTGGCGCTTAGTCCGGAAAACAAAAAAGCCCGCGAAGGTCATTCGCGGGCTGGGGAAATTTCCTTTGCCGAAGCTTACTTGATGTAGAGCTTGTACTCGGGTGAGGCCTTGCTCGCCTTGCCCGGCTTGCCGAAACGGGCGAACTCGTAATCCACCTTGAATCGATACGTGATGACACCTTTGTCCGCGGGAATCGGCACCAAGGCCTCCCAGCGATTGGTCATCTTGTAAGTCGGACGCATCTCGTAGGTGTCAAAACCAACGACAACGTAGGGCTGGATGGTTTGCGGTTTAATGGTCTGCTGGGTGGTGTCCCACTGATACTCAATCAAGTAGAGGTTGTTTGCATTCCGCGGCTGAGTGGTCGACGTCAGGTTCGTCACCGTCGTGACGCAACCCGCGAGAACCACTGCGGAAAGCAGCAGACAAAAGCCAATCCATTTCTTCGTCATAGCGGCGCGAGAGTTACACAGGGCCAAATGCGATGTAAAGGTGGTTTTGGTCAACAGCGCTGGCGCGAGACCAATTCACCATTTCCACCCGCACTTACTGGCCGATCTGCTTGCTGTAGTCCGACGGACTCAGCAGAGCGTCCACCTCACCGGGAGCCGAGAGCTTGATCTTGTAGAACCAGCCTTCGCCGTAGGGATCGGTGTTGACCAAAGCCGGATTGTCCGCCACCGCCTTGTTGGCTTCGACGATCTGACCCGAGACTGGCGAGTAGATGTCGCTGGCAGTTTTCACGGACTCGACGACGGCGCACGCCTCGGATGCCTTGACGCTGCGGCCAACAGCGGGCACTTCGACGAAGACGATATCCGTCAACTCGTGCTGGGCGTGGTCCGTGATTCCCACCACGGCGGTGTCACCGGTGACCCGGATCCATTCGTGGGACTTGGCGTATTTCAGATCGGCTGGAACTTTTGAGCTCATAAATTTCGCTGCCGAATTGTTGCCCTCAGCAGTTCGGGAATGCGACAGATTTTTTCAAGAGGCGCGGGCCAAATCTGATTCAAACTGCCTCCGCCAGATTCCGGGAAACGGGTAGAGCGTGAGCGAGCGGAGCATCAGATTGCGAACTTCATGACGCGGCACCTTGATACGGCGGCTTCCATCGAGAACATTCTCGGTCCGCAGTCGCGCCAGCGTGCGGGCACCAATCAAAACCGGCCACGCGCAGGCCAGCCGGATCCGCACGCAGGACCATGGCAATTGATTCGTATACTCCCATCCCGCCGCCAGGTGCTGCCGCGCCAGGTCGAGATATTGGTTGTACAACGGGCGCAGACGCGATTCGTTCGTTGCGTCCAGCAGGTCCACCGGCTTCAACGGCAGAGCCGCGAGCCGCATCGCGGGCAGGTAGCAGCGACCGTTGCGAAGGTCCTTCGGCAGGTCGCGCAGGATGTTCACCAGCTGCAATCCCTTGCCGAAACGAACGCCGTCGCGCAACAGCGCGGTGTCATCCAGCGCAGCGTGGGGGAAAACATGGGCGCGACAAATTTTTGTCCAGAATTCTCCCACGCAACCGGCGACGCGATATGTGTAATCGTCCAGCTCCGCGTCGCTCGTCAGCGCGCTGATGTGCTCCGCTGTTGCGCCACCGAAACGTTCGAGGTCTAGTCGCTGCCCGCCAGTAATTGTATCCAGCACGGCGCGAATCAATGCCTGATCCTCAGCGGCGAAGCTCCCGAGCAAACCGATCGCTTCCTCGATGCGTTCAAGCAACACCCTCTCGGCCGGCTCACCTTGATGGCGGCGCAGCTCACCGAAATCGAGAGGCGCAACCGTCTGCCCGAGAATTCGGTCACGCAAGAGCTTCAGGGCACCGAGCCGGTTCTCCACCGAGACGAGTTCGGTATCCGCAATGGTATCCGTGGCGCGGGCGAGCAGATACGCGAGGCCAATCTGCGCGCGCACCGACGACGGCAACACTCGCAGCGTCGTGTAAAACGAGCGCGAGACCTGTTGCAACAGGTCGGTCAGCAGATGGGCCGAAGGCGAAGTCATCGGACCGGAAGAGAAACACGAGTGCCGGCGGTTTGTCAGGTGCGTTCGCGCGGGGCGGGAAATTTCCTTGGTCAGCGAAACTCGGTGCAGGCGAGTTCGCTGGCAAATGTTCTAGGCTTCACCTCGTGCATCGTTTAGAAAACCGCCCTGAACATCCGTCCCGATTGCTGATGAAAAAGGCCCTATCGATCCTGCTCTGGCTGGGAGTCATCCTGCTGGGCGTCTTTGCCTACACCACCCTCGCCGTCAAACGCGGCGAGCCGGTGAACTCGGCCTACATCTTAATCGCAGCGGTTTGCACCTACGCCATCGGCTACCGTTTCTACTCGAAATGGATCGCGGCACGCGTGCTCGCCTTGAACGATCGTCGAGCGACACCGTGCGAGGTTCATGAGGATGGCCGCGATTACGTGAAGACGAACAAATGGATCGTCTTCGGTCATCACTTCGCGGCCATCAGTGGACCGGGACCTCTCGTCGGACCCGTGCTCGCAGCGCAGTTCGGCTACCTGCCGGGAACGTTATGGATTTTGATCGGCGTCGTGCTCGGCGGTGCAGTTCAGGATTTCGTGATCCTCTTCGCCTCGATGCGGCGCGACGGCAAATCGCTCGCGCAGATGGTGCGCGAGGAACTGAACAAGGCGGCGGGCGTCATTGGCGTCATCGCCATCCTTTCGATTATGATCATCCTGCTCGCCGTGCTGGCGCTGGTAGTGGTGAACGCGCTGGCGGAATCGCCATGGGGCGTCTTCACGGTGGGTGCCACCGTTCCCATCGCGATGTTCATGGGCGGTTACCTGCGCTGGGCGCGCGTCGGGAAAGTCATGGAAGCGTCGGTCATCGGCGTCATTCTGCTCCTGCTCGCTGTCGTTGGAGGACAATGGGTTTCTGACAACGCCACGCTGAAGGAAGTCTTCCACCTCAAGGCGCCGGCACTGGCGTGGTCTGTCATCATCTACGCCTTCGCGGCAAGCGTCCTGCCCGTGTGGCTGCTCTTGGCGCCGCGCGACTACCTGAGCACGTTCATGAAGCTCGGGACGATCTTCCTGCTCGCGCTCGGCGTGATTCTCGTGCTGCCAGAGTTGAAGATGCCGGCCGTCTCCAAGTTCATCGACGGCTCCGGCCCGGTCGTTCCCGGCAAGTTGTTTCCGTTCTGCTTCATCACCATCGCGTGCGGTGCCATCAGCGGATTTCACACGCTGATCAGCAGCGGCATCACGCCCAAGATCATCACGCGCGAAAGCTACACGCGACCGATCGGTTACGGCGCCATGTGCCTCGAAAGCCTCGTCGCCATCATGGCGATGATTGCCGCCTGCACCCTGGAGCCGGGCGTGTATCTCGCCATGAACATCAAGGCACCCGGTGCCGACGCCGCCGCTGTCGCTGCAGCCACCGTCGAACGCGTGAATTCCTACGGGCCGGAGTTTGCACTCAGTCCGGAGCGCATGACTGAACTGGCGCGCGAGGTGAAGGAGGAATCTCTCTACGGTCGCACTGGCGGCGCGGCGACCCTGGCGGTGGGCATGGCGAATTTGTTTGCCAAGGTCGTTGGCGAACGCTGGCTCGGCATCTGGTATCACTTCGCACTGATGTTCGAAGCGTTGTTCATTCTCACAACCCTGGACGCCGGAACACGCGTCGGGCGTTATCTGTTGCAGGACGCACTCGGTCATCTCTGGCGACCGCTGGGTGACGTGAAGAGTTTGTCGGCGAATTTTTTCTCCAGCGCGCTGGTGGTCGGACTGTGGGGATATTTCCTAATCGCCGCAGTGTATGATCCCGATGGCGGCATCAAGGCGCTCTGGCCGATCTTCGGCATCGCGAACCAACTGCTTGCCGCGGTCGCGCTCTGCCTCGCCACCACGGTGCTGTTGAAGATGGCGTTGAACGGCGAAGCCCGGGAAGGCAAACGCTCCTCGCCCGCGCTGGCGTTGGTGACGCTGGTTCCCCTGCTTTGGCTGCTGACCGTGACCAGCACGGCGTCGATCCAGAAAATTTGGCACAGCGATCCGAAGATTGGGTTTCTGGCTCAAGCGGACGCGATGACGAAAAAGATCGACGCCCTCAAGGCGCAAACGCCATCGGTGGCTGAAGCCGGAAGAGCCGCTCATCAAAAGCAAATCGCCCAGGCCACCAAGCAATACGGCAACGCGGTGCTTGATGCGGGAGTCACCGGCTTTTTCCTCGCACTCGTCGCGGGTATTTTTCTGATCAGCCTGCGTGAGTGGATTCTGATGCTCGCGCGCAAGAAGGTGGCAGAACTGCGCGAAACCCCGCCCACCTGGCTGCCGGCCTACGCCGAGGCTGAGGCGAGTTCCATGAAGATTTTCAGCCTGCTCGCACTCACCGCCGCCCTGGCGAGGGAATTGACGGGCGAAGCCGCGTTGGCGCGCGCCGAAAAAATCGCCACCACGTGCAACTGCGAAACAGGTCCCACCGTGAACCTGCTGGGCGAGGCGCGTGTTGATGAACACGTGGTGAACAAGACTGAAATCTATGACGAGATGTTGGAACGACGTTACAACTCGGTGAACCGTTGCTGCTGAGAATCCCATGGACACACCAGTGGAACGCATCGGAATTTTCGGTGGCTCGTTTGATCCCGTCCATTGCGGGCACCTGCTGGTTGCCCAGGCAGCGATGGAAGAACTGTCGTTGACGCGGCTCTTTTTCATTCCTGCGGCGCAATCCCCTTTCAAACCTCAGTCTGCCCCGGCGCCGGCCCTTGAACGCCTGCGCATGCTGCGCCTCGCGCTGGCCGGTCAAACGCGCTACGAGATTGATGAACAGGAAATCCAGCGCGGCGGGACATCGTTCACCATCGATACGGTGCGCGATTACGTGGATCGATTTCCACGGGCAAAACTGTTTTACCTGATCGGCGCGGACCACGTTCCCACCCTGCCCGCCTGGCGGGAGGCAGATCGGCTGGCGGAACTCGTCGAGTTCGTCGTGATCCCGCGGCCGGGACAGCCTCCGGCGAAGTTCCCGAGCCCGTTTCGAGGACGCGAGCTGGAAGGATTCCCGCTGGGTGTTTCGTCGTCGGCCATCCGCCGCCGCGTCAAAGCCGGCCAGTCGATTCAAAGTCTGGTGCCGGAAGCCGTGGTCGAGGCGATTCGTAACTCGAAGCTTTATCTTTAGATTCGCTTCCTCCACCCTCCCGCCAAATGGATTCAAAGAAACTGGCGCAGTTGTGCCGTGACTACGCCGACAACAAGAAAGCCGAAGACCTGTTGGTGCTGGAGGTAAAGGAAATC
>Ga0154020_10009912_pt1 | contig 10945 bp, 9 predicted proteins | sample Klosneuvirus_201_FD_109709 | JGI IMG/M metagenome (GOLD analysis project Ga0154020, IMG submission 109709) | Active sludge microbial communities from wastewater, Klosterneuburg, Austria - Klosneuvirus_20160825_MG | ecosystem: Engineered > WWTP > Aerobic digester > Activated sludge | place...
AAACTAGCATACCCAATTATAGCCTAGGTGATATTAGTCATTTTATTTATTTTAGTTAAGGGTAACTTTAAGATGTAATTAATTGATTTTTTTAACCCTTAAAACCAACAATCATGTCACTCGTAAAAAAACAAAATGAACGCTTCCCCGCTTTTCGTTCCTTGCTTTCTGATTTTTTTGAATCGGAAAATTTATCAATGCAGGATCTCTTTCAAAAAGATTGGATGCCTGCTGTAAATGTGTCAGAGACTGATAAGGAATATGAAATTGAAATGGCAGTTCCCGGTATGAAGAAGGATGATTTTCAGGTAAATATTAAGGACGGTGTGTTAATCATCTCGTCTGAAAAAAGGGAGGAGAAGGAAGATAAGAATAAAAATTATACCAGAAGAGAATTTAGCTTCCGCTCTTTTAGCAGATCATTTACGCTTCCGGAAAATGCCAAAGATGATGATGTTAAAGCTACATATGAAGATGGTGTGCTTAAGCTGGCAATTGCAAAGAAAAAAATCCCTGTATCTAACGTCAAGCAGATTGCAGTGAAGTAAAATATCTTATTGTAAAACCGGAACAGTCTCTTTATAAAGAGCCGAGAAGCTGTTCCGGTTTTTTTACATTTATTGAATTCATCGGGTTAGAATAAATTGTACTTAGTTCTTCATTCGTCCAAGCTTATCTGTATCCAGTATATGAATATTTTTCTCTCGGATGTCTATCAGTTTTTCTTCTTTGAAATCAGAAAGAGTTCTTATTACTGATTCAGTCGCAGTACCTACCATACTTGCCAGGTCCTCACGGGAGACGGAGAATTTAGTTTCAGGCTCCATTTCAATCTTGTACCGGTTATGCAGTGAAAGCAAGGCGTCTGCCACTCTTTTGCGAACGGAATTATAAGCCAGGTTTATTAATTTTTCTTCTGTTTCCTGGAGATTATTGGAAAGCATCTTAATGAATTTTGCTGCAACGTCTCTATTGGAGTAGAGGAGGGCAAAGAAGTCTTGTTTAGGAATAACGCTTATCTCAACATCTTCCATAGCTTCAGCAGATTCTCTGTATTCTGAGTTTTCAATGAGATCAATATATCCGATAAAATCACCCGCCAGATGTAAAGAGGTAATAAACTCTTTTCCACTTTCATTGGTCTTATAGGTTTTTACTTTTCCTTTATTAATAAAGATAATTCCATTTGGTTCATCTCCTTCCATGTATATCATTTCTTTCTTCTTGAAATGATGAACCTTTCTGTCTTCTGAAAGTTTATGAAGTTCTTCCATACCTTTGGCTTGTTCAAGAAAATCATTCAGGCCTTCAAGATTTTTAGAGAATTCTTTCCTGAAGACCTCGTTTTTCTTTAACCTTGCTTCAATGGCATTGAGCAGTTCCATTTCTTCAAATGGTTTGGTCAGGTAATCATCTGCACCCATACTCATCCCTTTACGCATATCAGCTTTCTCTGATTTAGCTGTCAGGAAAATGAATGGAATGCCTGCTGTATCAAGGTTCTTGCTGAGTAAATACAAGACACCATATCCGTCAAGATCCGGCATCATTATATCGCAGATAATCAAATCGGGGAGTTCTTTGGCTGCTTTTTCAACTCCTGAACGTCCATTTACAGCAGTAATAACACTGTAATTGGCAAGTTCAAGGATCTCAGCAGTATTTTCACGCATTTCATTGTTGTCTTCAATCAAGAGGATTTTTTTCATGGCTAGGAAATAGGTTCTTTGGGGAAATTGATGGTGAATGTCGTTCCGGCATTTACCTGACTTTCAAAATTAATACTTCCTTTCATTAGTTGTACATAGCGCCTGACAATATTTAGTCCGAGGCCGGTTCCTTGTATTGCTGTTACATTCGCAGCTCTGAAAAAACGTTCAAACAGGTGGCTTTGATCATCCTCGGGTATTCCCATGCCATAATCCTTAACTTTAAGCTCAACCGTATCATTAATATGGCTTTTAAATTCAATAACACTGTTCTCCGGCGAGTATTTAATGGCATTATTTAGTAGGTTGATACAAATATTCCTAAGCAGTTGCTTGTCAAGGCTTACTGACTGTTGTTCACCCATATGGGTATATTCAATTCGCTGGCCACTTTTTGACAAGGCCTGGAGTTCTTCCTTGAGCTCTTCGGCGAACTTCGGCAAATTGAATGTACTCAGGTTGGTTTCAATTTTTCCTGCTTCCAGTTTTTCAAGACTTAAGAAATCATTTAGTATTTCAGTGAGATTTTTGACGGATGATTTTATCCGGTCAATATGCTTGAGTCTTTTTTCTGTATCGTCAGGATTTTGATATTTGTCTATCAGAGTCACCGAAGTAAGTATGGTACTTAATGGAGTCCGGAATTCATGCGAGGCAATGGAAACGAATTTTGACTTCATTTCATTCAGCGTTCTTTCCTTATCCAAGGCATGAAGGATTTCATTAGCGGCCTTTTTGAGTTCAGTTACATTTTGGATAACAAGTAATATGTCCTTAACAAAGCCTTTGATGTCAGGCAATGGTACTGCAATTAAATTATAGTAGTATTCCCTGAAGGGCATTTCAAAAGCAATGCTTTCCCAATTAAAAACCTTTGCCAACTGATTGGTAATTTCGGTAGGATCGGTCAGTGGGAGCAGAACTTTGACAGATTTACCGGTAAGTTCGTCGGGTTTTAAGCCAAAGACTCGTAATTCCTTCCCGTCAATGAATACGATCTCCAGATTTTTATTTAATACACAGATTATTCCATTCGGAAAATTTCTGGCCATCGTACTATATAGCCTTTCGCTGTCTCGCAACGCCTCCTGTATGATGGCTCTTTCGCCCATTTCTTTTTGTAGATGATTATTGGCTTCCGCTAATTCGCGTGTGCGGGTCTCCACTCGTTCTTCTAATTGCTCATTCACCTCTGCAACAAGATCTTCCTGCCTTTTTCTTTCAGTAATATCAATAATGAAGCTAATTACAAATACTTGTTCTTTAATTGAGAAAGTACTCAGACTAATTTCTACAGGAAATTCCGAATCGTCTTTGCGCCTCGCATACAAATTCATCCCTTTCCCCATGGAGCGATTTTTTGGATCCTTGTAGTAACCGCTTCTGTGGCTGCCATGGGTTGATCCAAATCTCCTGGGAACAAGATCCTCAATTGTGCGCCCCTCAAGTTCCTTCTCTTCGTAACCAAATTGATTTGCTGCTCTTGGATTAGCCATAATAATCTGGCCTTTTTTATTGCTGATAATAATTCCTTCGGTTGCATGCTTGAACATGGCATTGAGATACTCTGTACTTCGATTTAAATTTTCCTGACTTTGCTTGTATTTTATAATCGAAAAAGTGAATGCCCAGATAAACATGAGCGGATACAATATGCCGACTAAATCGGAAGCTTGCCGGAAGGAATTGTTGAGTAAGAAGCCGATTACTATTAATCCTGACATTGCTACACTTGCATCAAAAGTGCTCCTGTTCCCCTGAATCCAGATTGTAAGTAGTACGATAAGAGAGTAAAGAAATTCAAGATGATAGGTCGATGGACTGAAATAAATCAGTCCGAAAATGAGCAGGCTTAAAAATATACCAAGAAACTGGATTCGTTTTTCCATAAGTTACCGGACAGGTTTTCAGGCCTGTTAAGGATTTTTTCAAATTTAGCATTACTTTTTCAATCCTCTAGGCCCCAGCCGTTAATTCGGTGTTTATTAAGCTGACCTATATCAAAAAGCCAACTGATTTTTGTCATAATCATTGGAATGATTGATAATTACATTTGATTGCAAATACCTGAATCTTGGCTGATTTATACTCTCTAAAAACCTGTGTTTTGAGTTTTGTCAGATTCAAATTGAATCTAATGGAATAGTTGCTTCATTCTCGAGAAATATGAAAAAAAGTTTTAATACAAACCCTGTTCGACGCCTTTTAATTCCAACCGACTTTTCACCGGATGCATTAAATGCACTGCGATATGGAGTGCAGTTCGGAAAAGTTTTGAAAAGCAAAATAACCTTATTCCATGCTACGCACGTACCTGTTGTCAGTTCCGCAGAGATGGCCATGGCGGCATCTATGATCGATGATAAAATTCAAGCACAGCTTGAAATGGATGCAATTAAATCTAAATTGATAGATGAGTTTGCTTATCAGAATATTGATGTTTTGATAAAAACGGGTTTCGCCGTTGACGAAATCAATAAGCTGAGTCGCGATGAATCTATGGATATGATTATCATGGGGACCAAAGGCGCAAGCGGCTTAACGGAAGTCCTGATTGGAAGCAATACTGCAGATGTAATTGAGAAGTGTTCTTGTCCGGTGCTGGCAGTCCCGGCCAACTGCGCCTTTAAGCAGCCAAAAAAAATTGTGTTCGCAACGAACTATGCCGATAATGATTTTCAAACACTATATGTTTTGGCTGAAATGTTTAAGCCCTTTAACCCTGAAATTGTAGTGCTGCATGTAGAAGTAAACAATGATCATAAAACGGAAAGCCGCATGCTGGAATGGTTTAAGGGCCAGGTGAAAACCAATATTCCGTATGATAATTTTTCTTTTGCCTTAGCTAAGGGTGATAATGTGATCAGCACTGTGGATGACTTTATCGTTTCAAATAGTATTGACCTGCTTTCTGTTTCTACCAGGAAAAGAAATTTTTTCGATAAGCTCACGAGCAGGAGTCTTACTAAAAAAATGGCATTTCATACCGATATGCCGCTTCTCGCTTTTCATGCACATTCTGTAAGCTCCACACCACTCTTTTAAAATACTATGTAATCGTAGTCTATGTTTTGATATCTGTCAGCTTGATGTTTGATGATTATCAGTATTGTTAATGAATTTGAATAGCACCTTTGATGCTAATTCAAAAAATCAATATTATGTCTTTAGCAAATAAAAAACTATCAGAGATAGTAAGTGAATTCCCTTTCGTGGCCGGATTACTTGAAAATCATGATCTGGACTATTGTTGTAAAGGAAAACAAACACTTGAAGTTGCTTGCGTTTCGGCTGCCAAGTTGGAAGCGGTAGAAGAGGAGCTTATTTCACTAATCAACGAGAAGGGACTGAATTCGAAGGATTTTAATCCGGACTCTTTATCAAATTCCGAGCTGGTAGATCATATTATTAATAAGCATCATGCATATGTTACTACTGCCATGCCGCTTATAAGTGCCCATTTGTTTAAGGTGTCATCAAAACACGGGGAGCGGCATCCGGAGCTCCATGAAATTAATTCCATATTCGAAAAGGTTGTGGAAGAGATGTCATCGCACATGCAGAAAGAAGAAAAAATATTATTCCCGGCTATAAAGGAAATGCAAAGGCTTGCTCAGTCAGGTGGAGGCAGTATGGATCCTGAAAAGTTGAAAGGGCCTATGCAGGTAATGGAAATGGAACACGAAACTGTCGGTGAGTTATTGGCGGATATAAAAAAATTGTCTCTCAGATATACGCCTCCTGCAGATGCATGCATGACTTACAGGATAAGTTTTGATGAATTACGGGAATTTGAGGAAGACCTTCACCGCCATGTCCATTTAGAAAATAATGTGTTATTTCCCAGAGTGAGAAATCTCCAATTCTCGAATCTGACACATGGCTGATTAATCAAAGATGGTATCATACCGGATTTACATTGCCATAGTATTGTTTTCATTGTACCTGATTTTGACGCTGTGGGTATATACTTATGGTACGGTAGGGAATTCGGATAAAATCATGATGAGTGAGGAGGCATACAAAGGCAAGCTGATCTATCAGGAGATGAACTGCACTTCCTGCCACCAGATTTTCGGATTGGGAGGTTACCTCGGTCCTGATCTCACCAACATCATGTCTGCGAAAGGAAAGGGTCCCGACTATGCTGAAACTTTTTTACAATATGGCTCTCGTCAGATGCCTCCTTTTAAACTAGATACTAATAAAATGCATCAACTGCTTGCATATCTTTCTTATGTGGATATCGCCTCCGGTAATGCTGCTATTGAACCTAAGCGGTATTAATTAATTATAGAACGAAATAAAAGAAATTGACCTTATGAAAAGTGATGAATTAGTTCAGCGTTCATGGGCTGAGCCTTATAAAATTAAAATGGTGGAGCTCGTACATATGACGAGCGCTTCCGAAAGAAAGAAAGCGATTGAGGATGCAGGGTATAATACCTTTCTCCTTCGTTCCCGGCAAGTCTATATAGATCTTTTGACCGATAGCGGTACCTCTGCGATGAGTGACCGGCAATGGGCAGGGATGATGCTTGGCGATGAATCCTATGCCGGCAGTGAAAACTTTTATCATCTCGAGTCGACAATAAAGAAGTATTACGGATACAAATATGTAATTCCGGCACATCAGGGCAGAGGCGCTGAAAATATTCTTTCAAAGATTCTCATAAAGCCGGGAGACATAATTCCGGGCAACATGTATTTTACCACCACGCGATTACATCAGGAACTCGCCGGTGGAAAGTTTGTGGATATTATTATTGATGAAGCACATGACCCTTTAAGTAAACATCCTTTTAAAGGAAATGTTGATTTGAAGAAATTGGAGAACCTTATTAAAGAGTATGGTAGCAAAAGAATTGCCTACGTGTGCATTGCAACTTCGGTAAATATGGCCGGTGGTCAGCCCATCTCATTGCAAAATCTTCGACAGCTGCGCGAACTCACTACCATGCATAAGATTAAAATCATCCACGACATGACTCGTGTGGCTGAGAATGCTTACTTTATAAAGTTGAGGGAGAAGTCTTACAAGAATAAATCAATCAAAGAGATTGTACATGAAATTTGTTCTTTGACTGACGGAGCTACAATGAGCGCTAAAAAGGATGCGCTTGTAAATATAGGTGGATTCCTTGCAGTAAATGACAAGAAAATTTATGAAGAAGCGAGCAATCTTGTCGTTGTATATGAAGGTTTGCATACATACGGAGGATTGGCAGGAAGGGACATGGAGGCAATGGCGATTGGGATAACAGAGTCGGTCGACAATGATCACATTCGCGCCAGGGTGGGACAAGTGGAATACCTGGGAAAAAAATTATTGGATAAAAAAATACCCATTGTTCTTCCGATTGGCGGCCATGGAATATTTATTGATGCAAAAAGATTTCTTCCGCACCTCAGGCAAAATCAATATCCCGCACAGGCTTTAGCCGCTGCATTGTACCTTGATTCTGGAGTTCGCGCTATGGAGCGTGGAATTGTTTCTGCCGGGCGAAATAGTGAAACCGGAGATCACTACTATCCTGAATTAGAACTTGTAAGACTAACAATTCCAAGAAGAGTTTACACCCAGGCCCACATGGATGTCGTTGCGGAAAGCGTGATTGAAGTATTCAAGAAAAGAAAAAGTATCAGCGGGTTAAAGATGATATATGAGCCTAGATATCTCCGCTTTTTTCAGGCTCGTTTTAAACCATTGTAATGAGCCGCTCTCCTATGGAATTCAATACAATTTTTGAGCCCTTCCGGATTAAAAGTGTGGAACCGATACCGATTAGTACAGCGGAAGAAAGGGGAGAGTATCTCAAGGATGCTTTTTATAATCCTTTTCTGTTAAAGAGCGATCAGGTGCTGATTGATTTTCTCACCGATAGTGGGACTTCTGCCATGAGTAGCAATCAATGGGCATCCATGATGAATGCCGATGAATCTTATGCCGGAGCGAAAAGCTGGGATCGCTTCGAAAAAGCCGTTAAGAATCTAACGGGTATGCCTTATATCCTTCCTACTCATCAGGGACGAGCTGCTGAACGTATCTTATATGGCAGCCTCGGCTCGAAAGGTAAATACTTTATAAGCAATACGCACTTCGATACAACACGTGCCAATATAGAATTCAGTGGAGCCACAGCTTTGGATATACCCATTGCTGAATCAAAAGATTTTGTTTCTGAATATCCGTTTAAAGGAAATCTTGATACCGCCAAATTAAAGGATTTAATTTCTTTGTATGATTCAGAAAATATTTCCGCTGTCATTCTCACAGTAACCAACAACAGTGGAGGAGGGCAGCCGGTAAGCATGAAGAATGCCAGGGAGGTAAGTGCTTTGTGCAAGGCGAATAATATTCTTTTTGTTCTCGATGCTTGCCGAATTGCTGAAAACTCATACTTCATCTGGCAAAACGAACCCGAATTTAAAAACCGTTCATTTTTTTCCATAGCCAGAGAAATGTGTTCACTCGCGGATGCTTGTGTGATGAGTGCCAAAAAAGATGCGCTGGTGAATATGGGTGGCTTTCTTAGCTTGCGTGATAAGGAACTGGCTGATGCATGTACTCAGCTATTAATCATAACAGAGGGTTATACAACCTATGGCGGACTCTCCGGAAGGGATATGGAAGCTGTTGCTGTTGGATTGGATGAAGTCTTCGATCCGGCTTATTTAACTTATCGGATTCGTAGCACTACATATCTGGGAAAGGCCTTACGTGCATTGGGTGTACCTGTGATATATCCTATTGGTGGCCATGCCGTTTATATTGAATCGAATAAATTTTATCCGCACATTCCGGTTGAGCAATACCCTGGACAATCCTTGGTTTGCAATCTTTACCAGATGGGAGGAATCAGATCTGTCGAAGTAGGTTCAGTAATGTTTGGAAAATATGATCAACATGGAAAACTGATTCCTGCAGCGATGGAATTGGTTCGCCTCGCTATACCCAGAAGAGTATACACGCAAAGCCATATTGATTACGTCGTGGAGGTTTTTGCAGAGATCATGAAAACGAAAAAGCTTGCAAGAGGTTTGAAGATTACTTACGAACCTGCATTCCTTCGTCATTTCACCGCAAGATTTGAAGAATTGACATAGGAGTATTGTCGTCCGAATTGGAGTAAGATAGTTTGAGTTAAGAAATATTTTATTTTCCTTGATACAGAAATATGGATCAGCCGAATCAATTCCAGTCAGGATCTGTACTTAGATTGCCTGTTTTTTTTATCAGCTTGTCCCTGATCTTTCTTTTCTTCGGATTGCTATTGGGAATCCTTGGTAGTTTCCAGTATATTTTCCCCCTTTGGTTAAGGGAGTCTTTGCCATTTTCCAGAATCCGGCCTTTGCACGTCAGTCTGGTAATTTCCTGGATATTTACTGCTTCAACAGGAGGAATTTATTTTTATATTCAAGAATACCTTGGTAAAAAGTTGTATTCTGAACGGCTAGGATGGTTGCATTTTATTTTGCTGACTATTGTTTCGCTTTCTACAATTATTACTTATGCTTCAGGTAAATTTGGCGGACGTGAGTACCTGGAATTTACTGCCTGGCTAGGTTTGCCATTGATTTTGTATTGGCTTTTATTCATGTTTAATTTTTTTAAAACTCTAAACATAAAACTCAAGACTGCTCCTATTTATATCTGGATGTGGGCAACAGGTTTGATATTTTTTCTGATAACCTTCCTCGAATCTCAACTATGGCTCTTGAGTTTTTTTGGCGAGAATCTTATAAGGGATACAACGGTTCAATGGAAAGCTCTTGGTTCAATGGTGGGTTCCTGGAATATGCTCGTTTATGGAACGGCATTTTATGTGATGGAACGAATCAGTGGAAATTCAAAAGTGACTAATTCAAAGCAGACTTTCTTCTTTTACTTTTTGGGCTTAACCAATTTGATGTTTAACTGGGGTCATCATACATATATTGTTCCTGCCTCGCCCTGGATTAAACACATCGCATACATAATCAGCATGACTGAATTGTTAATTCTTGCAAACATCATTAGAGAATGGCGAAATTCATTGGATACTGCCCGAAAAAATTTTCATCATATGCCATATCGATTTTTGACAGCAGCAGATTTTTGGATTTTTTTGAATCTGATTTTAGCCATTGCCATGTCAATTCCGGCTATTAACCTCTATACACACGGTACACACATCACAGTTGCTCACGCAATGGGAACCACAATTGGGATTAATACAATGATATTGTTTGGGTCTCTCTGTTATCTATGTGAAAAGTTTAGTAGAAATAGGGAAAGTAATTTTGGCAAAATATTGCAGATTGGATTTTGGGTCAGCAATCTTTCATTGCTCATTTTTTGGATTTCCTTATTAGCTGCAGGTGTCATTAAGGCCTTTTGGAAAGAGACAAAAAGCCATCAGGAGATTATTGCATTTTTAAGCCCGTTTTTTAATGTGATATCGTTTGCAGGCATTTTTATGTTTTTCGCCTTTTCAATCCTGATTTATTATGTATTACGTGTTACTATACATATAATCTTACAGAAAAAAAATGGTATTTCGTAACCCTCTTCCTGACCGAACTCATTCTTTCGTTGATCTTTATTTATTTTATTTGTAAATGAAAAAACGTGTAGGTATGTCGAAATATTTAGTGTTGTTACTTGCTGTGAGTTTTCTTTATTCCTGCAAAAAGGATGAGGAGGATGTCGTGCCTGTTGAAGGTCAGAATGCCCTGATAATTGATCTCGGTTACGAAGTTGATGGTCAACAATTGGCTTTTGATACCTTGCTTTACACAAATGATGCAGGTAGCAATTATGGCGTGAGCAGAATGTGGTATTATTTATCAAAAATATATTTGATAAAATCCGACAGCAGTACAGTTTTTCTGAAGGATTATATATTTGTTGATGCCAAATCCGCTTCCACTAATCAACTAAAACTCTCTGCGGTTCCTATAGGAAATTATATTGGCATGAAATTTAATATTGGCCTTGACTCAGCGCAAAATATCACAGGGGCATTACCTGTTACCACCGAAAACCTCAATATGGAATGGCCGGTTCAGATGGGCGGGGGTTACCATTTTATGAAGTATGAAGGTCATGCCAGTGACAGTACTGGAGATTATGGTTTTGCTATGCACCTTGGTTTGGATGCTTACCTCGTGAAATGTGCTGTTTGGAGTCCGGTTGTAATTGGTGCCGGAACAACAAATGTCCGTTTGGTGATGAACTTAAATGAATGGTTTCG
>Ga0154020_10009913_pt1 | contig 10944 bp, 25 predicted proteins | sample Klosneuvirus_201_FD_109709 | JGI IMG/M metagenome (GOLD analysis project Ga0154020, IMG submission 109709) | Active sludge microbial communities from wastewater, Klosterneuburg, Austria - Klosneuvirus_20160825_MG | ecosystem: Engineered > WWTP > Aerobic digester > Activated sludge | place...
AGGAATCGTTCTTCGGTGATCATCGGTGTTTCTTCTCCTCGAGAATGTCCAGTTCATGACGCACATGTTCACCGAAGTCATCGTCCACGTACTTAATTTCGGCTGAACCGTTCCCGTCTTCGTTCATGACATGCTTCGTTGTCATTGCGCCGACGAGCAGTTCTCGCAGTGTTTCAAGGACAATTCGTCGCACTTCGTCTTCAGTGATCATGTCTTCTCCCTCACTTCATACGTCTTGCCACCGATAACGACGGTCTCCCACTGAGGCGTCCTCACGATCATTTCCAAAGCCTGTTCTTCGGTGAGTTGCGTGCGGCCTTTCGCAAAACAGTCATTCCATGTAAACCAACGAGATTCGACACCATTCTTCTTGACGGTCAAATACGAGTGTTTTGAAGTTCTCTTGATGAACGCATTGTCTGAGTCATCAGTTGACAAATACTGCGGGAACACCTCCGGCTTCCAGTCGAAGCCGGTGCAGTCCGGGAGATGCACGTCGAACTGGTCAAGACTCCTCCATGAACAAAGCACATGGCTTTCTTTTTTTCGGTACGTCATAAACGGCAGTGCAGTTTCAGCACCCCGAATCTCCCTGTCATCGAACGCGACGAACACGATCGCTCCGTCCTTTAATCGCCACCACTGATCACGTTTCGGTTCCATTTTCATCCCTCGCTGCTCTCGCCTTCAAACAATACGCCAGGACCTTCTCTGGCGTGATATTCTTCCTTCGCATCGGTTCCTGCATGGAGAACACCGCCGTCATACCAAACACTTCCGGATGCTTTAGGTCGTCGATAACGGCGTTCAGGTTCGCATCGCTGAGTCCGTCTATGATGGCCATCTGATCAACGTCCATATCAGTTCCTCCTCGCATCTACAATGCTTCTCATGAACGCCACAACCTCATCCTGCAACGCATCAAGACGAGCCACGCCTTCGTCTTCTGAGATCTCTGGTTCACCTGTCTCTTGCACCATTGCGAGCATTGCCGTCGCCCCGGCGAAGAACGCTTTCCGCATCTCATCGCTCTGGGTTTTGGACACATCCATTCCACGAAAGACTTCCTTCGAGAACGACTCCCATTCCTGCTGAACTGTTTTCATGTTGCCCCCATTTCATTTATCTGTTCGATGCAATCCATCATGGTCTTGCATCGACCATGCCTGTTATCGGAGACTCCGTCGCCGTTTTCGTCAGTTCCAAAGGCATCCGACGCGCCGTCGAATTGTTCGTGTTCCCAGTACCACAGATCCTGTCCATGCTGCGTGATTCTGCAGTGCTTGTACTGGATATCAACACTGATCTCACAGACAACGTTCAGGTCGTCACAGAACTGCGGATGCGTCGTTCCGTCGAACACATCCCGCAGTCGTCCGTCCGGACTCCACCACATCACTGATTCGCGACCACCAGTCGGATCCGAGTCAAACGAAATGCCACCATGCCGACTTCGCATAGGAGGAGTGATCATCCCGCACTTCAGCAGATACCGTTTACCGTGTTCCAGCTTCATAACATCTTCCTTCGTAAAATTACTGATGATCCCACTGACACCCACAATCCTCGCATTCCTTGAAGTAGCATTCCGGAACACCACTGGTCGTTCCGTCATGATGCCGCTTCAAAATGTTCGACTGCCCGCAGTCCGGGCAGCGATTCCTTTCGGCGATATCGGTATACCGCTTCCAGTATTCCGGCCAGGCAGATTTGATTCGTGCCTGGTTGTCATCGTCGGCATGCAGGAACAGTTTGCCGAGCAAGCTGACGAAGCTGCCGCCGCATTCCTGCATAGCCCACACGATTTGACGATCTGTTAATTCTGACTTAATCATTGAGCAAATCCTACAAAAATTGTTTTATACTGTAAATGGAATTATTGAATAATTATTCCTTGCTCCTGTTTTTTGATTTTGATCTGTGGTTCCACGCGAAAAGAAGATAAAGATTCCAATGCATGCATGAGGCATAAGCAGCAGAACGATCAGTGAAGCACCCCAGTTTTCCTTGTATCTGAGTTGGCGTCTCTGGATATGCACTACCCTTAGCGGGAGATACGGAAAGAAGCCGAGGTCCTACGCGGTGCCCTCTTCCTGTAATAACATCGAATGATCCGTCGTCCATTTGGATGACATTTGCCTTAACTCTCATCGTTTCAATCCATGGTTTTTATGGAATCCAAATTTTTCTTGCGCAATCTGCCGTGTGATAATTGCGTCATTCTTTTCATAAAATCTTCCGAGATAAATTGGCTTTCCGTTTATGACGATTGTTGCAACCCACGCTTTCATTTTTTTTTGCCAGCGTACCCCGCAGAATCCAGAAGTGTTTCGTGTAGACAGTTTTTGATTTCTTCCGTTTTCAATTTGTGTTACGTCTCTCAGATTTTCAATCCGATTGTTTACGCTATTCCCATCTTCATGGTCTATCTGGTGTTTTGGAGGCACACCATAGAATATCAGCCACGCAATCTTATGAGCCTTGTACTGCTTGCCTTTAAACGATATCGACATATACGAATACCCGCCTTTATTACTTTTCTTACAGCCAGCTACATCACCAACAAGCACTCTATAAGCTGGCTTGATCTTCCACCGAAGAATCCCTGTGTCTGGTTCATATGACCATGTTCTATTTGCTTCCTCAAAATTCATTTGATCTCACTCCATGAAACAACCCCCGCAAAATCCAGTAGACGTGGACTCGACGAGGGTCGTTAAATCGGGTTTCCCCGATTGATTCAAGTTTGTGCCGATCGTCTACATCGACACTTGAATCATAGCTGATTCATTGTATCCAAGCAATTAATACACGTGGACCTTGACGAAGACTCTCATCAGTTCATGTCCCTCATCAGGACTTTCATCTGCAACCGAATCGCACACTCGACGTTCCTTAACGCACTCGCGGCGTTGCCAGAATTTCCTGTGAGCTCGTCGAACTTCTTGTGCGATATCATTCCTTCCCGCAGCATGACAATGATTGCAGCGGCCATGGTGGCTGCTTCTGGAGTTGTTTGGAATGTGATGGTCATCGTATTCCTGCCCAAAGGATCTCTTTAATGAGCGACCGAAACTGATCGGCAGCATACCCGTGCAACCCTGTCTTTTCTGACAACTGCCAGCATCCGATCCGTTCGCGTTCGTACGTAAACCAGATTTTTATGATCTCGTCTCTTGTGAATCTGCCCGGCTCAGTGGGCAGCACTATCGTGTTGTCCACTGAGCAGTTGAGATAATTACCGTCCCGAGGCAGCAGCATCGCTTCTTCGTACCAGATCCACGACAACAGTTCCCACACGAAGAACACAGTGCCGTTGATCTCGACGGCCAGCATCTTGACACGGAGTTTGGAGAACTTGCTGGTCGTTTGAAGTGCTTTGTGTTCACTGAACACGACTCCATCGCGGTTGATGTGCAGTTCTGTGGCAAAGATTGGGCGTTTGGCGATTGATGTCATCACAGCAGTCCGATCTCGAAGTCCATTACGTCGTCTTTGATTGCTTCGAACGCATCGAGAACCAACGCCCCAAGAACCTTGCGATCTAATGCTTCTAATTTGATCTCTGCTCCATCATCGTCGAACACCTTCAGTTCAACGACGCTGGGTTCAGAGATCTCAAGTTCATATGGGCGTGACACATCGCCTTCGGCGATCTCGTCGTTCCGCAGTTTCCGTGCTTCGCATCGGTATTCGACGGACGCAGATCCGAAGACAGCATCAGAGAACGAGAACTCTTCGAAATTCCAGACGCCCGGCTTAAGGCCGGTTCCTTTGTTTGCAGATTTTCTGTTGACTGCGAATGATGACATGTTCATTGACTCCTTAAATTCCATTCCACAATTGAAAGCTCTTTGGCTCGTTCTCCGGACCACTTCCCGTCCCATGACGGACATCCCGGCATACTGAGTGTGAATGCGAGCTGCATCACGCCACCTCCTTCGCTACAGATATTTCCATCTTCCGTTTGAACTGACTCGACATCGGAGATAAGTGTCGGAACACTTCTTTTGCCGTGTCCATGTCTCCACACACCAGCAAGAATGGAACATCGAAGCAGTGCCATTTTCCGGGCTTTATATTTTGAGCTTCTGGCTGATGTCGAGATCCCATGTACTCTCGCAGTTCCAGAGGGAACTCTACCCCTGCTCTGGACTGCATCTCATCGACGCTCAAGTTTCCAAGCATAAACCCCATTGTTGTCTCCTTCGTAAAAAGTAAAACAGGACACTCGGCACGACGTGATTCAAAATCGTGCCGAGTGTTTTTTCCGATGAGGTTAGCCGCCTCAGCGTCCTGCCGGTTTACCTGATCATGTCAGGTTTTCGGTGGTCCAACGAAATCGAAAATTCTTTTTTCAAGATCTCCATTCAGGTAGAATTTATCCTGAATGTCTTTTATCGAATTAACGGCAGTCTGAATTCTTGTTGCTGCTTGTCGGATTTCAATAGCCATTTTGTCATCAGCTCCTCGGAGTCCGTCTTCAATGTCTTCCGCATAACCAATCAGGACGGGGATGCTGCTGACTATCTTCTGCAATTCCGTTAGCTCACACATGCTGTAACCTCTCCTCCAACTTCAAGCGGTTCACCTTTGCTATCCACACCTCTCACTGAAATCATCACACAAAGAGACTCGTTCCCCTTTTCGTCTGAAGTCAACTCCGCGTTGCTCAGATCAAGCATGAACTCCAGTTCTCCCATGACAACAGGGACTTCAACCACTTCTCTTGATGACTTAATCAACATGTTCAATTCCTTCGTGTAAAGTATTCATCGGCACGCCACTTCGAATACTTTACAATTACGCAACAATTATGTCAATAGACTATTCTTCATTTTTTTCCAGACGGGCAAACCACCTGCCGGCCATCGGTCCGCGACGGAACTGTTTCTTCTCGAAACGCAGTGCTTCCAGCGTTTCCTGAATCTGTCTGGAGTTGATCGTTCCGCCGAACGATGAGCGATGCCTGCGGCTCACTTCGTCGAGTTTGACGAGCAGCCATATGTCTGTTCCATCGTAGTAGTATCCAGTCGCCGGATCGTCCTTGTCCTTCATTTCGGTGAGGCCGCCGCCCGGCACGATCTTCATGCGGCCCTGGAATTTGTGGTTGTGTTCCCTGTAGACCTGCAGGCCGGCGACCAGTTCGTCTTTGTTCCCGATCATCGCAACGATGATGTCTTCGATCTGATCGGAGATTCCGTTTTCCTTTTTCTCTTCGACTGCTGCGTTGCGTGTGAGGAATTCTCTCAGTCCTCGTGTGATTCCGTTCGCCTTTTTCTTGTCGTTCGGTTGTCCTTCCCAGATCGTCTTCCAGTTCCACATTGGGAACGTCTGGTTCAGGAAGAACTCGCCGCCTGTCTCCTGCTGGACTTTTCGTGCGAAGCTGGATGGAGCAGCGAATTCAAGCGAGTCCATGGCAATCTGCCACTCTCCTATCTCGACGACCGTCAGATCTTCATCCCCCTTCGTTACGTACTTCATCTTCCAGTCACACTGCCACTCGTCGATCCTGCCGGCGTCCTGAGTTGTCGGATCTATCGCTGGATCCGGAACGAGTCTGATTCCGTGCTTCTGAAGGTAATGCTCCAGCGACCGATTCCACTCCGGTGAATCCGGTGTGATCAGTTTCTGCTTCTCTTCCAGTTCCCGGCAGAACTCTCCGTACATGAACGACTGAGCAGACTTGAAGATCACATTTACTTCGGACTCAGTCTTCGGCGGATCACAGACATACTGGTTGCCGGATGCTAACCACATCCATACCTGCTGCACCGCATCTTCGTCGTCAACGCAGTTTATACCCCAGATCTGGAACGCATATCGCCATAAACTGTTCGCATAGATCAGCAGCGAATGATGCCGGGCTCCGACGCCCAGTTTCCCCTGCGGAGATCGAAATTTTCGAACGTCGGTGCTACCGGGCAGGCCAGTCTCTTTCGATGCCCGTTCGGCCGACGCTTTACGAGTAAGATCAATCACATGCTGCGGCAACGGAATGATCGGGATGTCGTCCGGCGACATCCCCTCAACCCAACGATACGTCGCCCCATTCTGATGCACTGAAGGTGGCGCGACGGACTGCGACTGTTTTCCGTGACCACCGAACCGGAACTCAAGTCCCGAGATCGTCAGAGTCGCCTTCCCCCAACTCTCCGGTAGATCCGGAGTCCACCGGTAAATTCGGTGGAGGCTCTTTCCACTGGTGTACGTCGGGCAAGGGTAACCATGAGCCACTCCAAGTCCCAGGCTCTCCGCGAATTCACGACCTTCCGGAGTATCGTCTTCGATATCGACAATCGCATGATCTGCCGGGATCCCGTGACACGGCCCGAGAACGATCCCTACGTTCCATGGGTTCTGCCACTGCTCCCGGATAATGTCCTCGTCCTGTGTGGCTGTTTTACCCCATGCCGACGCCACTGGGTGCTTGCCGATCGATCCTTTGCAGTCCGGGTTGCCACACGAACACATTGTGTCGTGACCACTGAATATCGGGTAATGAAGACGGACAGGGTAGAATTTATGGCGTGTGAGATCGAAAACCTGGTCGGCGACAACTGTCACTGCGCGGTACTCCATTAAGATTGTGAATCATCGCACAGTGTCTGCAACGCAGTACCTGCATGGGCTTCCAGCAGGCAAAAATTCTCCGGATTCTGTCTTCCACTCCCAGAATTTATGCCCGCACTCTGGACAGTAGTAACAACCGCCTTTCTTCGCAATGGTCTTCTCTGGCAATACCACATCTTGTGGAACAGATGGAATCGGACACCAATGAGTAGGATCGTCACCACCATCAGCGAACGCATCGTTGCTGTGGTTCTCCCACCTGTCCAATGGTTTATATTCTGGATTCCACCGGCAAATTTCGCAGCGGAGCGGAGTCGTCGTATATCCACTCGGCCCAAACAACAGAATCCACGTCCCATCCTTCGGCGCAGTCTCAATCGGCAACAGATTCATCATTGGCTCTCCTTCAAAAGCTTCGCAACATTATCAACCGCACAAAAAACATTCAAGACTTAGTCTATAATTTTACGATAATTACGCTTGACATTGTTTTGAAAGGATGTCTACCATGTTGTACCTCGTGTTTTTCGTTGTGGCTTTGTGCGTTCTGGTTGCGGCGAATGGGTTGGTTTATGGGTTTGAATTTTTGGAGTGGATCGATGAGTGAACTTGGTCGTCTTACTAATCGAAATGCAAAGCGAGATGCGGTGCATGTGGCGACTGCTCCTGCTGTGTGCTGCGAGGATTCCCTGCAGCCAGGCGAACGTATCGGAGTTAATCCATGGGACAACACGCAAGCTGAAAAACGGCACAATACGTGTGGCGTCGTTGATCCGTTTTTGGATGCGCCTGTTCGTAGAGGAGAGTGGTTTAATATCCTGATTGATCCTGGAACAGTGAAAAACCTGCGGCATCAGTGGGATCATGAACTGTTCATCAATGAAGACGTCGCAAATGGTGACGATGAATGCCGGGGGTGCTGATCATGCTTGTGCTTACCAGAGGTTCTGGCGAAAAGATCTCCATCGACAACGGACGCATCACGATCACTGTTGTGAAGGTCGGTGCGAATCGCGTGACGTTCATGATCGACGCTCCGAAGGATGTGAGAGTCGTGCGGCCGAAGCTGATTTCGGAGGGTGTTTGAACATGACGAACTACGCGAAGCATGAGACTGACGAGCAGGCTGATCTGGTTCGAGAGACTCTCTCGTATGATCCAGAGAGAGGTATTCTTATAAGAGTGAAGACGTTTGGGAACAGGCAGGATCGAGTTTCTAAGCCTGCGGGAAATGTGCGACGAAATAAAACTGGCGGGGCTTACCGTCAGGTTTCAGTAGGAAAACGCAGCCACTACTCGCACAGAGTCTGTTATCTTTTGTACTACGGTCATTGGCCTAATGGGCAGTTAGACCATATTGATCACGATGGGCTCAATAACAAAATTGATAATCTTCGAGTTGTAACTCAGTCTGAAAACTTAAAAAACGCTCCGATGCGAATCGACAACACTTCCGGCCATGTGGGAGTCACATGGCACAAAGGAAGAAAAAAATGGCAGGCAGGAATAATCGTAAATCGCAGTTACCATTTCCTTGGTCGATTTGACGACATCGATTTAGCAGTATCCGTTCGCAAGCAAGCAGAGATTGAATTCGGCTATCACAAGAACCATGGGAATCCGCGATGACTGAACCTCGACAGACATGGGCTCACCAGCCTGCAGCTATCGACTACTTGAACACGCATCCAAATGCGTTGCTTTGGGCAGTAATGTCCGCAGGTAAGTCCAAGATAACCATCGAGCATATGAAGCACTGTGCTGCTCATTCCGGAGCTAAGTCGCTGATCATTTGCCCTGCTGCAGTTCTGGGAGTATGGAGACGAGAATTTTGGAAGCATGCCAATGAGCAATTCGACGTTCTGGTTCTCGACATGAAAGCGAATTCTGCAAAGAAGGCAGAGCTGATTTACGAGTCAATTCGGCTACAACAGTCACATCGTCGTCCGCTTGTGATCGTCGTGACGTTCGAGTCGTTCTGGCGTCCAGACATATTTAAGGTGTTAATGTCCTGCCGCTTCGACAAGATTATCTGTGATGAGATCCATAGGATAAAATCGCCATCTGCAGCCTGCTCAAAGAACGCATGGAAACTCGGGAAGAACTGCGGATCCAGAACAGGGCTGACAGGGACTTTCCTTCCAAACACTCCTGGCGACTGTTTCTCGCAGTTCAGGTTTCTTGATGATACGATCTTTGGGCGTTACTGGACTCATTTTAAGCAGCAATACGCTGTTATGAATCGCTACATACCGCAGAAAGTTGATCAGTGGATTAACACTGAAGACATGAATCGAAAGATAAATCGAATCATGTATAGAATCGGAAGCGAAGTCCTTGTTCTCCCCGACCGTCAGGACATCATGATCGAAGTTGATCTGTCTCCTGCGGGTCGAAAACTTTACAACACGATGCGTAAAGAATCTGTTGTAAAGATTAAGAAGGACATGGAAGACGGATCTGTTGACGTAAAGACTGCTTTAGGTTCAAACGGTGCCGTTACATTTCTTCGCCTGCTTCAGTTGGCACAGGGATTTGTGCGTGATGACGAAGGAACTGACGTTCAGACTGATACTGAAAAGAGGAAGATGCTTCTGGACCTTCTTCAGGATTTGAATGAGCCGGTCTGTGTCTTCTGCTGGTTCATTTCAGATCTTGCAATCGTCGAGAGATGCTGTGAAATACTCGGGCTTCGTTATGGTGAGATTTCTGGTCGTCGTAAAGACCTGACTGAGCATGCTACATTCCCGGAATACGTGGATGTGATGGCAGTCCAGTCAAAGTCAGGATCTGCCGGGATAGATTTGACTCGTGCTCGTATTGTAATTGTGCTGAACAGCGGGCTATTGTCTCCCGGGGATTACGATCAGCTTATGGCAAGAGTTCACCGTACAGGTCAAACTCGAAACGTTGTCTTCTATCACCTTGTCACCAAAGGAACCGTCGAAACGAAGCTGATCGACGAGCGAGGCAGGAAGCGTGACATTGTGGATGTGTTGTTGTCCGAAATTCGTGAAGAGGAGGTGTTCTGATGCAAGCTAAAACAATGAAGTCAGTAAGTGAACCAGTTGACCACGGAAAAGGCATTGACGACTTCTACAGACGCAAACGCGAAGACGGACATCGTGAGCACGCAAAGATGATGCAGATGATCAGGGATGGGGCTCCGAGATCGGAGATTCAAAAGCAAGAAGAGAGATGGCTTCAAGCATCAGATTGCGGAGACTGATTTGATGACAGTCAAAGAATACATCGCCGCAAACGAGTTCGAATGGTGGCACAATAAGCTGTCGCATGCAGCGGTACGGAAACTGATCCTTAAAAACACAGGGCTCAGGATCGGGCGAGAGAAGGGCGTCTTTAAGCAGTTCGTCGTCGTCAATATGTCGGTCTACGGCCATTGGAAACGAAAGCCGACGTCAACGTCAAGAATTCTGTCGTGTGATCAATGGGACAAGCTGAGGACAGTCGTTGAAAAACTAAAGCCGCAGATCGAAGGTCAAGGAATCGCCATTGCGTTTGACATCATCCGCACGAAGATTTCAACGAACGTATTTTTGCTTCGTGGTCTCCCAAAACGTATGCATTACTGGAATAATTAACTTTACAGGACAGTTATAATATGGCTACAATTGGCGAACTGGCTCAGGAGTTCGAGAGACTCACAAAGATCAAGAAGCAGGCTGCCTCTACTGAGGCGGCTTGCAACAAGGAGATCGAACATGTAGAACGTCAACTGATCGACGCGATGGCTGATGAAGGGATGCAGAGTTTGAACCTGGAGTCTGGGATGACTCTGTATCGAAGGACGGAGCGGTATTATGGAGTCGCCGAGGGGCATGATAAGGATGAACTGATTAATGCCCTGGCGAACTGCGATCTGACGCGGGATCTTGTGTCTGCGAACTACAACGCAAACACACTGCGTTCACGGATGGCAGAGATCGAAGCGAACGGCGAGATACTTCCGGAGGAGGTGTCTCGCCTTTTGAAACTGACAGAAAAGCACAAGGTTGGACACCGATCATGAAGATTACAAAAGGATCGCCGATACCACCTGCGAAGCGCGCAGGGCGTCCGCGTGAGCATAAGTTCGAAGAGATCAACGTTGGTGACTGCGCTGAGATTGAAACGTCGTACGCATCGATCTACGGCTCAGTGAAGCGGTTTCAGAGAATTCGTGAGTATCGGAAGTGGCAGTTCCAGATCGAGAAGGTCGGACCGAAGAAAGTTAAGGTCTGGAGAACTGCGTGAAGTCTGGTGTGTACTCTAAATCACCGACGGCAGACTACATGCCCGGAGGCTTTGACCTCGAAGTTCGAAGTAGTGTGATCTGTCAACGTGTTGACATACGGTTAAACAGTTGGGTGG
>Ga0154020_10009914_pt1 | contig 10942 bp, 10 predicted proteins | sample Klosneuvirus_201_FD_109709 | JGI IMG/M metagenome (GOLD analysis project Ga0154020, IMG submission 109709) | Active sludge microbial communities from wastewater, Klosterneuburg, Austria - Klosneuvirus_20160825_MG | ecosystem: Engineered > WWTP > Aerobic digester > Activated sludge | place...
GACGGATGATCTGCAGCACCCGGACGATAGATGCGTGGCTGCACCGGACGCTCATACAGCACAACAGAGGTTCTGCGTGGTTCCATTGTGACGTCTACATCAACACGTGTTGTTGTTGCCGAAACGGTTCCGAGTTCAAATGTTGCAAAGGGGCGAGCAGTATTCGTCTGCGTCATATACCCCATTTGATCGAGCAGCAGACGGTCGCGTGTTGGTACACCAAAGAGTGCAGCCATAAAGCCCGACCCAGTCTCATCCCGTGCGATCAACGGATCCGTATCGAGCTCACCGCGGTAATAGGCAATGAGTTTCGGGTATTGAGGATGTGTATCGGAGATCTTGCGTGTCATCCACGTCTTGATCGTTGCTTCGTCAAGCGCCGTGTTCCACACCTGGATCTCATCGAGGAGACCCTCGTAGGAACCTGAGTTGCCCGAGCCAACCACAAAACGTGTGATCCCATTCATCTTCTTGGTCATGCCAGCGCCTTCATGGAAGAGGGCACCGTTCAGGTAGATACGCATCACGCCCGACTTGGACTTCGTATACGCCCAGTGATTCCAACGTCCTTCGTATGAGTCTGCAGCAGCGTTCTTCTCAATACGATCTCCTGAGCCATCAGCAGGATTGATCCCCGCATCCCAGTATATCGTGCCATTGTCCCACGGTGCGTGAATATTCAGAACACGTCTGCCCTGCGCATCGTACGCCTCGAGCGTGTTATGTGCACGTGGAAGTTTAGCTGCATTGCCCCAGCACCAATAGGAGATTGTGATTTCATCATTGATCAGCGTGCCGATCTCTCCCGGCACATCGATACGGTCACCTGCCGTAAAGTTGAACACCTTACGCGAGCCATCATCTGCCAATCCGTCCGGCGCACTAGCTGCACTGATCCCCACTATGGAGGGGGCTCCTTGGCACGAAAAGTCGATGATCAGATCCGACGCACCGTCCCACATGAATGGCGTTGAGAACGGGATATGATTCACGCCTTCTACAAAGGAGATGTTCCGCCTGACAACAGTCGTGAGATCTTCATTCTGCATCGTCTTGCCCAGCGTTGCATTCTGCGTTGCCCGGATGCGGATCGTGAACAGCGATACGTTTGGTGCCGCTGCTGACGTGGTCAGCTTTATACCGTTGATTGTCCCGGCCGTCATTCCGGCGGCAGTGAGTTCTGTGGCCTTCCAGATGTATCGTACTCGACCGCCCTCTGGACGGATCACAGCAGAGTTATTCTGTCCTCCGGCACCTATCGGGAAATACTCCCCTTCAGATGAGCGCTGCACGGTTGTTGTCCGGTAACGAACCGTGTTGTTCACAAACGAAGCACGATACGGGAACGAATCCGGAGTTGCTCCGCGTACAATGAAGTTCACCTGCGTTCTCCGCGTAGAGTCAAACTCGCCTGTTGAGTCGCGCAACACTGTATACGTGAGGTAGTCCCACTCTCCGCACGGATAGTTATCCTGCGTGGTTGCCGGGTCGCACTTGAGAGTGTACTGCATGAGCACCTTCTCGTACCGTCCTGGCGGCGGGAACAACCATGTTCCCGATCTCTTTGTGATGTCTGAGAACTGTAGGGTTTTGACCACCACAGTGTCACCATCAGCAGCTATGAGAGCTGCCGACCCAAGGAAGAGAAATAGCGCGGTAGCAATGAATAGGGGGCGTACCGAGAAGAACATAGAACCTCCGAATCGTAGACTCGAAAGTTACGCAGTACGGCGTTACCTCAGCACCACGAACCTACCCATTGCAATGGCCAATCCGTCAGCAAATGCGTACGCCGTATAGGTGCCATTGCCGAGAGTGGTGATGGGAATAGAAGATGCGTTTTCAGCCTGGAGTACAACTCGACCCAGGTGATCCATAATGCGAATGTCCGTTGGCTGTAGGGGGCCATTCACTACGAACGACACATGATCAGTGGCTGGACAAGGACTTACATGTGCTGCTTCGATTGGCAAGACATCGTCATCAACTGAAGTGCTCCCGCCCCCTTCCCCTAGAACCGCAATCTCACTCTCGGAAAGCAGTCGTCGGTAGATCTTCAGATCATCAAGAAGGCTCCCAACATCCTTGCCCGCAAGATGTAGGTAGTGTGCCTCCATAAACGAATTGGCTGAGAGATCACCGATGGTTTGAATCAGTTGTCCATTCCTGTACCCCTTAACCTCACTTGTAACACCCGTAATGCTCCAAACAAAGGCGAAGTGATTCCATGACGTATCAACGTCGATACATACTGCCTCATACCCATCGGCGGTGACTACCTTGAAGCAGAGCCGATCTTGCTGCTGGCTTGAGCGGTGAATGTCAATAGACCACCGTACCCCGCCGGCATTCGTATCAGGTGCTGCGGCTATCGGAAAGCCAGTTGGCTCAGATGGAAGTGAGACACCGTCGACGTTCTTCTTATACCAAAAACTTACCGACAACTGATCTCCATCAAGTTGCTTCGGAAAACTGTACATCTGACCGCTAGCTTCAAAGAAGATGCTCTTGCTTGCAGTCCCTGTTCTGTCAACACCATATCCGTATTCGCCAAACAGATTTCCGTTCGCTCGATTCACGGAGCTGTCAAGAGAATTCCCATCAAAGGCGTAATGAAAATCGGGCGCCTGTGCTGAAGCGCAAATGCTTGCGATCGCAAACGACAAGAGGAAAACCACATGCTTCATTGGAATTCGCCAGTAAAGTGAGACTCTGTCGAATATAGATACTGCCAAGGTCACCTACACAGGTCACCTACACAGGTCACCTTCAGGCTAGTGCCGTGCTACGCCCCCATCCACGTTGATCGTCTGCCCCGTAATGATCCCGGATGCCGGGAGAGCCAGGAAGGCAACCACATTGGCGATGTCTTCCGGTTCATCAGCTCGGTGGACGGCTTGGGCAGGGATGATGTGTTCTAGGAGGGGGCTCATCACGGAAGATGTTCCGGCATTCTGTGTAGCCGTAAGGCCAACCGTGATGGTGTTGACGGTGATTCCGTATTTCCCTACTTCTGCGGCCAATGAACGTGTGAAACCGATGACGCCCATCTTGGCGGTAACGTAGTGCGTGAGATACGGCGTGCCGAGCCAGACAGTATCGCTTGAGAACGTGATGATGCGACCGAATCCGGCGCGCTTCATATGTGGCAGCACTGCACGAACGGTATGAAAAATGGAGTCGAGCGTGATCTCCAAGGTCTTCTTCCATTCAGCGAACGAGAGCAATTCAAACGGCTCTTCGCTGTAGTGTCCAACGTTGTGGACGAGGATGTCGATGTGTCCGAATCGCTCAATGGCGGTGTGAACCACGCGCTCTACATCTGCCGGGTTGGTCATATCCGCACGGATGCTCACCACTTCTCCTCCGAGCTCGAGTACGGCGCGTTCCGTGTCCACAGCTTCTTCGAGATCGGCGATGATGAGCTTTGCACCTTCTTCGGCAAGCCGCTCACAGAATGCGCGGCCATTACCGATGGCTGCACCGGTGACAAGGGCTACACGATCCCGTAAGCCCCGTTCAAAACGTGTGATCTGCATGTCAGCGGTGCCTTAGGCGGAAATGAGGCCGAGCTCGATCCCAACTTCTTGGAAGATGTTGAGGATGGTATCGAGATGTTCGTCTTCGTGTGTAGCCATGTAGCTGGTCCGCATCATGGAGAGATTTGGCGGAACACCCGGTGGTACAAAGGCATTCACAAAGACGCCTTTATCGTAGAGTTTGCGCCAGAAGACAAGTGCGAGTTGTGCGTCGCCAACGATGATCGGTACGATGCCTGTGCGCGACTCAATGACGTTGAATCCGAGCTTCGTGAATCCGGCGCGCATCTTGTCAGCATTGGCGATGAGTTTTGTGATGCGTTCCGGTTCCGCTTCCACGATATCAAGGGCTGCAAGTGCCGATGCTACAGAGGCAGGTGTAGGTGAGGCACTGAAGATGAGTGCCGGGGAGTGATGCTTGATGTAGTTCGTTACGCGTTCCGGACCGGCGATGAAGCCACCAAGGGATGCGAATGTCTTGGAGAACGTACCCATCGTCATGTCGGTCTTTTCTACGAGACCAAAATGTGATGCTGTACCTCTTCCGCCTACACCAACTACACCGGTTGCATGGGCATCGTCTACAAGCACACGTGCACCGTACTTCTCGGCTATCTGTAGCATTTCCGGCAGGTGAACAAGCTCGCCGGAAACAGAGAATACGCCGTCTGTTACGATGAGCTTACCGGCACTGTCTGGGATGCGCTGCATCACGCGTTCGAGATCTTCCATGTCATTGTGCTTGTAGCGCACAAACTCGGCAAAGCCACCCTTTGCCAACAAAGCACCATTGATGATACAGGCGTGGTTCTCCTTGTCGGAGATCACATAATCACCCTTTTGCACGAGCGACGAGATAACGCCGAGTGCAGTCTGGTAGCCCGTTGAGAACAGCAGAACGTCTTCGGTGCCGAGATAGGCAGCGAGACGTTTCTCCAATTCAACATGGAGTTTGATCGTGCCCGTTAGGTAGCGCGACCCTGAGCAGCCGGTTCCATAGCGGTCGATGGCATCCTTGGCGGCCTGCTTCACCTTGGGGTGGGCTGTAAGACCGAGGTAGTTGTTCGAGCCGGCCATGATCACCTTGCGGCCTTCGATGGTGACCACCGGACCTTCGTTCTCTTCAACCGGACGGAAGTACGGATAGAGACCGGCAGCTTTTACTTCATCGGCCCGCGTAAAGTCTCGACACTTCTGGAACAGATCCACATAAACTCCAATTTTGGGAAAACAAATATCGGAAAAGCTAGGGGGCTAACGCAGGTTGTCAATCTGGACCGGAAAGCCGAGGTCGGCTTTTTGTACTGCCGCGATACAATCCTGCAGGTCGTCCTTGCTCTTACCCGTCACGCGAACCTTTTCATCGATGATCTGAGCAGTTACCTTGAGTTTCTGCTCTTTCACCAGCGACGTGATCTTCTTAGCGTCTTCTTTTGTGAGCCCAGCCTTGAGCTTAACGGTCTGGCGCACGCTCTTCCCGCTGAGGAGCTCCACCTTTTGCTCATCCAAGGCAAGTACACTGATGCCCCGCTTGATCATCTTGTTCTTGACGATCTCTAGGGCAGAAACAATGAAGTGCTCGCCGTCGGCCCGGATCTGAAACGATTTGTCGTTCCGCTTAAGTTCAACCTCACAATTCGACCCTTTCAGGTCATACCGGTGGTCGATCTCCTTGATGGCCTGGTTGATGGCGTTGTCCGCCTCTTGCATGTCGACCTCACTGATGAAGTCGAAAGAATACGTTGACATAGATCCTCCTGAGCACAAAGATACGGGGTCGGGAGAGTTTGTAGGGAATGTCAGGGGGCGTAAGTTGTCGTACGTATAATCTCGTACCGCCATCTTTGAGGGGTCATTCGTATGACGACGAACGTTCCGAGAGCCCTGCTGCTCATCCTTTGCCTGACGTTGCTACAAGGCTGCTACCACGTTCGCGTGAATACTGCCGCCTATGACCCATCAACAACCTACCGGTCCGAAACGGTTCACACGCTCTTCTGGGGTTTGGTGCAAGAAGATGTGATCGCATCGAACTGCGACTCCATCAACGTGAAGGGACTGGATGAGGTTCGAGTGACCAACAATTTTGGCTACTCCCTCATCACCGTCCTCACACTGGGCATCTGGTGCCCAACACAGATCGAATGGAAGTGCTCCAAGCCATGTCAGCGCGAAGGTGAACTATGATCATCAGCCGCACCGGTGAACGTCAGTGGATCAACCGCCACGAAACCTTTGAGCAGGAGATCGACGATCTCGTAGACCTTGGCAACAACGACTCCGGCAGCGTCCTTGATGACTACAATGACGCCACACTGGGCATTCAGCTTCTCATTCAAGAGGCAATCGACAACGGTCAGCATATCCGTGCGGTAGGGGGCGAATGGTCCTGGACCAAGGTCGCTGCAACTGACGGACTTCTGTTGAACACCAAGCCCCTTAACCTCACCTTCCGCATTTCGGCTGCCAGTGTCTCCGGGAACTATGCCAAGACGAACGATGACCTCTACTTTGCACAGTGTGGTGCGTCCGTACAGGAGCTGAGTATAGCTCTGAAGCGGAGGGGGCGTTCGCTTCGGACCTCGGGCGCCAGCAACGGACAGACGATCGCCGGGGCAATGTCAACCGGGACCCATGGTGCTGCCATTGACTTCGGCGCAATTACGGAGTGTGTTGTTGGACTCCACATCATCGTGAACCCCACACGTCACGTCTGGTTGGAACGAGCATCGTATCCGGTGGCCTCTGACTCCTTTGTCTCGAAGCTCAATGCTGAACGCATCAGCGATGATGAACTATTCAACGCTGCTCTGGTGAGCTTTGGGTCGTTCGGTTTCATACACGGTGTGATGATCGAGACCGAACCGCTCTTTCTGTATGAATGTCATCGCGTGAACCTACCGTTCAACGATGCGCTTCTGCCAATGATGAAACATCTCGACTTCACGGACTCACCTCTTCCGCACGGAAGTGAACGTCCGTGGCACTTCCAGATCGTTCTCAATCCGTATGATCTGGCAGGGGGCGTTTTGGTGACCTGTATGTACAAACGTCCTTACCGAACCGACTACACGCCTCCCCCCGGACTGCAAGGTGGAGTTGTTCCCGGCGATGACGTCCCAACCTTCATCGGCGGTCTTGTGGGTATTGCAACCGGTCTGATTCCGGCAACGGTCAATACGCTAGTAGGAGCAACCTACAAGCCGTATTCAGATGTATGGGGAACACATGCAGAGATCTTCTCCAACACGGATACCCATGGTAAGGTCCTAAGCAGTGCCGTAGGGATCGATCCGATGGATGTAGACACCGTGACGCAGATCTTGCTTACCATGAACGTCTCAGAACAGTTCTCAGGGATCTTCTCCTACCGATGGGTGAAGAGCACGGAGGCCACGCTTGGATTCACGCAGAATCCTCATACGTGCATTGTGGAGCTCGATGGTGAATACTCCTCACGTTCGGTGGACTTCTGTAGGGACTTCTGGAGAGAGCTGGACAAGGCAGGCATTGCCTATACCTTCCATTGGGGGAAGGTGCTGGAGCTCAACGCCACATCAATTCGCACCATGTATGGCACCGCAAAGGTTGCTTCTTGGCTGAGGGCACGTAGAACACTCATGCAGGATCCGAAGAGCATGGTGGCCTTTACCAATGACCTCATGGTAGACTGGGGGCTCGATTCCACTGCGGATCCGGATGTGATCGTCTAGGGGGCTTGCCATACGGTCCGGGTGCCGTAGATTCATAGTCACTATGAAATACGGTATTTCCCTCCCCAGCCTCTCCTCTGCCTCTCGGGATGTCCCGGCAGGTATTGTTGTTTTCCTTGTAGCTCTTCCGCTGTGCCTTGGAATTGCACTCGCCTCCGGAGCGCCGCTCTTTGCCGGAGTGATCGGTGGTATCATCGGTGGCATCGTTGTAACGCTCTTCTCGGGATCAGAACTTTCCGTGAGTGGACCGGCGGCTGGACTTGCATCCATTGTTGCCTCGGCGATCATCTCACTTGGATCATTCCCCGTCTTTCTAACGGCGGTTGTTCTTGCAGGCATCATCCAGCTTGGTATTGCAGCAGTGCGTGCCGGCTCACTCGGCAACTTCATTCCGCACAGTGTGATCAAGGGGATGCTTGCTGCTATCGGGATCACCATCATCCTCAAGCAGATCCCTCACGCAGTTGGATACGATCACGGTTTCACCGACGAAGAGATGGCCTTTGCCGGCTGGGACTGGCTTAACATCTTCCTCGATCCGTTCCGCGCATTGGACATGAACATCCTGCAGCCTGGTGCAGTGGTAATCACTGCGGTGTGTCTAGGTATCATCCTATTGTGGGAATGGGGTCCGATCAAGCGTCAAGCATGGACGAAGATCGTACCCGGCGCTCTTGTCAGTGTTCTCGTGGGCGCGCTCATCAATCAAGCGTTTGGGGCCTTTGATACGGGGTGGCAACTCACGGCAGAAAAGGACCACGTAGTTGAGTTGCCGGTTATCACTTCTATTAGCGGATTCTTTGGCCAATTCACCTTTCCGGATCTCTCTGCCGTATTCCGAATCGATGTGTGGACTATTGCTGTAACGATCGCCATCATTGCGAGTATCGAATCTGTCCTCTCCGTAGAAGCCGTTGATAAAATGGATCCAGAAAAACGGATCTCCGACGTGAACCGCGAACTCTACGCCCAAGGCATCGGCAATACACTGAGCGGTTTCATCGGTGGAATTCCCGTTACGTCCGTTATCGTTCGATCGTCCGCGAATGTCTATGCCGGTGGTCGCAGCAGACTGTCGTCCTTGGTTCACGGACTCCTGCTTCTCCTTGCCGTTGTCCTCATCCCAAGCTTGCTCAATACGATCCCCCTTGCCTGCCTTGCTGCCGTTCTCTTGGTAGTGGGGTACAAGCTTTCCTCCGTTAAACTCATCCGGGCAATGTGGAAGGAAGGGTATACGCAGTTCCTTCCGTTCATCGCAACATGTATTGTGATCGTTGCAACGGACATTCTGGTCGGTGTAGGGATCGGTCTGCTCGTGAGCGTGTTCTTTGTGATGAAGTCCTACCATCGCACTTCGATGACGCTAGTGAGCGAGGGTCGCAATTGGCTCCTTCGTTTCAACAAGGACATGACCTTCGTTCAGAAGTCGTCATTGAAGAATGCTCTTCGTCAGATCCCATCGGATTCGCACGTGATCATCGATGGCACCAAGGCCCTCTATGTTGATCACGATATCTACGAGACGATCCTCGATTTCAATCAGGCGGCGCATCACCGCAACATCACCATTGAGTATCACCACTTCTATGGCAAACAAGGAGCACATACCCATGGATGATTTCCGCAGACTTCTTCTGAACAATCGTGCTTGGGTCAAGGACAAACTCGATCTGCGCGCCGATTTCTTCACGGCGTCAGCCCGTGAACAGAGGCCGGAGTACCTCTGGATAGGCTGCTCCGATAGTCGTGTTCCTGCCGAGGAAGTAACCGGCACACAGCCAGGAGAACTCTTCGTCCACCGTAATGTTGCCAACCTCGTTGTTCATACGGACTTCAACATTCTCAGCGTTCTGCAGTTTGCCGTTGACGTATTGCAAGTGAAACACATCATCGTATGTGGTCATTATGGGTGCGGAGGTGTGAAGACCGCCATGACGAAGAAAGACCTGGGCCTCATCAACAAATGGCTGCGCAATATCAAGGACGTATATCGATTCCATGCAGAAGAGTTGGATGCGATATCAGACCTTGAACAACGAACAGATAGACTTGTTGAACTGAATGTTATCGAACAGGTGAGCCACATCTCGGACATTTCCTTTGTCCAGCATGCATGGAAGGATCATCGCAGACCAATGCTTCACGGCTGGGTGTACGATATGAAAACCGGCAAACTGAACGACATCATCAAGGTAGACCCAGGTGAACATCCGCACGACATCTACGAATTCGAGTTTGAATAAAGGGCAGCGGCATGACATCCAACCAGCTAACACCCCTCATCGAGAACTTCTTTGAGGCACGGAAACAACTTGTGGCGGCTCTGCGCTCCACACCAACAACCGTTGAACCGTCGGACTATCAATTGTCTGAAGGGGGCTCTGCAACATCGATCACAGATCTCTTTGATGGTCGCAACGATCTGATCGTGATTCATAACATGGGCAAAAGCTGCGTCTATTGCACGCTGTGGGCTGATGGACTCAACGGAATGCTTCCACATCTTCAAAGTGGTTCGGCGATCGTCCTGATGAATCGCGATCTCCCCGAGATCCAGCGTGAATTCGCCGAGAGTCGCGGTTGGAAGTTCCGCATGATCCGCGATGACGATGGACATTTCACCAAGACCATGGGCTTTGCCTCAGAAACCGATAAGGGTCTTTCCTTGATGCCCGGCTTCTCAACATTCCATCGGAATGATGACGGCAGCATCACTCGTGTTGCATATGACTTCTTCGGTCCGGGCGACACCTACATGCCCATCTTCCCGATGTTCGAGCTTCTACACGATGGCGGATCCAACTGGGCACCACAATATTCGTATCAGCAGCCGATCACCATCACCCTCCCAGAAGGACATTGATATGGAACGCAACGCCATCAATTGGTTTGAGATCCCGAGTACCGACTTCGATCGAGCAACAACATTCTATGGTGCCGTCTTTGAAACTTCATTGCCGGTGATGGAAATGCCCATTCCTGGCGGAGACCCGCTGAAGATGGCAATGCTTCCGGCAGATGAGGGCAAGGTAGGCGGGGCTGTTGTTTACCTCAAGGATCATCGTCCAGGAACACAAGGCCCCCTACTCTATCTCAATGCAAATCCGGACCTGCAAGCGTATCTCGATCGTGCAGTAGCTGCCGGCGCAACACTTCTCGTTCCGAAAACAGAGATCGGGAATGGCTACGGTTTTATGGCAGTCTTCCTCGATAGCGAAGGCAATCACATGGCATTCCATTCTAACGCGTGATCGTCATGCTGAGCAAAGAGTACTTCGCGTTCTTTTCGCAACTCGAGAAGAACAACACAAAAGAATGGTTCGATGCGAATCGAAGCACGTATGAACAATACGTGAAGGCACCGTTCAAGAACCTTGTTCAAGAACTCATCGATCAGGTTCGCACCATCGAGCCTGCGTTGCACCTCGAGGCAAAGGATGCGATCTATCGCATCAATCGCGATATCCGGTTCTCGAAGGAGAAGATCCCCTACAAGACCCATCTAGCCGGACACATCAATCTTCGTGGGAAGAAGGCCATGGGCTATCCGGGGTTCTACTTTGAAGTGGGTGCAAAGGGTGGAGCAGTTGGAGGGGGCGCGTACATGCCTGAGAAGGAAGAGCTTGCATCCATCCGCGACCTTATCAGTCACGAAGGCAAGGACCTCCACAAGCTGCTCAAGGCAAAGTC
>Ga0154020_10009916_pt1 | contig 10941 bp, 12 predicted proteins | sample Klosneuvirus_201_FD_109709 | JGI IMG/M metagenome (GOLD analysis project Ga0154020, IMG submission 109709) | Active sludge microbial communities from wastewater, Klosterneuburg, Austria - Klosneuvirus_20160825_MG | ecosystem: Engineered > WWTP > Aerobic digester > Activated sludge | place...
AATCGTTCTTTGTTCCGGAAATCTTGTGTGGTTTGGGTAACTATCAAGGATTGCTTGATAGTTGTTGAATCCCATTGCGCTTGCACACGGTCACTCCCCTGCGAGTCGCCGAGGGCATAGACCAACCCAACGACCAGCGCTACTGCTGCTGCATACAGCGCCAGGCGGTATTGAGTAGGGATAAGGTTGAGCGGGCTCACTTGTTGCCACCACTGACATTTATCACGCGATCCTCAAGCAACTTGATCGCCTCGGCGCCCATATACCCGGCCATTCCGGAGACTATGGCGGCCATCGGTCCGGATAGCGCATATTCAACAGACAGCAACCAGAACATAAGACCGGCAAAAGCTGATACAGCCAAGTGCATGATCATTGCCGCAAATCTGAATACCTTGCCTTTCTGCACCTGCCTGAGATAACCGACCGTGCCGCCCCATAGGGCGGTGATCATTGGCAACCAGTATTGAACAAATTCTTTTTCCGGCATTGCTTTCCCTTTCTACCGTCTATGCGGCTACTTTAATGATCAAACGAAACACACTGGCCGACCATCACCAACGCGGGTGAACAGCTCACCGGTGACCGGACTCACTGAAAAATTAGGGGATTGCGGGACTTCCGAGCCGTTGTATAAAAACGTTGCTGGATAGAGTGCAGCGTCTGCGACCTGGCCGCAGACATGAGCGAAGGCATATTGATCGTAGGCGCCAATGGAGGTTCCGGTGGCATTGGCTAGCGCGACGGCACGATGCCCCCGCGCAATACAATTTACGACCAGCCCCCGAGGGGCGGCAGGCGTGGTGACTGTCCAGGTACTGTTCACCCCGTCCTTGACCTCGACAACGCGGACGCGGGCGGTTTCCCGTCCAGCTATTTTCAGATAGTCGAAATACTCTATTTCCTGGTGCCCGATGATGTCCGCGTACTCTTCCGTCGCCCGAGTCGTCGTTGTCGCGGTCTTGCGCTCATACCAGCTCTCGGCGCGGACCAGCGTATCGTCATGGCCGACAAAATAGCCAATGCACTTCCATGATCGAAAATATTCGACTTGGTTTTCGGTATAGCCGACATAGTATTTTTCTGGGCCGGAAACAAAACTTCCCGTATTAACGTTCCAGCCATAGTGGTAGTCATCGTCATCCGCAGGAACGGTTGGGGTTGGGTATGCAACGCTGTCCGCCTGCGTACCATACGTCGTGAGGAACCCCGTTGACGATGGCCCCCATGATCCGCTATCTGTGCCATCCTGCCCGCTGCCCTCAACGACTGACCAAGCGGTATAGCCAATCGGAGTACGGTAGAGTCTATGCCGCACAAAGCGCGACCATGTTGCCGTCGACGACAGCGGCACGGATTCGCTTCCTGATAGGCCGGTGATGTCGCTATCAATCAGCCGTGACACCGTTGCCGCCAGCGTTTCATCGATGACGCTGCCAGTGATGGTGATGCTGAAGGCCCAAAATGGTGTATCCGTACCAGCGCCGAACATGTTGTAAACCATGTAACGCCCGGTTGATGATACGGTTCTGCCCATCGCGTAAAGTGTCGGCGGGGATGAAACGAAGCCGGGGGCTGGAATGTCGACATCAAGCCGCTTGACCATGACGCCAGCGACCACATGCCAAACCTCGATTTTTGTCGGCACGAAGCCGGTAAAAAGAACCTTAATTCGCCACGGCTTGTTGTCGTCATCAATCAGCGTGTCGTAGGAGCCGCCGAATCGGGCAATACCGGACTCGATGAAATAATTCAGCCAGGTCATGCCTTCGGCCTGCTCGTCCGGCGTCGTTGTCGCCGCGGCAATGCCGGGTATCTGATAACGCTGGCAGATGCCCGAGCGCCAACTGGACGCACCAGTCAGACTGACCGGGTAGGCAATGGCGTGCGAGAGGTCGCCATTATCAAAATTGATCACCTCGCCAGTCGGTGAGGTCAGCGTGCAGCGGGTATCGGACACCTGCTGCAATTTGCCATGCCACGGCCAGCCAATTTTGGTAATCCGGTCCAGCCCGACATTCCAGGACTTGATCGTTTTCATATGGGCTGCTGGTAAATGATTTCGACGACGGCGCTATTGGCATCGGTAAAGCGCATTTTCTGGACGGGCTGAATGACCAGCGACATGAATCCGTCGGTCGTCGTCAGTATCGTCTGGGTATAAAACAGCCGGTCGGTAAAAGCGGTTTCGGTCAATGGGCTAGCGATGCCACCACCCGCCCCAGAGATACCAGACGTCGGCAAGGCCGAGCCAGTACGGGCCGGGATGGCCGGCAATGCAGGCGGATCAGACAGCACGGCATCGCGCCGCGTGGTATAGCCGGCGCCCTCGGACAAGGCAGCAAGCGCAGCAGTCAAATCCTTGGCCACGTCAAGATTCCAGTAGGCTGTTAGTCGTTAGCGAAACATCGGTATAGACCGCAGCGGCCAGCGCGCCGGTCAACACCCGCAGATGAATTTCCTTGGCGTTCGCCGAGCCGCCCAGCACGGACGCACCGAGATCAATCGCCGCGCCTGGTGTTGCCGAATCAAGGCCGCCGGCGCTTGTCGCCAAGCTGACGGCGCTGGCCGGAACCCCTGACCCGGTCGCCGAATCGACCAGCGACACCAGCACGTTGCTCGTGCCATCGGCGGCCGCGAAGGTCTTGCCAGCCGTGCCAGAGCCTAGATAAATAATTCGGTCGTCAGCGGCAAAGCTGCCATCGGCGGCGCGCATGAATGATAGGCCGGCCAATGGTGTAGTTAGGCCAGCGTCAGAGAAGAATTTAAGCGTAGTAGCCATGTCAGCCTATCGTGATGGTGAAAAGGTCTTCGGCAATCGTTGCATTGACCGTGCGATCAATGGCTACGACCGCCCGCTGGCGCTCGAATGCCTCAACCTCCGGGAAGGTGACGGTGATCTCCTGCGTGCCACCGTAGGCGCCGTCATAAGTCACGATGGGCGGAAATAGCCCGGCGGTGATGCCGTCACCGCTGGCGGTGCTGGTCGTTGACACATCCTCGGGGTGATCGCTGCCGACACCCAGCACCGAGCTGATTGCCAGTTCAACTTGCGAGATCGCCTGCGCGCTGGCCGCATCCATCCGGTGAATTACCCGGCGTACCTTGCCCCGCGTCGCCAGGCCGCCAGCCGATACGGCAATTGTCTTGTCGAGGTCGATTGCCGGGTTGAGTGGCACGTCAAAGCTAACCGAGCTGCCGCGATGACTGCCGGCAATCTTTACTTTCGCGACATCGATCAGCGCTTCCATTGCCGCATCGGCGGCCAGCCTATCGGTCTTGCTGGTGGCCGGGATCGTCGCAGCGGTGGTTGATCCTGGCGTGATCGTGGCCAGTGCCAGCGGCGGATTGCTGACGAGTGCAGACTGATAGAGGACAGCACTGGATTCGGCGGCGGTCACGTCAGGCACTTCTGCCGATAGGGCGTCGCTCATTGTTTCGGCCAGCGGCCCAAGTCGCTCGACGCTGCCCGCCGCCTCGACCGTGATGGTGTAGCGCTCGTCGACGTATTGGGCATAGCGAAACGAGACAACGCCTTCGAACCCAAGACACAGCAGCGGGTCGGTTGTCGAGTTTGGAATCCACACCCCGGATGAGTCAGGCAGGATCACCGCAGTGGTCGGCAGTGCCGTCCATGTCATGCTGTCGATAGCCCCACCGGCGGCGCTGATCGCCGACTCGACAGCCGAGCGAACCAGAAAATTACCGCCGTCCCGAATCCAGTAAGGCAAGGAACTACCGAAGTCGGTCATGATGTCATAAGCGATCTGATGACCCTCGCCCTTGATCTTTGGGACGCGGTAGCCGAAATTAACCACCACCCGATTCACGACGCCGGAACGGTCGGCAATCTGCGTGGACAGTGAGCCACTGAGCACGGTTGTCTCGTCATAGCTGATGTCGGGCGTCACCTTGGCCGCCCACGGCGTCAGGCGTAACGCGCCATAGGCGGAGCGATCAACCGATGCCGTTACCGTCGATAGGCGGTCATTGAACTGGCCCCAGGCATTTGCGCCCTCATCGAAAATGGCCGGCGAATAACGCCCGCCGACCAGCGCTTCGATTTGCGCCAGACTCATGCGGGCAATGATCGCCTGCAGATCATCCATGCAGGCCAGCTTGACGGTGTGCAGATCGAGATCAATGGCCGGGCGATCCACCACCCCGGAAAAAAGTAGCATGGCATTCGTCGCGATGCCGGTACTCATGTCGGCAAACCATATCTGCACCGGCCGGCCCGTCCACGATGACAGATCAACCGCGCCGGGCGGGAGGCGCAAGGTCAGATCAACGACACGGGCAGCGCCTTCTTCGGCGTCAATGTCGATGCCGCCAATAATATTGTCGGTTACGTCGACACCGGCCAGGGCGACGACAACACCCCAGACCGCGGCCGATGTTTGGCCGTCAGCAACCGGCTGCACGCCGCTGGCGACGGCTGTTGGCAGTACCGATACCGTCAAGCCGACCGTAGCCGCAGCGACCGGGGCAACCGTAAAGGTGAGCGGTAGGGTGATAACCACCGGGGCGGGTGAGGCGGCGAATTTCCCGGCGGCAGTGATGGCGATGATGCCGGCGCCGTAGGGAATAATATCCACCCAGTCGGTCGTACTGATGCCGGCCTCGTTGGCCCAGGTAGCGCCGATACCGGTTGCGGAACTGGAGACGCTGAAGCCGCTGCCCACCGCATTTTTGGCAATGAACTTACCGGCGGCCCAGATTACCTTGTCCCACGATCGAGTGTAGAGCATGCCCTCAGTATTTGCCCAGGTGCCAAGCCCGGTTGCCGATGTTGCAACGGATTTGGAGCTGGTGGCGACGGCGACTAATGTGCTGCCGTTCCAGGCAACTGACTGAAAATCACCAGCCCCCCGAGTGCCGGTCCCCGTCGCCCACGAAAGGCCATCTGTGGAGGTGTAAATCGCGGATGATGACGTGTTAAAAACAAGCGCCTGACTCCCCATCCACACCAGTGTGCTGGGAACAATATTGCCACCGGCCGGAAAACTGCCGGTCGTTGTTGCCCAACTACTTCCGGCTGTCGACGTGTGCATCCGGTTTGACGCCGCCGCGATAAATCGTGCCCCGGTCCAGATCACCCTCACAACAAAGACACTGCTTGACATCTCGAGAATGACCTTCGTCCACGCCGATCCGTCAGTCGACCACCATGCACAGGAATAGGTGCCGTCATTTCCGACGGCGACAAATACCCCGCCACCGAAGGCTATTGACTTGGCGAAACCAGTCGCAATCCCCGGCAAGGTGGCGCTCGCCCAGGTGTTACCACCATCGGCAGTGTATTTGACGGAGGACGAACCAACGCAAACAATCAGCTGATTGCCATCGCTGGCCACGGCCTTCAGTGCAGCCGATGGGTAACCGGGCAGGTTTTGTTCAACAACCGGGATCGTCATTAAACTTCCTCGGCCGTGAGTTCCCAACCGAAGCCGGTACGCGTTGGGCGTTGCACATAGACATTAAATATAGGGAAGTAGCCGATCTGATACGCCGTCGCGCCGCTAACCGAAGCCACGGTTGCAACATCGCCAGCCATTGTTACCGGCGTCGACACGGTCGATCCGTTGGCCATTTCGGCCAGCCCCCATGGCGCATGTCCGGCATCGGTTCGATAGCCGCCGGCTAATAGAGTGGCTTGCCGTGTCGCAAAATTCGCCGGCAGACTCTCAGGGTGAATGCACCGCATCACATGTTGCTGCGTCACGTCGATTGATTGCAGGCCGGACGGAACCCATCCACTGGCCGAAGTCACAATGCGCGTTCTGGCGTATGTCATCTGCTTGATGCCGCGCCCTGATACTGCGCGCAGAATCGACTCAGGGCCGATGGGCTCATAGCTTTGGTCAAAATCGAGATGCGCCAAAGCGGGCAGTTTGAAGCTGCCCAGTTCGAAAATCTTCACCGACGACCTCCTTTGCGCAGCGCTTCCCGACTGACGTAGGCTTTAATCTGATCAACAACGCCGGCCGATGCGTTCATGGCAAAGCGATTACCGTCAATTGACAGATTGACCGTTGATCCGCTTGATTGACTAGACCCGCCAACTATCCCTCCGTTGGCAAATTTTGGAAGTTGCAGAGAGTTGATGCGGTGCACAAGATTTTCGCCGTAATAAGCCACGGCTCTATTTCTTATAATTCCCTCCCCGTTCGATAGTCTGGCCAAAATTGAATCTGAAGTTCCTGTTCCTGCGCCACGGATGATTCCGCCACCTGCAAAGGCAGGAACCTCGGCCGGAGCTGCGCCGCCAGTTACAGTCTGCACCGTGACGGTGATTGTCTTGTCTTGAATCTCAGCCAGTTGCGCCTGAAGTCCTTTGATGGCGGTGGCGGCTTTCGTAATGTCGACCTGCACTTCAAGTGATCGCGCCTTTGTTTCTAGATCATCAAGTTGCTGCTGTAGGCCATTGAGCAACTTGGCCTGATCCTCACCCCGCGCTTTGGCCTCGCCTGCCTTCTTGGTGTCCAATGCCGCACCGGCTTCTTGATTCTTTGCAAGGTCGTTGCTAATGCTTTCAATGCTGGATATGTCGCCAATTTCCTGAGCCAGTTGCAAGGCTTCTTTAAGGCGCTTTTCAGCCACTAGAGCGGCGGCGTCATACTTCTTGATGTCACCTTGCAGGGCAGCCATGCGCGCTTTAGCTGCTTCATAGCTGCCCTGTCCTTGCAAGTCGGTCATGCGCGATGCTTTGGCGGCTAATTTGTCTTCATCAGAGGCACCATTTAAGCCGACACTGAACGCGTATTTGTTGCCCTCATCGCGGAAATCTGTCGCCTTCTGAATCTTTTCTTTGGCTGCGTTGGCGTACTTTTCAACCTCGGATAATGAATCCTTCCATGCGGCGCGAACAGCATCAACAAGCCGTTTCTGGTCGGCAATGCGGGAATCAATATTGGCTTTGTCTTTTGCGGCCACATTGTCGGAAGCGGTCCCGGCCTCATAGGATTTGAGCTTTTCGAGCTTGATTGTCTCGTCGGCCAACTGTTGCTCTAGCTGCTTGCGTTTCCGAGCCGTGTCGACAGTTGCTTCAATAGCTTTAACCTGCCCGGTTAATGGCTTCTGCAGAATCGCGTCAATGTCATCACCAAGTGACTTCCAGATCGCCTTGGCACCTTGGAAATTTCCAGATAGCGCCGAAGTTGCCATCGCCGCATAAGCAGCAAGTCCGGTGCCGAGGATTTTTATTAGACGGTATGACCCGTCAATGCCGGCCATCATCGTTTTAAGCAGCGTTGTGAATGCTGTTACTGCCGGGCCAGCTTCTTTAAATTCATCGGCAATCGAATTAATTGCAGACGCGAGCGCAGTAGTCCCGCCAGCCGCCTGATCCGTGGCGCCGACAAAAACGAGAAACTCGTTTCTTAGGTTGGTGAATGCCTGACCAACCGTAACTGGCATCTTTGCAAAGTCGTCATTGATCTGGTCTGCCATCTTTTGAATGGCGCCAGTCACCACTTCGGCGGTTAGCTTTCCTTCCTCGCCCCACTTGCGAAGCTCGCCAACGCTTATACCAAGCCCGTCTGCAATCGCCTGTGCAAGCGGCAAGGCGTTTTCGAGAACAGATCGCAGTTCATCGCCACTTAGCCGGCCAGAAGCCAAGCCCTGGCCGAACTGATATAAGCCGGCAGCAGAAGTTTCTGCCGTGTTTCCAGAGGTTGCAATTGCTTTATTGACCAAGGTCAGGAACCCGACCGCTTCCCTAGAGGATAGGCCAACGGCTTTTAGTGGGTTTGAAAGCTTTGCATAGGTCTGCACAGTTTCCTCAAGACCTGCACGCGAGTCTTTCGCGGAGTCCTTAAGCATTTCAAATACATTGGCAAAATCGCCAGTGTATTGAGTCGCCAGTTTAAGTTTTCCGACCATCTGGCCGTAAGCGTCAGCTAGCTGAACAATCTCAGCCGCACCAAGGCCAATTCCGGCAAACGACAACGCACCCGCAGCAACTGACTGCAGCGAGGTGAATTGTTTTTCCAACCCCCCTAACTCTTTGGCGACACCAGCAAAACCAACGGCATTTGCCCGTATTAGTAACTCAATCGGACTTGCCATTGTTTGCGACCTCCAAAGCTATTAGATAAATTCCCCACGGATACGACCAAATACCAGAATGACCATGAGAAACTAGGGCGCAGGCATTGCGCTCGATGGCGACTCTTGAAGACCGGACATCAGCTCTCGAATGTTTGCCACCTGGGCGGCCTGCACGACCGCCCGCAGCCGGAAAAAATGCGGGTTCATTTTCTTGCAGAGTTCGGCGAGTGGTTCAAGCGCCGAAGGTCCAAACTGCGCTAACCATTCCTCGCCGGCATCCGACATCAATGCAATATCGGCGAGCGTTACGTCAGCAAATAGCGAATCTCCTGCAGGATCAATCTTGCGCGTGCCGTTCTCGATGCTCATGATCCATGCGCGAACATCCATCACCGTCAATTCCTTAACGGTGATTTCCTTGTCGCTAACGATGACGCTTGCCGTCATGACTTAGGACTCGTTTTCGCCGCTGATGTACTGGCTGATGCCGGCAGCAACAATGGTGGCATCCTTCTGGATGCTGAGACTGAGTTGCAGGGTGCCGAAGTCGTCGCCGATTTCGCTGATCTGCTGCGCGACGCCGAGTTTTGCTTTGTAAATCCGGCGCGTGGCGACCTTTCCATTGACCTGATTGACGCCCTCGAAAAATATGGAGACTTCCGGTGAGGAACTGATCAGCGCCTGAATATCGGCCGATACCTTTGGCGTGTAATCAATCGTGATGGCATCGCCGTCGACTACGGTAGCGGTGCTGATCGTGGCAGCAATCGTGATGCCGCCAGCGGATACCGTGTAATCGCTTGTCGAGACTACGGTAGCGCCCTTTTTGACGACCGGAGCAATCGCGGTATTGATGATGCGGTTGGCCGGGATGAATGCGCCAGCATTGATCACATGCGCTTCGCCAACGATGGCGGTGGCGGCCAGTGCTGCCGTAGTACCCCATAGCGCCAGGGCGAGGTTAGACGCCTTGAAGTCGCGCAGGTCCATCTGACCGTCGACGGTATTGACGCGAGTCACTGAGTCCGCAGTGCCGCCGGCCGGGTCTTGATAGTTTTTCAGTTCCTTCTTTTCTTCCGAAAAGCTGTACTGAAAGACGCTGGCGTTACCCACGTCGACAAATTTACGGGCGGCGAACGTAGCGCCGGAGCTATAAAGGGCAAGTTTGATCTTGCCGGTGCCGATAAAACCTGACATTTTTTATTCCTTCTCGACTTTACCCGGCTGATCAGAGCGCAGGTGATAGATGCACTTAAACGGGATGCGCCAGCCGCCAACCGGCTTTTGCAGGGATTCGGTATCAACCACGTAATCGGCATTGCCACGGACCAGGCCACGCGTCAGCAGGCCGCCAAGCGTGCGGGCCCCGACACTGCCGACCAGCGCCGATTCGGTGTCGTGGTGCAACTCGCCAACGGCCGAACGAAAGCCGGTGGTGCCGGTCATCAGGCAGGCGAAAACGACAAAGCTGAGGTGGTGCGTTTCTTCGACCGGGAAGAAGCCGGATTCAGCAACAACCTCGTCGCTGATGTCCTCGACGACCAGGGCCGGCAGATCGGTTTCGGCCAGGCTGTGCATGGGCTGGAAAAACACCCGGCCGGACACGCCGGGAACCGTGGCCAGTTGCGCTTCAAGCGCGGCCAGAATGCGGTCGGCGACGTGTTGGGTCATTGCTTTTCCAGCTGCAAGCGATCCATGCCGGTGCCGTCCGGCTCAACCTTGGCCACCGTGTAAAAGGCAGCACCAACCACCAGCGTTTGCCCTTGTGAGGCAGCGGCGGCGGATGGCAGGAGAAAGACCGGATTGGTGCCGGAAACCATGCCAAACGCTTCGGCGGCCTGGTTGTCGAAAATCCCGCGCACCGCCGCGCCGTCCAGGGTGGCATTTACCCCGAAGTCAGCGAACAGTGGCGCGAAGGATTCGACGAAGGCCATTATTCCGCCTTGGCTTTCGGGACGCGTGCCGCCTTGGCTTTCGGGACGCGTGCCGCCTTGGCTTTCGGCTCGGTGGCTTCAGCCTCGATGTACTCGGCCCGCTTCAGGCTGACCGCGTAAGCGGCGTCGGCGACCGGAAGGTCGATGACCTCGCCAGCCTCGACGCGCTTGCCGTGCGCCATGAATGCGGTGATGACTTTGATTTCCATGATGTGCTTTCGCGGCAGGCGGGGATTGCTCCCCGCCTTGGCCTATCAGGTGATCGTGCCAACGACGGAGAAGGCGCCCGGCACGCGGACACCAACGTCGCAGGTGTAGAAGGCGCGGATGCCGGTGATGCCGGCGGCAAAGTTGGCGTAAGGATTGACGTCGATTTCCAGCACGCCCCATTCGGCCAGAATGACCTGGCTGAAGTCGCCGAAGATCATGGTGGCGGCGGCGATGTTGTTGGAGGTGTGAGCCTGGTAGCCTTCGACATTGCCGTCGAGAATGTTGCCGTTCCACAGCGTCTTCGAATCGGTCGAGGCGATGCGGGCGCGCTGGGCGAGCAGGCCGGCAACACCCGGGGTGGTGACGTAGCGGCAGTTGGCATTCAGCGCGTTGGCGCCGGCGACATCAGTCTGGCACTCGATCAGGCCAGCCAAGCCAAGCGTGGTGCCGGTGACGGCCCCCACGTTGGAGGTGCCGGTGATGCCGGTCGGCTGCTCAGTACCGGTGCCGCCGAAGATCGCGGCATCGATGGCGACGCCGAGCTGCATGGCGAGGTCTTCCATAATGAATAGATCGGCATCCGGCGTCGATTGCAGCAGGAGTTGACGGGTCACTTCGGTGTAGGCGCCCAGGTTGTTCGGACGCAGTTGCAGCAAGCCGATAGTCTGTTGCGATTCGGTGATCGCGGTCGATTCGGAAGACAGCCAGTACCCGGTCGCGCCGCCGGTGTGCTTGGTGATGTCGG
>Ga0154020_10009917_pt1 | contig 10940 bp, 13 predicted proteins | sample Klosneuvirus_201_FD_109709 | JGI IMG/M metagenome (GOLD analysis project Ga0154020, IMG submission 109709) | Active sludge microbial communities from wastewater, Klosterneuburg, Austria - Klosneuvirus_20160825_MG | ecosystem: Engineered > WWTP > Aerobic digester > Activated sludge | place...
ATCGCCGAGTGAGTTAATGCCCCACACCTCATCAACGTGCTTGCCGCCGTGGCGTTTCGCCAACTCGATGAACTGATTCAACGAGGGACCGAGGCCAAGAATTGCAACGCTGCCGATGGGCTTCACGTGAACGTCCGCTGTCATTGTGTAAATTCCTCTCGCCAGGAACAAACGGGTGCCGAGTCGCACGGCGCCTGTGGGTCGAGCACAGACCTATTCGTTGCGCATCAAGGCTTACGGATTCGCCACAGGCGCGTTCGCCGGGTTGATCAGAATGGCCTTCACGTCGACACAGCCGACCGAAGTGGTGCCAGTCTTCACAACGTCGACAGTCACGTAGCGCTTCGAGCCGGAATAACCGATGCGTTTTGCCACGTTGGAGCCAACCCCCGAGGTGGTGGCACCGCCGAGTCGGGATGCCAGTGCTTCCGTGCCAACGAGATTGATGTCGGCAACCGAAGTCATCGTCCCCGTCACATCACCTTCCTTGACGACGACCGTCGCCACGGTGCCGGTCGTAACGATGGCGCCGTACCCGACGACGAATTCAACCGCGCCGTACCCTTTGCGGTCAATGACCTTGCCTGCGACCGTTGCGTTTGCACCGATAGCCACTGGCCCCACCACGCGCATCGCGCGAGAGTTATTGTGCAGATCCATGATGTCTTTCCTTTCAGAGCGAGTTGAATGGCCCGTTTATGGCGAGCCCTGTGAGTCAGTCGATCAGGTGGAGCACTTCAGCTTCTTGATCGCTTCGGGCTTCAGTACGCCGCCGCCAACGCGCTTGCGTGCGCGGAAGACAACGAGGCCGCTGTCGGCGCCTGTCGTGAAGTCAACTTGGAACGCGATGCCGATGCGATCCACCAGGGCGTAGCCCTGCCGGAAGTCACCGTACACCACAGGGTAGGTTCCCGCACCAGGATCGGCCATGTCGGGCATTTCGACGTACGGAGCACCCAGGATGGTGTTCGGCGCCGCGTTGGCGATGCCCGGCACCCACAGATACTGGTTCGTCGTGTCTTTCAACTTGCGCACAGCCTTCATCGAAGCCCGATTCAGGCCAAACAGTCCGTTGCGGGTGTATGCCGTCTTGACCGCGTGGTAAAGATCGATCATGCCGTCTGCAGTAATGGCCGCAGCGCTGCCGCTGACAACTTCGCCGATGTCCGCGTTCTGCATCAACCCTTCCATCTGGTTGGTGCCCGCTCCAGTGCCGTTGATGGACTCGAAGCCTTCCTTGTACGAGAACTGTTCGGCCGTCTCCATGCGAAGCTCGGCAAGCAGGTCGTAGTCGGAATCTTCCAGCATCTGTTGCGAGATCTCGACGCGAGCGAACAACTCAGGCGCCATGATTTCGAACATGCCGTAGGCCGGATCACCCGTGTTCGTGCGGCTTCCTGTCTCACCAACGCGCGTCGCAGTCATCGTGGTCGTGCGGCGCGGCCCCTTGTAGGACTGGCTGCCGATCGTCTTCACTGAACAGATCGCGCGAATCGGAGTCATCTCGATCACGTTCTTGATGATCTCGCGCTGCATCTCAGGGGGTGCCAACAGATAGCCCGCGGCGACGTCGTTGCCCTTCACCAGCGTGTTCATGCGCTTGCACAGTTCCATGTCGACCGGATCTCGGTCGGCGGCGGGCTTGCGCATCACACGATCAAACGCAGCGCGAATCTTGACGGCTTCGTCTTCGTTGCCTTGTCCGCCCAGTGCGCCGGGGCGATTCAGGGTTTTCTCGATGCTGTCGAGTTGTTCCTGCATCGCCTTCTGCTGCTGCGTTGCCAGCGTGACTTGCTGATTGAGCGGTTCGAACTTGTCGAACACACCGTCGATCTTGTCCAGCTTCGCGGTCAGATCGCCGATCGCCTTGCCGTCCGCCTTGGCGGCCAACAGCTTGTCGTTCGACGCCTTGAACTCAGTGAACGCTTCCATCACGACAGTGACGGGATCTTTTTCGTTTGCCATTCTCGATACTCCTGAAGTTTGATTGCCTGCTTTGTGCGGGCGCCAGTGGGGAATGTTGACTAACCTTGGAGCGTCCGAAGAAACTCAGCAAGTCGGTCCACAGTTGCTACCTCAACATCCCGCCGAGGCGACCGCACAACGTCCCGCTGTGCGGTAATGTCCCGGGCGGACGCAATGATGCGTTTTGCCTGGGCTTTCGGAATCCCTTCAACTTCCCGCAGAAAGGATTCAAATTCTCGAACCGTCTGGATCGTATTGTCTTCCAAATCCAAACAGCCTTCCGCATCAGCAGGTGCGTGCCGGAAGTAAGCGAACATCGCGGACTGTGCGTGCGCGTTCTCTTTCTTCTTTTTCTTGGCCGGCGTCATTTCATCCGCAAAGCCTTTGTCGACCGCATCACGAGCACTCAGCCAAGTTTCGTCGCCCATCCATTTGGACAAGTCGTCACGCGACTGTTCGGTTCGGGCCGCGTAGATGTCAATGAGATCGGACTTCAACCCATCGAGAATGTCAGCCTCTGCGCGCAGATCAGACGCCGCGCCCATGACCATGCTCCACGGGTCATGAATCATGAAACGCGAACCTTCGGCGATACGCACTTCATCTCCGGCCATTGCGATGATTGATGCAATGCTTGCCGCCAGACCCTCAACATGGATGACCACGTTCGCCTTGTGACGGGCCAGCGCGTTGTAGATCGCCACGCCTTCAAACACAAGCCCACCCGGGCTGTTGAGACGGACGTTCAACGTCTTCACGTCAAGCGCAACAATGTCCTTGGCGAAGTCTTCTGCGCTGACACCACCCCACCAGCCGCCGATGTCCCCGTAGATGAAGACTTCAGCTTCGTCTGAATTGTCCGCAGCAGAAAGACGCAAGACACCCGGCCCAAGCGCAGCCGGCGAGCGATTCATTGACTTGCTGGCAGCAAGATTCAGCAGGGGTTTCTTCATTGTCGCTGTCCTTTCAGGCTGCCATAAGCAGCATTTCATCTTCGTATTCAATTCGCCCGCGTTTTACGACGGCTTGTCCAAAGATTGTTGCGTTGCTATTGTCGCTGTTTTTCGTTGACAACTCGACTTCGACCGATAGTCTGCCGATCGCTTCAATCGACTTAATGCCAACCAATGAAATTTCATGCGGCAGATTCCGAGGGAAGACCCACGGCTCAGGCACGAATCTCGGCGGAGCGGTCTCGGTGTTTCCGACAACAGGGCTGCCGAATTCTTCTGCAGATGTAATCCCGACAAGCAGGATCTCGGCAGCCCCGCCCGCAGGTTCGTCACCGTCCCAATCGCCAAACCAATCGCCATTCCATTGTCCCCTCCATGCAGTCACGGCTAACCTCCGTCTAGCGTGGTTACCGTCCTCGTGCCTGCCACGTAGGTGCCTGCGATTCTGACCGTAGATCCGTCAATACCCATGAACTCAGGACTTCCGTTCTCAAGCCCTGACCCATCACCTGCCGCATTCGCAGCAATGATGCGCAAGACTTCCTCTGCGCTGAAGCCCGCTTCAATAATTTTTGCCCACACTGCGCTGGCAATCACGTCACTCGTCAGTACGGTGTTGTCCACAGTGGACCCTTCCATATTGCCGATTGCGTAAGGGGTAAGGGCACAGGTGATGGACCAAGAGGCCGCACCAATCATGCCCGCTTCTGCCCCGAGCGTCGGTGTGTTGAATCCGATGGTGAACGATGCCGAGCCTTCACCCCCGAGACTGGCGGTCAGTAAGGGGGCGTTTGTGCTGATGGTGAATGAGGCAGACCCTTCACCCGAAGAGATCAATTCACCCGAGGCAGTCGCAAAATCAATCGTGAAACTTGCAGAACCCGTTGTTGTAATGCCCCCAACAGCCAGACCAAGGGTTCCAAATGTCATCTCCGTAAGATTGCGCGACGACATGCCCCCGCTTTTGGGGGCCATGAGCCACGATGCCGGATGACGCAGACCGTCAGGGCGACCTGACTTGTTGGCTATCGAGACCCCGCCCACAACTGTGGCGCTGCCCGCCCAAAGGTTGCGCAATGCGCCAGCCTGCGCCCAAGTGTTGCGTTCTACGTTGTGCGCCAGCGGCCCAGCCAAATAGCGCAACGGTCCACCACCGGCACGAACGCCTGCACCGATAAGCATTTCATCCACCCCAGCCGAAATCAACGGCGGAAGTGAACGGAGAGTTGACGGTAGTCGCACCTGTCGAGAACAGCAACCACCCGAGGCACGCACCATCCATGACTTGCGGCAGGCTTGGCAATTGATTAACCAAGTCGCGTTCACTCCACATGCCAGTGACAGGGATCACGATGTCTGCCAGCGGGCGGGCGATGCAGAGTGCGACAACACCCGTTCCTGTGTACGCAGTGCCGCCTGACCATGTGAAGGAGTTGACGCGAGCAATGCCTGTATCACCGCCCTGCTTTGGCAGAAAGGGTCCATAACGGCCGGCAGCGTTGCCGCTGTGCAAGATGCGCGTGGCATACGCATCGGCAGTGGCCCCCATCGTAGGGCTGCCCTGAAATGCCCGCGTACCTGCGCCAGCAGTGTCCCCAGGTCGATCGTAGGCACTGGCCGCCAAGTTAGGACCACCTGCCGTGGGCTGTGTCTGCACCACGAAGAAAGCCTCGCATCCAACTCCGTCGGAGTAACGCGGCATCTGCACCATCATCGTGTGCGTGCCCGTGCCCGCGTCCGTGAACGCGACCGCTGTGCCCGCTATAGCGTTGGACAAGCTCGTGGCGAATCGGCACGTCGTGGCTGACACGCGGATCGTCCAATAGTCGGTAGCCAGTGCCAAACCTGTCGGTAGCGTCGTCGTGGTTGTGAATCTGACCTTGGTCCCTGTGTTGAAGTCATTGGTGTACGTCGCCAGCAGACCCGATGAACTTGATGCCGTGAACGTGTTGCTGTTGATGAGCGTCCGAGAGGCAGTGCCGGTCACGTTGGTAGTTGCCAGTCTGTAGTAACCCTGCAGATCAACCAATTTGGCCTGCCACGGCGCCCCTGCTGCCGCCACGAGGTTGCATCCAATGTTCAAGATGTGCTTGGTAGCCGTTGAGACGTTGCCCCCGTGCTGGACACCAAGCAACGTGGCCGATGCCGCGTCTCCACCGAGTTCGCTGCAACTTTGAAACACCAGGTCTTGCGCACTCGGGAACGTGCTTGCGTTGGGGTGACCCGCAGCAGAAAACAAGGCATGCCATCCGCCCGCTGTGTGTGCAGGACTGATGATCTTGCTGTTGTCGCGGCGCGTGTACTTGCCGTTCGTTGTGATCTGGTTGATCAGATCGTCTTGAGAATTGAAGCCCACTTAATCACTCCATGCGAACTTGGCATAGCCCGCGAGTTGGCCAGCGGCAATGCTGCTGGCCGAGTTGACGATCAGACCGAGATAAGCGCCGTCGTAGATACGAGGTGCATGGGGACGCATGCGAATGCATTCCACCTCGTTCATGGTATTGATCTCTCGTATGGCTATGTCGATCAGCGGTTTGACAAGAACGAGAGCGATAAGCCCGCCCGAAGCGCCCGTGAAGGTGATGCTCGTAATCGACCGCACACCGTTTGAACCATTGGCGAGTGGCAAGAATTGCTGCCCCCCTGCGATCGTCGCTTGCTGGCCTGTCACAAGAGATGCGATGTTTACTGCAGCCACGCTGCAATTGATGACCGGGGAAGTTTTGGACTCACCCAAGTCATCAACATAATTGAACGTGAACCGTCCACCGCCCGTGGTTGGCGCCGAAGCGACGGCCATGACTTTGACGCCGTTCCCGTCCGTGTATCTAGGTAGGCTGATTGGATTCGTTGCCGGCTGTTCATCCAGGGAGTCGCCGTCCGCAAAAGGATAAAAGAGCAAGTAGTCGCAGAGGATGTACCGACCGACCAAGCCCGCACTCGGCGTCACAAGTCCAATCGAAGTGAGGTGCTTTGTGCCTGGCGACTTGGCGTCTCCGTGAAAGATGCCGTCAAAACCGTCAAGGGTAGTTGCCTGCATCGGGGTTGCTGCCCAGTATTGAGGCTTTGGGTTACCTGCGGCCATTGAAAGATCGGCCCATCCTCCCGCCGTGGTAGCCTGACTGGGCACCTTACGAATCGAACAGGCGTGAGTTCGCCCCGCTGCATCTGCCGCCGCATATTGCGCGATATTCACGAACCCAGGCATAACGATCAGTCAGCAGACACGCTCAAAACGCCGGCCGCGAACTGCGGCTGAATACCCGCGCTGACGTTCAACGTAGCGGACAGTGAACCCGAGATCATCATGCTCACTGCACCGCTTGCCGTATCGACAATTGCGAAGTGTGTGATTGCAGCGCTACCTGCGCTGCAAGCTCCAAACTGAATCAAGTTCGTGTTGACGAACGGACTTGACGTTCCCGTCCATGATGTCGCCTTTGTAAGCGCAACGCGGGCATAACCCGTGTACGTCGTGGCTTCGCTTGCCAGTGATGCGGACTCACCCGGGTCAGCAGTGAACAGCGCCAAATACTGCGTCGCGTCTGCTCTGTAACTTGGGTCAGTGCCGCGAAGAAAAGCATCCAGTGCGGCGGTTTCGGTGGTGTTGGAAAGACTCATGGTGTGGTCGCCTTATAGCTTGAAAATGCGGTTAGGGCCTGCGTCAAATCGAAGATTCACCGTTTGCCCGGCACTGGGCGTAAATGGTAAGCCACTCGCGGGCGTGTCAATGTACGCAATCAATCGTGCCGTCGCGTCGTCACCCGTGTGTTGAAAAATAACAAGCGCTTTACTTGCAACGGCAGCCGTTGCAGTGATTGTCGAATCGTCTGCATCAAACACCCCGCTCGTAAATGTCTTGTTGTCCAATGACGCACTTCTTCCGTTATCAACAGCGCCCATGTCCGCAACGAAAGTGTTCGAGTTGCTGAATGTGTAGCTGCTGCGAACAAGCATTACACGCACGTCGCCGGTCATGTCAATCGTCCGGTCAAGAATGCCTTCGCGACCTTTGTTGAATAGTTGGTTGGACATCAATCACTCACGATGTGGCGATCTCGAAAGCCAGTCAGTCGACCGTCCTCGTTGTGCGTGGCCACTCGTTCCACGAGCGGCGGTGGCGGCACATTGACATCTACTTTGACGGTTGTCTCGGGCGGCACAAAATGGTTATGAACGTCAGGTGAAGTGACGTTGACGGCGGTCGGCTGCACGTTCACGTTGATCGGAGTTTGCTGTTGATTCATGTGCACGTGAATGCGGCGCGAAGCAAGGTCATTCATTGCCGTCAAAACCTCCTGCACGCTGACCATTGTCGGTTGAGGTTTCTCTGCAGGCGCCGGCGTCGAGGTGGACGCAGATGCGTCGTCCCCGTCCAGTTCGGCCAGAACCTCATTCAACATTCCGTCCGCGTCCCTGATGCGCTTCTCGTTTCGAGACGACAAAACGCGACCGACGTTCATTCGAGAACCGCGGGCTTGCGGTTGAATCGGATCGTCGGTTTCTTCATCTTCAACTTCAGGGGGCTCTGTCGCATCCATCGTGTTGACCGGAACTCGGTACAACTCGCCACCTTCATATGGATTCAATTCCTCGTACGCACGAACCTCGTTGGAATTCAGCGCACCCATCTGCCACAGTTTCCAGTAGAACTCGCCGCGTTCTTTCGCATTACCGCGCAGCAGCGAGATCGGCAGGAATTTGAAGTACAGGCCGGACTTCCGTTCTTCGGAAGACAGCAAGTTCTTCGCAACGGACTCTTCGATGCGACGGAACCAGCCGCCGAGCGAGAACTTGACGTGCGCCTGAAACATTTCCGACGACGATGCGAACGTGGCCGTCTTGTCGGAGTAGCCGACCATGATCGGCATGACGCGCAGCGCTCGGCACACCTCTTCAATTTGAAAGCGCCTGGTCTCAAGATGCTGTGCGTCGACGCCTGTCATCTGCGTCTGCAACCACTTGGCGCCGCGGTCAAGAATGAACGGCTTGAATCGGCTTGCACCAACCATATTCTCTTCGACCCATGATCGCAGTTGAGTGAACTGCAACTTGCTCAATGGACTATCCATGCTGATGATGCCTGCCGACTGTCCGCCGTTCGCATGCAACAGTGAATGAGATTCTTCGGTGGCGATCGAAAGGCCGATTGCCTCCCGCGCCAACTTCATCACTTCAAGCCCGTCCCACCCGTTCCAACTTGGACCCTTGACGTGCCAAATCGCAGACGGCGGAAATTCACGCTCTTGCCCACTCTTCGCGCTCTTGATGAAGTAGTGAAGACGATCAAATTCGTCCACCTCGATTCGGGCGCACGCCGGCTCAATCGGCACCAACTCGCTAATTTTCCCCCGCACCACGTTCTTGAACGCGATGAAGCGTCCTGCAAGGCCGCAATGCAGGACAAGTTGTTCGACGAACTCGAAGCCTGTCTGCCAGTCGTTCGGGCCGGTTACGAGCAAGTCGTAAAGCGGGTGGTCCGTCGCCTCTTCGCTCCCTCCTTCTTTGAGCTTGCGAAATAGCCCACGCGAAACTTGCGCAGTGTCTTCGGAGAGCACGCGCAAGCAAGACAGAACGGCCGTCGCCTGCAATGCCTTGTCAATGGTTACGGACTGCCCACTCTTCGACTTGAAGCCGGACATCAATTCCGGCCAGAAGTTTTCGTCAAATGCTACGTTGGACCGAACAGGTCCGACAAGGCTTCGTGCGAGGAATCCCATTAGGCCCCCGCGCGCCGTGCGGCAGCCCAGCCGGCATAAAGGAAGAACATGCCGCCGACAATGAAGCCGGAAGGTGCGTAAATCATGTGCGCCCCATACGACACGAGACCTGCGCCGAATAGAAGAATGGCGTCTGGTACGGAGTCGGCAGAAGCCGCTGCCGCACGTTTCAACGCGGCTTTCAAGGTTGTCATGCGGCTCTCCAATCGGTTTCCCAGAACGAGGCACCGACCCCTTCCGGGTTCAGTGACATTAAGGCTGCTGCGTCAAACAGCGCCATCAACGGGTCTATTTTCGCAGTTCCACTCATTGCCTTCGTAATCAAGATCGCATTACCCTTCGGCTCAACTCGTGCGTTACCGACACACCAGTTCATCAACGGGGTTCCACCATGCAGCATGTCACCCCCTGCGAGCATGCGTTCTGTGTCCTTGATTGCACCCATCAGTTGATAGCCCTGCGGGATGCCTTGGATCTGATCGGCTTGGAAATCACGACCCGGACTTTCGAGTTCGGAAATGAGTGCGCCGATGCCGTGCCGGTCGACGCCAATGGCATTCTTCTCGGGCAGAAGACCTGCGTCTCGTACCTTGCAGAGAATGTCGGCAACAGCCACGATGTCCTGCCCAGGTCGTTGCACGATCGTCAGATCGCCGTCCTTCTCGAAGTCGCGCAACCGTGGAGCGATCTCCTTGCGACGGGTCAACACAACCTCGTGCGCCCATGCCTTCGCCCACACGAGCCATTTGCGCGTCTCGATTTCGCGGCCGATCAGCACCAGGCCGAGCAGGTCATCGAGACCGCCGCCGTCCACGCCGACTGTGACCACCTCGCTGCGACGAAGCAGGTCATCGAGGGACAACTTGATCGCGTTCTGTTCCCAGAACTCAGCGCCTGCCCAACGGTCGCTGCGCAGTGCAAGGCCGATCTCCACGTTGAGATGCTTGGCCACGGTGCCACGCATGCTCTCTTCACCCGACTCTTGCGCTTGTTCCAGCAGGCGGACAAGCGTTGGCTCATCGACGCTCGCCCCCATGTTCGGGTTGGTGACGTAGAAGTTCTCGGGCTTCAGATACGCCTTGTTGGCAAGCATCCGGTCAGGGAACTCGTACAGCACCGGGCAGAACTGCGGATCTTTGATACGACCGTCGCGCACACCTCGGGCGTATTGCAGTTTCTGCTTGAACACGCCTGCAGGCGGCTCATTGCTCTGAGTGCTCAGGTATAGCACGCAGCCTTCGGGACGACTCAGCAGGCCACCTGTAGCCTCACGGAGCATGTCTTCGGCATTTGCCTTCTTGCCGAACAACCAAAGCTCGTCGATGAGCGTGACGATCCACTTCTTGCCGGCCACGGTGTCGCTGTCGGCTGCCACAACTTGCAACGTGGCCTTCGTGACGCGGTGCGTGATGGTCCGAATGTGATCTTGAACGTGGAAGAGTTCCTTCAGTTCGTCGTCAGCCTTGATCGCGTCCGCGGCAGGCTTGTAGGCATTGTTCGCAACCTCGACGGTAGGTGCGAGGATGCCAAATTCGCCGGCCTGCCGCCAGTTCATGATCAAGAACGTCAGCATGATGAATCCGGCTGTCGTCGACTTGCTGTTCTTCTTCGAGATCAACAACAGCCATTCGCGGATCAGCCGTCGTCCCGACTCAGGCTCGTACGCGCCGAAAATGTTGGACACGAAGTCGCGCAACCACGGGCGGCTCAATTCACCCCATGTCGGACTGCCAGGCTGATCGACGACCCGCAGTTGATCCATTACCGCAAGAGCGGCTTGCGCTTGATCCGGGAACAGTGGGGGTGATGGAATCAGGCTCTCGCGAGCCAAGATCCGTCGTTCCCAGTCAGGACAAGCCGTCGTCCACTGCACGGTCAATCAACCTTGTCCGTGAGTTTCAGCAGTACGGTCGCCTCAAGATCGTTGCCGATGCTTGTCAGGAATCGCGCACGCACTGTGCACATCAGCGACGACACACCTGCAGGGATGCGGCCCCCTGATATTTCGAATTGGATCGCCTTGCCAATTGCTGCTGTCGTCTCGTCAGGGTACGTGACCAAGGAACCGTTGACGGTTGCTGATCCGAATGTAAGTCCACCTTGATCGCCGACGATCGCGTCAACGCTTGAGATTGTTTCGGCTGTGTCCAGCAGATCGGTGCAGTTGATGTCGAAGATCCGCGCGTCGTAAGTTCGCTTTTCAAGAATTTGCATGGTGTCGCTCTCAGTTCAGGTGCGCCACACGAGTGCGGGCAGCGAGTTGTACGAACCGCTGACGGGCGTTGACGATCCACGCGCG
>Ga0154020_10009918_pt1 | contig 10939 bp, 10 predicted proteins | sample Klosneuvirus_201_FD_109709 | JGI IMG/M metagenome (GOLD analysis project Ga0154020, IMG submission 109709) | Active sludge microbial communities from wastewater, Klosterneuburg, Austria - Klosneuvirus_20160825_MG | ecosystem: Engineered > WWTP > Aerobic digester > Activated sludge | place...
ATGGGGGCATCCGCGGGGCCCTTCACGTTGGTCTTGTACTTCTGTTCGGGGGCGGCGGCGGCGGGAGCGGCGGGCTTCGCCTTCTCCTGAGCGAAGGATGAACCGGCAAGGGTCGCGAGGGCGACGAGCGCGAGGCCGCGGGACAAGGGGTTCGCGAGGACTTTGGGGATTGAGTTCATGATTCCTGGGGAGTGTTTGAGGGAGGGAATGGTTGCGAATTCGCAAGTCTACGCAATCGGGGGCACTTCCTCGGTCCAGCCGTGGGTGTCCGGGGCTTCTCCATACTGGATGGACGTGAGGGTCGAGTAGAGGCGCTGGGCCAGCGGGCCGATGGTGCCGTCGGAGGTCTTGAGGCTGCCTTCGGTGAAGCCGAACTCGCCCACCGGCGAGATGACCGCCGCGGTTCCGGTGCCGAACACTTCGCCCAGGGAGCCGTTCTTCTTCGCTTCGACCACCTCCTCGAACGCGTAGCGCCGCTCGTTGACCTTGTATCCCCAGTCGCGCAGGAGCGTGATCACGCTGTCGCGGGTCACCCCGGCGAGGATGGTGCCGCCAAGCGGCGCGGTCACGATCTCGTCCTTGAACTGGACGAACAGGTTCATGACCCCCACCTCTTCGCAGTAACGATGCTCGAGCGCGTCGAGCCACAGCACCTGCGCGTACCCGCGCTTCTGGGCCGCGGTGGCGGCGAACAGGCTCGCCGCGTAGTTAGCCCCCGCCTTCACCGCGCCCAGGCCGCCCTTGGCCGCGCGGATGTAATCCTTCTCCACCCAGATCTTCACCGGCTTCATGCCGTCCGCGTAGTAGGCGCCCACCGGGGAGAGGATGATGAAGAAGAGGTAGTTCTTCGCCGCCCGCACCCCGAGGAAACCCTCGGTGCCGATGAGGGTGGGCCGGAGATACAACGACGTGCCCGGCTCGCTTGGCACCCAGTCCCGCTCGAAGCCGACGAGAGCCTTCATCGCCTCATGGATCGTCTCCGCGTCGGGCGCCGCCATGCCCAGCCGGGGCGCCCCCTCGCTCATGCGCGCCGCGTGTCGCTTGTTCCTGAAGAGGAGGACGCGTCCGTCCTTCGCGCGGAAGGCCTTGCACCCGTCGAACATGGCCTGGCCGTAGTGCAGCGCGGACGCGCCGGGATCCATGGCGATCGGGCCGTAGGGAACGATGCGCGCGTCGAACCAGCCGCGGCCTTCCTCGTAGTCCATCGCGAACATGTGGTCGGTGAAGATCCGGCCGAACCCGAGCTCGGCCGCCTTCGGCATGGCGCGGGTGCGTGGAACCCTCGTGACCTTGATCTCCAGCTTCCCGGCAGCGATCTGATCCGGGGCGGTGAGCGTGGTGCTCGTCATGGCTCTGGTCTCCCTTACTTTTCCTGGGGCGCTCGCGGTCCACTGACCGTCGGCAGTTTGAGTCGTTTTCTCTCTTCCTCGATGGCGAGAAGGAAGACGCCGGTGGACGGTAGCTTTCGACCGTTCACGAAGATTGTAGGCGTGGAACCGACCCCCGCGTTCCAGCCCTCTTCGATATCCCTGGCCAGAATCCCCCTGGTGGCGGCCGAGTCCATGCAGGCCTTCAGTTTCGAGCCGTCCAGGCCGACGGAGGCGCCGATGCGAAGGACGTCGTCCCGGGTCGCCCGGTCCCACCGCTCGGCGAACACCTTGTCGTGATATTCCCAGAAGCGGCCGCTCTCCGAAGCGCAGATGCCGCCCTTCGCGAGTTCGCAGGCACCCTGGTGAATGGTCTGGCCCAACCGGACATTGCAGGTTCCGTCCAGCGGGAAGTGCTTGAAGCGGCTCTGGATCTGATTCCCCGCGGTGGGCAGGAAGTTCTTGAGGCCGTTCGCGAGGTCGCGGCAGAACGGACACATGAAGTCGGAGAAACTCACGACCGAGATCGGGCCGTTCGTTGCCCCTTGCAGGGGAGCCCGGGAGAGATCGAGTTTTGCCACCTCGGCCCTGTTGAAGTCGTCCCGGGCCTTCTGGTTCAGATAGATCTGGAGCCTTCGCTCGTCGTCCAGGGTGTCCTTCCACTTCTTCGCTTCGGCCCGCGCCTCGGCGAGCTGCTCCGCCAGAGGCCCCGTCTCGACCTTCTCGGGAGCCTGGAGCATGGTGGGGACGCCCAGGATGGAATCGCCCGCAGCTTCCTTGCGGCCCTCGAGCGCCGAGTCTCCCGCGACCGCGGTGGCGGCCACCCACAAGGTCGCGAACACCCAGGCCGCCAATGCCCTTCTCTCCTCCGGAGCGAAAAGGAAGGCCCCGACCCCAAAAAGCCGCCGGTGCGGCCACAGGGACGCGATGAGCAGGAAATTCACGAAGTAGGTCGCGATGCAGAACTTGCAGAAGGCCTTGATGACGAAAAGCTGAAGGCCGAACAGGAAAACGTCGATCGCCACGGCCACGGCGCATAGAAGGAAGGCGAGAGAAGGGCCGGGATCCGACTCCTCCCGGCATTTTCCGAACAGGGCGGGAACGAGGAGGGCGGCGAGCGAGCCATAGAAGATGAAGCCCCAGGCCGCGAGCGGGATGGAGAGGAACACCGCGTACCGGCTCTGCGAGACGATGTCGCATCCGCCGTCCGCGCCGCACGCGGCCAGGACCGCCTCCCCCAGAAGGGGCACGCCGTAGTGCTTCGAAAGGAGGAGCAGGGCGAGCGCCGCGCCGGTAAGGGTCAGGAGCAGCGCCACGGCGAGTCGGGTTCGGGCCATGGTCAAGGACTCAATCTAACCGAGCGTTTTGCCGAGCGACAAACAACCCCTGGCGCCCCCTGGACCCCGTCTGGACCTTCATTCACTAGACTGGGCGCCCGAGATGGTTATGTCTCCCTTGTCCCTTCTGGCCGTCGTGGCGATCGTGGTCGTGCTGGCCGTGGTCGCCTTCGCCCTGGGGCACAAGCTCGGCCAGTCGGCCGAACAGGCGGTGCTCACGGCCGAGACCTCCAGGATCGCGAACGAACGCGCGCGATTCGAGACCATCGCCTCGAGGGTTCCGCTCCTCGAACGCGAACTCGCCTCCGCCCGCGCCCTGCTCGACGAGCGGGAGGCGAAGCTCGGCGAGGCCCAGGTCCGCATGGCCGAGATCCTCACCCGTCTCTCCGAAACCGAAAAGGCCGCAGCCGAGAAGCTGGAACTCATGGCCCGGGCCGAGACCTCCATGAAGGACGCCTTCCAGGCCCTGTCCATGGACGCCCTCGACAAGAGCCGCGCCGCCTTTCTGGACCAGGCCCAGGCCACCTTCGGGCAGTTCCGCGAGAGCGCGCTCAAGGACTTTGCGGCGAAGGAGACGACCTTCGCCCAGCTCGTTTCGCCCATCCGCGAGTCGCTGTCGAAGTTCGAATCGCACGTACACGAGATCGAGCAGAAGCGGGGCGAGGCCTACGTCGGCCTCTCCGAGCAGTTCGCCTCCTTCAAGGAAGGCCAGGCCCTGCTCCGGGGCGAGACGGAGCGGCTCGTCACCGCGCTGCGCGCCCCCAGCGTGCGCGGAAGGTGGGGCGAGTTCCAGTTGAGGCGGGTGGTGGAGATGGCGGGGATGGTCCAGCACTGCGACTTCGTCGAGCAGTCCACCATCCAGGGCGAGGAGGGCCGCCTGCGCCCCGACCTCATCGTCTATCTTCCCGGCGGCAAGACCGTGGTGGTCGATGCCAAGGTCCCGCTCTCCGCCTATCTCGACGCCAAGGACGCGCGCGACGAGAACGCGCGCCGCGACTTCATACAGCAGCACGCGAAGCAGGTGCGGAAGCACGTGGGCGAGCTTTCCGACAAGTCCTACTCCGATCAGCTCGCGAGCAGCCCCGACTTTGTGGTGATGTACGTGCCCATCGAAAGCGCCTTCGCCGACGCGGTGCAGGCGGACCCGAGGCTCCTGGACGACGCGGTCGAGGGCAACGTGATCCCCGCCGGCCCCATGACCCTGCTCTCCCTGCTCAAGGGGGCGGCCTACGGGTGGAGGCAGGAGCGCATCGCGGAGAGCGCCGAGCAGATCTCCGAGCTGGGCAAGGAGCTGTACAACCGGATCAGCGTGATGGCGAACCACCTGGGCGTGGTCGGCGACGCCCTGGGCAAGGCCACCCTGGCCTACAACAAGGCGGTGGGCTCGATGGAGAGCAGGGTGCTGGTTCAGGCCCGCCGCTTCAAGGAACTGGGCGCCGCCACCGGGGAGGATATTCCCGAGGTCGAAACCGTCTCCGTCGCCCCGCGGCAGCTCGCGATTCCCGGGCTCGAGCCCGAGGACGAGCAGAGTTAGCTGCCCACGATCAGGACGATCTTGCCGATGGCGTTGCCTTCCTCGAGCTGAGTGTGGGCTTTCCCCGCGGCTTCGAGCGGGAAGGTCATGTGGATCACCGGGCGGATGGCGCCCGACTCCATGTGCGGCACCACGCGGTCCCCGATGGCCCGGGCGATCCGGGCCTTCTCGAAGTCCGGCCGCGAGCGGAGAGTGGACCCGGTCAGGGTCAGCCGCTTGAGCATGACCATGCCCATGTTGATCTCCGCCCGGGTGCCGAGCAGGGTCGCGATCTGAAGCAGCCGGCCGTCGAAGGCCAGGGCCTGGAGGTTGCGCTGGGTGCAGTCGCCCCCGAGGATGTCGAGGATGACGTCGATGCCGCGGCCCTCGGTAAGTTCCTTCATCTCCACCACGAAGTCCTGGGTGGTGGAATCGATGCACTTGATCGCCCCCAGCGCCTCCACCGCCGCGCATTTCTTCGGTCCGCGAGCGGTGGCGTAGGGCTTGCCCCCGAGGGCCTTCACCATCTGAACGGCCGCGGTTCCGATGCCGCTTCCTCCTCCGTGGACCAGGAAGGTCTCGTCCGGCTGCAGTCTCCCGGCCTCGAACACGTTCGCCCACACCGTGAAGAACGTCTCCGGCACCGCGGCCGCGTCGATGGACGAGTAGCCGGCTGGGATCCTGAGGCAGGAGCCCGCGGGCGCCGCGCAGAACTCCGCGTAGCCCCCGCCCGCCACCAGGGCCATGACCGCATCCCCCACCCTGGGAAAGGCCACTTCGCTGCCCGCGGAAACCACCGTCCCCGAGACTTCGAGGCCGGGAATGTCGGTCACGCCGGAGGGGGCGGGATACTTCCCCTCGCGCTGGAGGAGATCGGGCCGGTTCACGCCCGCCGCCGACACCCGGATCAGCACATCCGAGGACCCCAGCCGCGGGATATCGCGCTCCACCACGCGGAGAACGTCCGGTCCGCCCGGTTCGGCGATCTCGACCGCCCGCATTTTTCCGGTTTCCGAATCAGCCAATCAACACCTCTTTCTGGATCGCGACGATACGCCGGTCCTTGCGGATCGCATCGAGCATCGGGTCCACCTTCAGCACCACGAGCCACGGGTCCTTGAGGGCGAAGGCGTGTTCGATCGAGGCGATCGCCCGCGCATTTTCGCCCAGGGCGGTCTCGACGGTCGCCACCCGGTAGGGAGCGAGGCCCTCGGCGCGGAGCCGCTCCAGGAGACTCGCGGCCTCCGAGCGCTTTCCGGCGAGGGCCAGGGATCTCGCGAGGTTCGACTCCATGGCCGGGGACGAGCCCGAGTGCAGGACCGCGGCCCGGTGCGCGCTCTCCGCCTGCTCGAATCTTCCGAGCTGGTCGCAGGCGAGGCCCAGGGCCCACAGCGCCACCGCGAACTCGGGCTCCAGCTCCAGGGCCCGCAGGAGCGGGTCGAGATCCGGCTCATACTGCTGGGACAGGTAGAGATGGAAGCCCGACCCGACGACCACCTTGAGAGAGATGGGATCGATGGCGGTTGCCTCTTTCGCCGCGGCCAGGGCGCGCAGGGTGTCTCCGTGCAGGGCATGGAACAGGGCGGACCACAGGTGCGGCTCGACCCGGGTGGGGGCGAGGGTCCGCGCCCGCGCGAGTGCTGCCTCCGCTCCCTTGAAGTCGTAGCCATCGAAGAGCCGGGAGAAGGCGAAGGACGCCTGAGCGTCCGCCGATTGAGCCGCGAGCTCGGCCGCCCGTTCCCCGTGTTCGCGCGCGGCCGTGAACACGCTCCGGTCGGGGTTGAAGCCGAGGAGGCCCTGCATGAGACGGGTGTCGCTGAGGCCCGAATGCGCGTCGCCCGAGCCGGAGTCGATCCGCAGGGCTTCTTCGAAGACCGAGGCCGCGCGTTCGAGAGAGGCCCGTGTGAACTTGTTCCAGAAGTACCGGCCGCGCAGCACCGCTTCCCGGGCCTGCCGTTCGGGTGCCGTCTCCGTGGCGGGCGCAGGCGGAGCCGCGAGCAGCCGATAGCCCCGCTTGGAAATGGTCTCGATGGGCGCCGCCGCCCCCAGGGTCTTCCGGAGCAGGGCCACGTGGACGGTCAGGTTCGCTTCCTCGACGATGCTGTCGGGCCAGGCCGCCTTCAGCAGTTCATCCTTGGTCGCGATCTCGCCCTGCCGGCTGAGCAGGGCCAGGAGCACCTCCACCGTCTTCATCGGGACCTTCACGATCTCTCCCTCGCGCAGGAGCAGGAGGGTCCGCGTGTCGAGGGTAAAGGGACCGATGCTGTGGAGAGTCATGGGAGCCTTTGGAAGTCTTTTGGATCATTTCACGGATTCGTTAGGGACGCCCACCCCGCCCCCCCCGTAGCCTCTTCCTCGTCGCCCCCCCCGTTTCGATCCAAGGAGAAGACCATGACCATCGCCACCCCGAAGCCGCTCCCCGATTCATCCCTCTCGACCCGGGATCTTCGAAGCTTCACCGCGTGCGCGGAGAAGAAGATCCTGGTGAGCCTGGCCCAGCGCCTGCCGTCCTGGATCGGTCCGGACCACCTTACGGCGCTCGGCGTCCTCGCCATGGCCGGCGCCGGGCTGTGCTACCGGCTGCTCGTGGTTTCGCCCCTGGCCCTTCTGGGCGTCAATCTCTTTCTCTTCCTGAACTGGTTTGGAGACAGCCTCGACGGCACCCTCGCCCGGGTGCGGCAGAAGCAGCGCCCGCGCTACGGCTTCTACGTGGATCACCTGGTGGACGCGTTCGGCGCCATCTTCCTGCTCGGCGGCCTTGCGAGCTCGGGCCTGGTGACGCCCTATGCCGCGCTCGGTCTCCTCATCGCCTACATGCTCCTGCAGATCCACATCGCCCTGAAGGCGCACACCACCCGGGTGTTCCAGATCGCCTTCGCCGGCATCGGAGGCACCGAGGCGCGCATTCTCCTCGGGTCCTTGAACCTGGCCCTTCTCGCCTGGCCGGCCCTCGCCGCGATGGTGACGCCGCTCGCCTGGCTCGCGGCGGCCGCTCTGGTCGGGGTGGTGATCGCGGACGGCGTGCGCACCGGGCGCTCGCTCGACCGGGAGGAACGTCTCCTGTGGAGCGAGGGCTGGCTGCGTTCGCCTATTGTCCCTTGTTGAGCTCCTGCAGGACGACCTTCGCCACCGCGCGCAGGGTCTCGAAGACGCCTATGCCCTTGGACGCGCAGGCCTCGACGATGGGCTCGTTGCGCCGGCACAGGATCTTCTTCATGTCCTCGACCGGCATGGCGGTGGGAAGGTCGCGCTTGTTGAACTGGAGCACGTAGGGAATGGTGTTGAAGTCGTAGCCCTGGCCCTTGAGGTTGGTGACCAGGTTGTCGAGGGCTTCGAGGTTCGCGTCCATGCGCTCTTCCTGCGAGTCGGCCACGAAGATCACGCCGTCGACGCCCTTCAGGATCAGTTTGCGGGAGGCGTCGTAGAAGACCTGGCCGGGCACGGTGTAGAGGTGGAAGCGGGTCTTGAAGCCGCGGACGGTGCCGAGCTCGAGGGGCAGGAAGTCGAAGAAGAGGGTGCGGTCGGTCTCGGTGGCGAGCGAAATCAGCTTGCCCTTGGTTCCGACGTTGCTCTTGTCGTAGATGTGCTGGAGATTCGTCGTCTTCCCGCACAGGCCGGGACCGTAATAGACGATCTTGCAGTTGATCTCACGGGACGCGTAATTGATGAAGGTCATCGCGGGTTTTGAAAGAGGCCTTTTATCCGGTTAAGAGTGCGGGCTTACCCGAACAGAGCGTCGATGTCGTCATCCGTGATTTCGGAGAACGGGGTGGCGTGTTCCGAAGCGGCGCCCTTGGCCTTCTCCTGCTCCATCTTGGTGAGGAGCCCGGCGAAGACCTCGGCGAGTTCGGCGGAGGCGCGCTTGACCCGGAGCCTGACCAGGCCCAGGGAAGACCTCTCGTCGAAGATGACCACGAGGATGACCCTCGAGGCCACGATCGAAATGTGGATGTTGTCCTTCTCGCCCTCGTGGAAGAGGATCGAGAACTCTCGCTCGCCGATGAGCTTGGCGAGGCCATCGGTGGCGGCCACGTTGCCGGCGGTGAGGGACGCGAGGGAGGTCGCGTCGATGTTCTCCACGTCGCCCGCGGTGGCGATCTGCTGACCGTTCTTGTCGACCAGAAAGACGACCTGCGCGTTGCTGTCGGTTCGGAGTTTCGCCAGGATCGTTTTGATCTGGTTGAACTCCTGCTCGTACATGACAATATCGGGCCCAGCCATCCAAGACTCCTTAAAACACTTAACTCGGGGCGCGGTTCCAATTCGAAAACGGCCCTCTCACCCCAAAAGAGGGTGGAAGACAAGCCACGAGATCAAGTCGAAGGATACACCCGAGTTCGTTTCCTGATCTGGATCCCGGCTTTCGCCGGGATGACCATGACTCGGCCCCTTAGAACTCTCTTCGGCCCTCCAGGGCCCGGGTCATCGTCACTTCATCCGCCCATTCGAGGTCGGAGCCGGCGGGGATGCCGGTGGCAATGCGGGTCACCTTGACCCCGAGGTTCTTCAGGAGCCGCGCGAGGTAGATGGCGGTCGCCTCGCCCTCGACGGTGGGCGAGGTCGCGAGGATGACCTCGGTGGCGAGACCTTGGCGCACGCGGTCGAGGAGGCCCTGAATCCGAAGCTCGTCGGGGCCGATCCCCTGGATCGGCGACAGCGCCCCATGAAGGACGTGGTACCGGCCCCGGTAGCCGCCGCTTCGATCCACGGCCATGATGTTCCCCGGTTCCTCCACCACGCAGACCACCGAGTCGACCCGCGAGGGGTCGGTGCAGATCGAACAGACCGGGAGGTCGGTGAAGGCGTTGCAGCGCTCGCACAGACCGATGGCGGCGGAGAGGGTCTCGATGGCCGAGGCGAGGCGCTTGTTGTCCTCGGCGCGACCCTTCAGCAGGAAGAAGGCCACCCGCTGGGCGGACTTGGGGCCGAGGCCGGGCAGGCGGCGCAACTCCTCGATCAGGCGGGCGATGGGTTCGGGATAGTCCATTTGGGTGCTGCGACGAGCAAGTTGCCGGGGGCCGTCTCGACGCCTGTCCTACCGCCCCTGAACGGAGAGCAGCGCCGCCTGCGCCGCGTTCCTCACCGCGGGGTCCGGATCGGTAAGAGCCGCGGTCAGCGGAGCCAGGGCCGCGACCGCTCCCGTCCCGATCCGCCCGAGCGCCTGGGCGGCCGCGACCCGCACCGCCGGGTTCGCATCGGTGAGGGCGGCCATCAGCGCCCGGGTGGCGGGCTGGGCGTCGGGGCCGAGTGTCGCGAGGGCGAAGGCGGCCTTCTCCCGGACCTCGGGTTCGGGGTTCTTGAGATCGAGGGCGATGCGCAGGGGATCGGGCGCGGCGGGCGGCGCGTTCCTGGCCGCGGCCGCCTGCTTCTCATCGGCCTTGGTCATGAAGCGGTTCCGTTTCGGCGCTTCCGGGGCCGCGGCCGCCGCGGCGGCCGGAGACACGTCCTCGACATCGAGGCCGGTCGCGAGGGCCTCGTACGCGCGCTGGCCTTCGCTCGCGGCGGTGCGGGCCGCCTTCGCGATGCGCTCGGCGTCTTCCGCTTCCTTGTTCAGGCGGTCGCGGTCGGCGCGGGCCTTCTCGATCTGCTTGACCAGTTCCCGGCGTCGCTTTTCCTCGTCCTTGCTCACGGGTTCGCCGCTTGGGACCACCGGCTGCGGCGCGGACGGAGCCGGTGCCGCGGTCGAGTCCCCACCGCTCTCGCGGGCGGCGCGAGCCGCCTTTTCCGCCTCCTCCTGTTCCTTCTTCAGGGCCACGGCGCGGGCCTTGTCCTCGGCTTCCCGGGCCTTTTGCGCCTCGCGCTGGGCGCGTTCCTCGTCCTTCCGCCGCCGCTCGGCGTCCTTCGCCTCCTGGGCGCGGGCGCGCTCTTCTTCTTTCAGTCGCGCCTTCTCCGCTTCGAGCCGTGCCTTCTCTTCCGCCTTCTGGACCCGCTCCTGCTCCTTGGTGAGGGCGTCCTGGGGCGGGGCGGCGGGCGCGGGCTGGTCCGCGCCGGCTTCCGGCGTCGCTGCTCCCGTTTCCCTGCTCTTCTGCTCCGCGGCGGTGAGGCGCGCCGTGTTCTTCTCCCTCTCCTTCGCGGCCGCTTCCGCTTCCTTCCGCTCCTTCTCCGCCGCGGCCTTGAGCGCCTTCTCCTCCTGCTCGGCCGCCTTCTTCGCCTCGCGTTCCGCGCGCTTGAGCGCCTTCTCGTCCATCGGGGTGGGCGAGGCCTGAGGGTCCTGGGCCTTCAACGCACCCGGCACGATCAGGAGCGACACGGCCAGGGCCAGACGGAAGGCGGATTTCATAAAGACGGGTTTCATCGGTCAGGTCCTTCGGTGCCCCCTCGACCTTCGCCGCTTCAGTAAGCTCGCGGGTAGGGGAAGTTCGAAATTCTAACTTTGAACGTCCTCTCTCCCTTGTCCCAAGACCCGAACTCTCCCCTGAGCCGAGCCACCCTGGTCAGGCGGCACGCGCTCGATGCGGGCTTCGACGAGGCCCGCATCGCCGCCGCGAAGGCGCCGCCCGTCCTCGCCCATTTCCGGAGGTGGGTTGGAGCGGGCCGCGCGGGCGGCATGGACTACCTGACCGATCAGACGGACCGCCGGTCCGACGTGACCGTGGCTTTCCCCTGGGCGCGCTCCGTGGTCGTCGCGGCGCTCCAGTACGACACCCCGCATCCCTACTCGACCGCGGCGCCCCCGGACGCGGCCTGGATCGCGCGGTACGCGTGGGGCGACGACTATCACG